>Ga0184639_10000723_pt1 | contig 13349 bp, 12 predicted proteins | sample PLM31_170_b2_FD_133155 | JGI IMG/M metagenome (GOLD analysis project Ga0184639, IMG submission 133155) | Groundwater sediment microbial communities from an aquifer in East River, Colorado, USA - PLM3-1_170_b2 | ecosystem: Environmental > Terrestrial > Soil > Riparian zone | place: USA: East... | reverse complement strand
GTTAACCAATTGGTCGGGGGTTCGAGTCCCTCCCGGGGAGCCAACTCTCTCAAAGGCTGTAGCAGAATCGCCCTGTGGCCTTCTCTGAGCGGACGTGTTTCGATCGCGCCTGATTCCTGGTCCAGAATTCTCATTCGAGCTCAGCGTGTTATGTGCCATAGGGGGATGCTGTGACGGCGCCCCATCGGTGCTACCTATGGCCATACATGTCGCTTTCCAATTGCTTTGTTAGATTTCCCCCCCTGGGCTATAATTGTCTCGAATCAAACTGCCACGGTGCGATAATATCGGCGTAGCCTGAACGATGCCCCCGTGCAATTTGATCCAGCCACATGGAAGTTTCAGTCGTCATACCTTGCCTCAACGAAGCGGAAACCTTGGCAACCTGCATCGATAAGGCGTTCAGGGCGCTAAACGAGCATCAAATTGATAGTGAAATCATTGTTGCGGATAACGGAAGCACGGATGGCAGCTGTGAAATTGCGAAGGGCTTGGGTGTTCGAGTTCTTCATGTAAAGGAGCGTGGATATGGAAATGCTTTGATGGAGGGAATAGCTGCCGCTCGCGGCGAATTCATCATTATGGGAGATGCAGACGATAGCTATGATTTTCTCGAAATCCCGAAATTCGTCGGCACACTCCGGGAGGGATTCGATATCGTCCAAGGCTGCCGTCTTCCATCTGGCGGAGGCACGATCATGCCGGGAGCAATGCCGCTTCTCCACCGCGTTTGGGGCAATCCGATGTTTTCCTTTCTTGCCAGGCGGTGGTTCAAATCGCCGCTTCATGATGTCTACTGCGGGATGCGAGGTTTCCGAAAAGATTTCTACAATCGTCTCGATCAACGCTGCACCGGAATGGAGTTCGCTACGGAAATGATCATCAAAGCGAGCTTGCATGGTGAGCAAATCGCAGAAATTCCGATTACACTCCATCCCGACGGTCGGAAAAGTCGCGCGCCGCATTTGCGTACTTTTCGCGACGGGTGGCGAACAATTCGCCTTTTTCTGATTTACAGTCCGCGCTGGTTGTTTCTTCTGCCGGGATTACTTTTAATTTTTGTTGGTATGTTGGGATACGGGATTGCGTTGCCGGGAATGACCTTTGGCGGCGTGACGTTTGACGCCCATACATTGCTTTTCGCAAGTCTCGCCCTTCTTTGTGGCTATCAGTCGGTGGTATTTGCGATCTCGATCAAAACGTTTGCTATCAGCGAGGGGCTTTTGCCGGAAGACCCGCGGATGAATCGATTTTTTGAGCTCGTCTATTTAGAACGAGCGCTGATCATTTCCCTAATCGTTCTTCTGATCGGTGTCGGCTTGCTTGCTGCCGCTATCCTAAAATGGCAAGCGACCGGATTCGAACGCCTCGACTATGTCCATACGATGCGGTTGGTAATTCCGGGAGCGACGCTTGCGGCATTGGCGATTCAAACAATTTTTTCGAGCTTTTTTGTCAGCATCTTGGGAATGCGGCGCCGATGAATCTGGTTGAGCGGTTACATGACAGTTGCGTCGTCGGTAGACGCGCGCATATCCTAAGTCAGCATCTTTCCAGAGTCATTCCCGAAGCGACGAGCGTGCTAGATGTGGGATGTGGCGATGGTTTGATTGCCCGTCTTATTCGCCACCGGCGACCGGACCTCGAGCTGCTGGGCATCGACGTTCTCGTTCGCCCAAAATCCTTCATCCCCGTCGCCCAATTTGACGGCAAGGCGCTTTCTTATGATGATGCGAGCTTCGATTGCGTGATGTTCGTGGATGTTCTTCACCATATGGTTGATCCAATGACGCTTCTTCGCGAAGCGGTTCGCGTGGCTCGCAAGTCGATCATTATTAAAGATCACGCACGCGACGGACTCTTGGGAGGGTTAACGCTACGCGTCATGGACAAGATCGGCAACCAGAGGCACGGTGTCTTGCTGCCCTATAATTACTGGACCACCGAACAATGGGTCGGCGCTTGGGATCAGTTGGGTTTGCAGATGAATATACGGATGACGAAATTGGGGCTTTATCCTTGGCCGGCGACTTTGATATTCGACCGAAGTCTTCATTTTGTCGCTCGGTTGGATCGGGCCTAAGATGGTCCTTGCCAAGGTAGACCCAAAAGCCAAACCGTTGACTCGACCAATCATTCGAAACGCTTGGTGAGCTTTTCGCCGCGAAAAACATGCTTTTGCTTTACGACCAATGACGATGATAAATAAACACCGCACCTTCAGAGAGCGAGATTACTTGCCGACCTAAAACAACAAAAATGGCCGCATCTGATGCTCAGCCTCGTCGAGGACTATCCCTACGGGTCCAAGCCTGCCTTCGAACGCCAATGGATTTACAGCGACGCCGACATCGCCGGTACAAAAAAACGCATGGGCGTTCGACATGGGTCTAAAGGAGAATCGCGAATAGATTGCGCCAAGGATCGCTGCGCGTGGCGGTTAGAAATAGGTCGGTACAATGTATTGGTAAAGCTCAATTCCTTCTCAATGCAACGGCGTCGATTCTGACCGCGAGTCGCGCTTCTCATAAAATTAACGGTCATTATAGATTTTGAGTAGGCATACGTCGATTCGAGGCTCCCTCGTGAAAATTCGCATCTCTTCACCTAAGGCTAAAAGGCTGGGTTTCTCGGCGAAAGGACCCGGCATTTTCGATCATCTACAATTGGTGAAAAGGTTCGTTGATGGAACCTACCCACAGAGTTTTTCGGTTGTCCTTATCGGAGTTCTTGCCTTTGTAGGCAGCTTTGCAATGGGATTAGTGCTAGGAATTGCAACCCCCCAGGTCCACGATGAGTTCAGCTACTTGCTGGCGGCGGACACGTTTGCGCACGGTAGAGTGACCAATCCAACTCATTCAATGTGGGTGCACTTCGAAACGATGCATGTGATTCAGCAACCGAGCTACATGTCCAAGTACATGCCCGCCCAAGGGCTGTTTTTAGCGCTTGGACGGGTTCTCGGTGGGCATCCGATCGTTGGCGTATGGCTCTCTATGGCGTTTATGTGCGCTGCGATTTGTTGGATGTTGCACGCTTGGGTGCCGCCGCGCTGGGCCGTCTTAGGAGGAGTCTTCGCAGTAATTCATCCGAATCTCGGCGTCGGCGGCTACTGGGCGCAAAGTTACTGGGGAGGCGCCGTTGCCGCGACTGGGGGTGCGCTGTTGATAGGCGGGGTGCGTTATCTCTCGCGCAAGCCGCGGATACCGTACTCGTTGGCCACAGGCCTAGGATTGGCAATACTCGCCATCAGTAGGCCGTACGAAGGTTTCGTTCTTAGTCTGCCGGTCGGAATAGGACTCTTATGGTGGTTAGGCGGCAAGCATGGTCCCAATATCGGGGTGACTATCCGGCAAGTTTTTCTTCCCTTAGTTGTCGTGGGCGTGATTACTTTGGCGGGCATGGCCTTCTACAATTACCGGATCACCGGCAGTCAATTCCGTTTGCCTTATTTGATACATGAGCAAGTCTACGGGGTGTCTCCTCTTTTCATTTGGGAAAAGCTTCCACCTGTACCGGCATATCGTCATGACGTCATCCGCGACTTTCATCTAAAATTTGCGCTGCCATTGTCACTTGGAAAGCAGTCGCTAAAGGGTTTTATCAAGGTCAATTTCACGGTATTAGCAATGCACGTGCTGGTAGCTGGAAGCGTCTTCATAATTCCGCTCGTGGCCTCACCGAAACAGTTATTATCATGGTCTTTGAGCAGTCATTGGGGACACTTCGCGCTTTCGGTGTACCTTTTTTTTGTGTTCGGAATAATGATCGAGACTTATTCGTTCCCGCACTACTGGGCGCCGATCACCGCATTAAACTACTTTTTTGTGCTGCAGGGCATTCGTTTGTGGCGGGCGCACGACCGCCGTGTCGGCCAACTCGTGCCGGTCGCTCTTCTTTTCTTGGCGGTCACAGTGCTGGCTGTTAATACCTACCAATCGATTGCGGCGCGTGATGAATTAGCCCCGGCTCTGCAGCGAGCGAAATTGTTAACGCAATTGACTCAGAGCAATGATCGGCACCTAATCTTGGTTAACTATGGTCCAAATCATTCATACGTTTGGGAGTGGGTTTTCAACGAAGCTGATATCGATGGCTCAAAGGTAGTTTGGGCGCGGGACATGGAACTTAAAGAGAATTGCCAGCTGATTGATTACTTCAAGGATCGCCAAGTCTGGTCGTTGGATATAGATCGCGACGATGTTCCGGTAAAGCTCAATCCCTTCCCGGCACAGCGGTGCCGATTCTGATCGCGAGTCGCTGGTGCAATAACTTAATGCGGCCGCGTACATCGAACGTCGATTTTTCGCGTCATTCATTTGTGAAGCTGCGTTGGCACTGAAAGTGCCCATAGGTTTCATTGAAATTAACTGGAGCTTGCGTTAAGTTGGCGACGGCGTTGGCTGGACATCGTTTTTTTTCAATTCATGGCTCGTCAATTTTGAACGTGCGGTAATTTATGTCACGGGTTACGATCGCACTCGCCTCGTGCGAGGAGAAAGTTTATCGCCGTGGAGTCCGGCAATCCAGACTAATAAAATGCGCAGACAGCAGGAGGTTTTCTGATGGCATCGTCGAAACAAATCGTAGGTAATCCAACCCCCCGGGTCGAAGGCGAGCTCAAAGTCAACGGTCAAGCAAAATATGCCGTCGATATAACGCTGCCCGGTATGTCGTGGGGCAAGCTTCTGCGGAGCCCGATCGCGTCCGGGAAGATCAAACGTATCGATACCCGCAAGGCCGAGGCGTTGGCGGGGGTCCACGCGGTCGTCACCGGACAAGACTGCACGGGTTTGAAGATCGGTCGGCGGCTTTACGACATGCCGATACTCGCCGACGGCGAGGTGAGATTTATCGGTGAAAAAGTTGCGGCGGTGGCGGCCGATAATGAATCGATTGCCGAAGAGGCTTTGAACTTGATCGAAGTCGAGTACGAAGAGACTGAGCCGTTGCTTGATCCCGTCGAAGCGCTAAAGCCTGGCGCGAAATTACTCCATCCAGAGGTGATGAACTACAAAGGCTTGCCCAAACCATTAAAAGAGCCCACCAATGATTTTGTCTATGTCACCTGGGGCAAGGGCGATCTCGAAACCGGATTTCGCCAGGCGGACATCATCGTCGAAAATACATTTACCACGCCCGTGGTTCACCAGAGCTACATCGAGCCTCATTCCTGCGTTGTCAGCACAGCGGCTGACGGCTCGGCGGAGTTCTGGTCGTGCAGCAAGGTTCCCTACGGCGTGCGCGAACAAGTCGCCAACGCGCTCAAGCTGCCGCAGGAGAAGCTCAACTTCAATCCCGTTTACATAGGTGGAGACTTTGGCGGCAAGGGCGATTTCATGGATCTCGCCGTCGTATATCTTCTCTCCAAAAAAGCCGGACGGCCGGTAAAGTTAGTGATGGATTACGAGGAAGAATTCACCGCAGGCAACCCTCGACACGCCTCGATCATACAAGTTAAGACCGGTGTGAAGAAGGACGGCACACTGGTTGCTCATCATATGAATTTCATCTTCGACAGCGGCGCGTACGGCGCTTTTAAGCCCAACGCATTTCTCAATGGTCCGCACCTGTCGGCCGGACCTTACAAGATCCCGCACGTGTTTCTCGAAGAACATATGGTTTACACCAACAAAATTCCCTGCGGTCATATGCGCTCGCCCGGTGACCCGCAGGGATTCTTTGCCAATGAGAGCCAGATGGATTTGATCGCGAAACGGTTGGGCATGGATCCGATCAAGCTGCGTCAGAAAAACTTCATGCACGACGGCGATATCGATCCGACGGGCGAGGAGTACAGCTACATCAAAACTGACGAGACACTCAAAAAGGCGCTGGATGATTCAGGCTACCAAAAACCCAAGGGGAAAAATGTCGGGCGCGGTGTTGCCTTGGTGCAATGGACGCCTGCCGGGGGCATTGGAACGGTTGCGATCTCGCTGGATGAAAAAGGCGTGGCGACGATTTCCTCCGCGATGGCGGATCAAGGCGCGGGCACCTACACAATTCTGAGCGAAATTGTTGCGGAAGAGCTCAAGATGCCGTTGAGCCAAATCAAGGTTCACCAGTTGGATACCCAGCAGGGGACAAAAGACACCGGCGTGGGAGGAAGCCGCGCGACACGGGTTTACGGCAACGCGGGCTACGAAGCGGCACTTAAAGCCGTAGCGGAGATCAAACAAGCCGCGGCGGAACAAATGGGAGCTGCGGCTGATGAAATCGTGTTGGCGAAGGGTGCGGCGCTGCACCCGCGCATGGAACGACGGTTGACCTACGGCGAAATCGTCAAAGCCAAGGGCGCACCGATCACTGTCGATGCGACTTTTAACGATAATTCCAAGATTCACGCGGCGTCCATGTGTGTTCAGGTGGCGGAAGTGGAAGTTGACCCGGAAACCGGACAGGTCGAGCTCAAGAAATTCACTTCGACCCATAACACCGGCACAGTGCTCAATCCGCTGATGCATCAGGGGCAGATCGAAGGCGCAAGCATGACGGGCATAGGGTACACGCTGATGGAAGAAGTGATCATCAACGACGGCAAAGTCGCGACGACTCACTTCGGCGAGTACAAGATCCCCACGATCAAGGATGTTCCGGTATTCAAAGGCTCGGTGACCGAAGAGCCACACGGAGCCGGCCCTTACGACAGCATGCCGATCGGTGAAACCGGCAATATTCCGACGGCAGCGGCGATTGCTAACGCGGTGGAAGATGCTTGCGGTGTTCGGATCAAGAGTTTGCCGATTACCGCGGAAAAGATTTACGAAGCCCTCCGCGGCGCGAAGTGACCCATGTCGACGCTTCCGGGAACCATAGATCTCGGAAAGTTTCGGGTCGTTTATGAAGAGGAGCGAGAGCGGCCGTCCGACGGCGCCGACGGTTATCTTCTGCAGCAGCGCGCGATCATCCGCCTAAACGAAGAACTGGTCAAACTCGAGCAGGCCGAAGACTACACGGTTTACTGCGACGACGAAAACTTTAAGAAACACGCCGGCAAACGCCCGTCACCGCTGCAATATTTTATCGCCTCGATCGGCTTCTGCATGTTCAGCCAATTCAAACGGTTTGCCTCGAAGGCCCAGGTCGCCATTGACGATCTCGAGATGGATCTGCGCATGACTTACGACCTGAGCGGCAAATTTCCCTTTAAGAATTTTTCCGATGCAGCCCAGGGACTGGGGTATCGTTTCAAGATCAAAAGCGGCGCGCCGACAGAGAAAGTCATCAAGATCGCGCACTCGGCGGACAAAAGCTGCCATACGGTGAATTCGATGAGGAAACGTATTCCGGTGTCCGGCAAATTGATTTTGAACGAACGGGAATACGAAATTAGGGACTAGGCGAAATTGCTTTAGGGCGCTACGGGCTCGGAAATTTAGAACATGGCAAAACTATCGGTCGGTGATCAGTTTCCCTCAGCAATGCTCAAAGATATTGATGGTGCCACAGTAGAATTTCCGACTGCGTTCGCTGCCGCGCCGTCCACGGTTATATTTTTTTACCGTGGCCGTTGGTGACCCTGGTGCCGGGCCCAGGTGACGGCCTTTGTCTACGAGTGGGAAAGATATCTTGAAGGAAAAGTTCAAATCCTCGGTGTCAGCGTCGAGCCGCCGGAAGTAGGCAAGAAATTTCTTGAGCGGGTGACGCGCGACTGCCAGGAAGATCGCCCGCATATTCCGTTGGACCCATACCCGGTGCGACTTCTCTGCGACCCGGATGCAGAACTCATTCGAGCCGTCGGCACAGAGAACGAAGGTCATTGGGCCGGACTGATCGCCGCCCCAGTTACCTACGTGATCGATGCCGCCGGTAAAGTGAAGTGGGCTTATGTCAGCGATAGCGCGGCTGATCGTCCTAGCCCGGTGGCATTGGCGAAAGCCGCCGTGGCAATCGCTTCAGGCAAAGAGCCGCCGCCAGAATATCCGGGAAAAACGTAATCGGCTCCGCCAACGGTTGATGCGACGGTTGCAACCCGATTCTCTCGTCCGTTACGTCATAGATTCAGCCTAGGCCTTGTCAGGTAAATATTTCTCACATAAGATCGCGCCTGCATTTAGTTCAAGAGAAGTCATGCGATGATTTTCGATGGCAAGATCTGGATATTTCCATGCAAAAGGTTTGCAATAGATTTGGGGCCAGGCCTTCAGATATTAATTAATTGGCGAGAAGAAGGCGACATTCTGAACATTGGATGGAAAAACAGTCGCAACATCGAGGTAGCCTAAGCCAACGCGGCACAGCCCCGGCATCAGGGAAAAATCCCCTGCTGGAGACGCCTACCGCTCAACTACTTGATCCTCCGGATGCATCAGAAGAACCGACCGGTGATGCGGGCGCCGCCAGACAAACCAGTTGCGCACGCTTGTCGGGACGATCTTCAGCCGGCGTAGCCACGGCGAGCCGCCGACCATGATCAGAGCGACGCCATCCTCCAGATACCGTTCCATAGTGCGGTTCAGAGAGCCCCAATAGAGATCCACATCGACCTCCACACCGATTCGGCTAAACACTCGGCGCACCGGTTTGGCGAGATCTTCCTCCGCGCGGGTTTTTTGCTCGTCCCATGAAAGCCGTGCCCTCCGTTCTTCCCACGTAACCCCGTTTTCGAAACCCGTTTGGAGCAGTGAGATCTGGGCCAAAAGCCAACTCGGGATGTCGTGCTGGTACGCGACCAGAAACACGATCCGATCACCCGGTTTCACGATTTTTTCTAGATGCCGCAGCAGCGAGTCAATCTTGTTTTCGGCATTCAACGCAACGAGAATTGTTTTAGCCATCGAATTCATCCTCTTCGCAAAATTTCGAGCACTTGTGATTTCACTATGGCAAAGCCGGGGCCAGTCTCTACCGCGGCAGCAAGCACATAAAATAAGCTGCGTTTTTGCCAACTTAAGCACAGCAGTGGGAATTCCATCAAACAGTTTAGACCAAATCGGCGTCAACTTCGTTTCCGGATCGCAACTCGCGTTGACAGTTAATCGGACGGCTGGACGGAGGTCGGGTCTCTTGAATCTTAATTTCGGAATTTACTTTGAAGGAATCTGGGGTAACTCAGACGAAACAACCGCGTGCTATTTCTTCCCTCTTGCGCTACACCAATTCGTGACATCCTCGGTCATGATTCGCGTTTCTGGGCAAGGAACCGCCGGGGAGTATCCAGGAAAGGCGTAGCCGGCGGCAATACGAGTATGTGAATTTGGCGCGAAAGCTATTTCGGCCTAGCGCTTACGTTAACGGCGCTATGCGTAGACGCTGCCGCGCGGTCGTCGTCGAAAGACATGTCGAACATCACGACGGTTTCATCAGCAATAAACTGTAGCTCGCCCAAATAATGAGACATCAAGGTAATGCCGCCCAACCAGTGAAAACCGTCCGGCTTATATGCCAACGCCCCATCCGAACGAGGCGGCAACACCTCGGTTCGCCGTCCGTCATAGAAACCCGTGGCACTGCGCCTTTGACCCCAAACACTCGTCCCGGAATTCGTCTTGCTTACTACTGGAGCTAAATGCTGAGCCGTGTGATAGACGGCTACCAGAGTAGGTTCATGGAGCAGCGCCGGTAAAATATTCTCGCCTGGCAGTTTATTGTACTTATTGTTCCATACGTCTAACGGGACACCAAAGTCTGCATGACCGACATCCAACGGGAACAGATACTTGGCTACTCCCGATTCCAGCAGTTCTCTGAGCTGGCGGATCGTTTCTGCGATGAACCGGCACGGCGCCGCGAACTGCTTTCCTTGGTACGACGCGGCAAATTCCTTTTGGCCATACGAACAGTCTTCCGGCTTTAAAGGATGACGCAGCCGCGCACCAAACTGTTGCTGATAGCGGTGAGCATTGGCAATTTCGTTCGGGGCAAAGAACCACGGATCATCGCCCGAATAGGCTTGCCCTTTAACGACAGCGATAACCAAAGCTGGGCAATGAGTAATTTGTGTCCTGACATGAACACCTCCAGTAACTACTTAATCCAGTTCAATCCGATCAGTGGCCAATAGAGCGGCACAACGACCATGACCAGTAGCCCTTCAAGAACCGTCACGGCTAACGCCACCTTGAAGAGATCTTTGGCGCTGAAAACGCCGTATGAATACCCCACTACCAACGCCCCAGACTGGTACACGAACAAGTGCGCGCCACCGGCAAACGTCCAGATCAACCCCAAAACGGCCGGGTTGTACCCTTGGGCCTGATGGCGGCCGGAAGGAGAAAGTTCACGAGCAACAAAATCTCAGTTCCACTTAAAGAGTACGTCGAGATCAACGCGGCCATGCCGTGCCTCACACTTCCCAATTCAATTATTTCCGTGATGCTTGGTAGACTCGCCAGTAATTGTAGAGAGCAAGAGCAGGGCCAAAGTCAGCAGGAATCTTTTCGGGTAGATTTTCGAGTTTCGAGGATTTTCGTCTCTGTGCGCGGTAACGCGGTTTACGAATCGACAATCAGGTTTCCGCTGTTTGTATCCAGCAGGTGTGAAGTCAGCAGGATCTCATCAAACAAATATGCAGCTAGGTTACGACGCGAAATGACGGAGGAAGGTTGGCTGAAGACGACTCGCGAAAAGACATGAGCGGAAAGCAGGTTGTCGAATCGTCAACTTCGTTGACACTAGTTTCGGCCCTGTGTTACGTCGTACCATGCTCAAAGCAGCTACCGCTAGAGAACGGCTGAGCGGCACGAAATACTTCTGGTTATGACCGAAACTGACAAATCAGTATTACTTGCAGTTATCCGGCGGATGCACTCGGAACGAGAGCTCGCGCCGCTGATGAATCTGCTCACGCGTGAAATCAAAGAATTGATGCGAGCCGACCTGGTGAGCATTTTTGGCTTCGACCGCGAAAGATGCGAGCTGCGTTCCTTTCTTTCGGCCGACAACCAGGAGATTCGATTCGACGCACGCTTAGGAGTTGCCGGTGCGGTGGCGATGAACGGCGAAACGGTAAACATCGAGGACGCGCCTAACCACCCTCTATTCTTTACGGTAGTGGACTCGCAGACCGGTTATCGAACGAAAACCGTGCTTGGCGTGCCGATCAAAAACGCCAAGGACGAAGTGATCGGCGTCTGCGAAGCGATCAACAAACAGGTCGGTCCCTTCACCCGAGACGACGTGGAGATCATGGAGACCTTCGCCACCCACGCTGCCAATGCGATCGAAACCGCGCTACTAATCGACGCGCTTAGAAAAGAACGAGGCCGGAGCGAGCCCAAAGGCGAGCTGCAGCGCAAGGTCGAGATCGGTCAGGAGCATCTCCGCAACATCGTCGGTATGTCGCCGCAGATCCAGGCGATCGTAAGGCTGATCGATCAGGTCCGCGACAGCTCGGTCGATGTGCTGATCCAAGGCGAAAGCGGCACGGGGAAAGAACTGGTCGCCAGCGCGCTGCATTTCAACAGCCCCCGTTATAGCCAACCTTTTGTTGCACTTAACTGCGCCGCTTTGCCCGACAATCTGATTGAGGCAGAACTCTATGGCATCGAAAAAGGCGTCGCCACGGGAGTCGATAAAAGGACCGGCAAGTTCGAAGCCGCCAATGGCGGCACGCTGTTTCTCGATGAGATCGGCGACTTGAGTTTGACGGCCCAAGCTAAAATTCTCCGCGTGCTCCAAGAACGGACTGTCGACCGGGTCGGTGGTCAAAAACCGATCCCCATCGACGTCCGCATCATCGCTGCGACCAACAAGAATGTCGAACGCGCCATCAAAGATCGTACGTTTAGGGAAGATCTCTACTATCGGCTAAAAGTCGTTCGCCTACAGACGCCGCCGCTGCGCGACATTCCCCGGGACATCCCAATGATCGCAAAGCATTTTCTCAAGAAACACTGCGGTAATAACAAGATCGAGACCAAACAGTTCGCGCCCGCCGCCGTGAAGCTTTTACAATCCTATCCCTGGCCCGGTAATGCACGGCAATTAGAAAATGAGGCGAAACGGTTGGTTGCGTCCGTCAGGGGGACAACGATTGGGGAGGAGCAGCTAGATCTTCCGATGGAGGAGTTCGAGACGGACGGTCGAGAAAAAGAACTCTCTTTCGACGGGAAAACCATCGACGAAGTCGTCAACGACATCGAACGACGCATGATCGAAGACGCGTTGAAAAAATATCATTGGAGCAAACAAAAAACCGCTCAAGCCCTAGGCCTGAGCCGCCAGGGGTTGGCAAAAATGTTGAAGCGATTGGGAATTATGGCTTGAGGTAAGTGCCAGCAAGGTTTCTTGCATACCATTTACGCTCGTTTGATGGCTTGATGGAATTATCAGTGTGGTGGCAACGAATTGTTGTGGCGGCCCGCAAATCGAGATTAGGGGAGAGACTTGCCCTCCCCTAATCCGGTGGTTCTTCCGGGTTGTCATTCATTCGCTGTCCCCATAAATTCCGCGAAACGTCACACGCCGCTGCGCCTTGACCTCGTCAATCCCCAGTGGATCATGATCGCACGGTCCATAGAAATCGATGCTAGCGGTCGTGCTATCATCAAGAACCGGCCGCGCCCAGGATAGACTATCCTCGCGCATCGGCGGGAACTGCATGTGGCAATAGTCGTCGCTCACAGCAGGAACCTTTAGGCTTTCTTCAGAGTCTATTTCCTCCCCGTGCGCCAGCGGCACGCCCCAGAACAGCGTGGACGACACCAGCAGGTTCGACAAAAGTGATACGCTCGTTTTCATTTTTCTCACCTCCTTTCTTTTCTAGATTATCACTCTCTGACTCATGCTGAGAGCATCCATCGTGCCAAGACGAAACTCTGCTTGTGCATCTACGTGAAACGGGCAGGTGCGATGGTTAACGCTCAGCTACAGAACCGTCTTCGCTATGATTGTCAGAAGCTGCGAAATAAAATCGTGATTAGTGCGTGCTAAGAGGGGAGCCTGATTCGAGTATTTGCTACATTCGACGCTACCAGGAGCATGAACTTCGTTGTCGCTTTGTTAATTCCGTTGTCAGTGATTTGGTCGATCTGTTCCGCCAAAGCCGAGGAACCTCCCCAGAGACGGATGATTTCGGAACAAAGTAATATCTCTCTCGGCGCCGATCGTGCGGAACCAAGAAGCTGATTTTCACCCTTAGAGTTTGTTTTTTGCGGTCGCAGCGGATGTGGGAGCTGAAACCGATCATGTCAGGACAAAAAGGTATTAATACAAGTTACCCGCGTGGGGATCGTTCTCGCGAGAGCCATGACCGCAAAACGGCGGCAGTTAAAAGTGACGGGAAACGCCCTGTCGCTTCCGTGCACGGCAGAAACATTACCGAGAATCATTTGGAGATGCGTCGATCTGAGCGCCGCGGCAAGATTTCAAAGCGTCTCCGAGCCCGGAGTCGCCGCAAACCCTAC
>Ga0184639_10000721_pt1 | contig 13368 bp, 21 predicted proteins | sample PLM31_170_b2_FD_133155 | JGI IMG/M metagenome (GOLD analysis project Ga0184639, IMG submission 133155) | Groundwater sediment microbial communities from an aquifer in East River, Colorado, USA - PLM3-1_170_b2 | ecosystem: Environmental > Terrestrial > Soil > Riparian zone | place: USA: East... | reverse complement strand
GGGTTAAGTTCGAGATCGAAGTCTCGCCGGGCACTGGCATGTTCCGCACTGAACTGGACGGGGATACCGTCGAATCGCCGACCAAAGCCGCGCTGATCCAGCGGCTGAACGCACTGATGCGCGACAGCGTGCGTGTCGCGATCTCGGCCGTGCTCGTCGAGCATAACGAGCTGACGACGATCACCCTGACCGGCGTTCATGCGGGCAACGGCAACCTGCTGTACACCCGCGCGGGCAAAAAGGGTGCGCAGCAGATGTACAGGTATGTGGGCAACGAAAAAGTCCTGCGCGTGCTTACCGATGCGGAGCGTGCGGAGTATAAGGGCCTGATCACCGTGCAGCGCGACGCGGGGAAGGCCATCAACACATGGCTGAAGGCCCGGCGGATCAACGCGGCCGAGACAGTCCGCAAGGCCCTTGCGAAGACAGCGACGGTAACGCCGTGAGTGTTCGTACGCGCGCACAGGGCCGCAAGCTCCGCCAGCTTCGCGACACCGGCACACCGCGATCCGCACGCATCGATCCCCGCGCGCACGATCAGCGGGCAGAGACGTTCTCGCTGAAGCTGTTCACGTCCGAGCTGGCCGAGCTGAAGTACATCGCGGCCATCCACAACCGGACGCCGGGCGAGCAGTTACGCGCGATACTGCACACAACCATTCGACAGGAGCGCAACGCCCCGCACTGGATCCCGCCCGAGCTGGATCGTCGGCTGGAGGGGGAGTGAGCGATCACTACGGCACGCGGGGCAAGCTCACGCCAGCGGAGATCCTACGGGAGATCACCGGGGGCGGTGATCCGCCTGTGGAGGGGATCCCCGAAGCGATTGGCACGTCCGAAGACTTCCCATTGACGACACGGCCGGGAGAGTACTTGGCGCAACCACGTGAGCCGGAGTACCGCGTCGGGACCGAGAACATCACGCTTGAAGGCGTTGAGCAGACGGTCAAGATTGTAGAGATTCATCGGCAGATCCAAGCGGTGATGTTCGCTGCGGGCGTTGTAGGGCCAGACGTGCCTTTCGGCCCCGCGCCGACCAAGCCCCAGCGCGAGGGCGATCAACAGCCGCCGACGCCCAATAATCTCCCAGAGATCCACGATCTCGTCTGCGGCGACATCCAGGCCCGCAAGCGTCTGGGGACTGAGCGGTACGGCACGCCGCTCCAGCCGCACAACGGCCGCGACGCGCTGCGGGATCACTACGAAGAATTGCTGGACGCGTGCGCGTACGCCCGGCAGATGCTGTTCGAGAGGGACGGACAATGACACTGTGGATGATCCTCACGTGGTGGCGGCAGGATCTGATCGACTGGTGGCAGCAGCGCACGCGAACCGCGATGCCGGTCAGCGGCCGTGAGGGGCGCATGGTCGCCTTTAGTCGCACGTCGTACAGCGTCATGGGCTACCCGACGTACATGCTCTACGCTCGGCGGGGCGGATTCCCCCTCGGGCAAATCATGTGGCGCAATCAGTGGGGCTACTACGCGTATTATCCCACCGCTGACGGCGTGCTGACCCCGATCAATCGCGAGATCATCGCCGAGATCTACGCGATGTTGAAAGAGCTGGGCGCGACGAAATGAGTACGCAGACGATCCCACTCGGCTTCGCCGTCCCCTCCGGTGATCCCGTCTCGATCCCCGTAGGGCACATGGCAGTCGTCGGCCAGACGCAGCAGGCCGGCAAAACCACGACGCTCGAAGCCTGCGCGTGGCGTGTCCCCAATGACTTCGCCGTGCTGGCGTTCGTCACCAAACGGGGCGAAGGCGGGTTTGTCAACGGCGTGAACGCCGTGCCGCCGTACTTCAAGGAACAGGCGAACTGGGAGTACGTGTCATCGATCCTCGAAGCGACCCTGCGCGAGCGGATGAAGTTCGAGCGGAGCTGGATCATGCGCGCGTGCAAGGGCGCGAAGTCCCTGAGCGATGTCCATCGGAACGTCAAAACCCTAATGGCGACGGCGAAGGGATTGTCGGCCGACATCTACTATCAGCTTGATCACTACCTGGACAAGATTGTCCCCCAGGTGCGCGCGATCGGCCCGTCCATTCCACTGATGCTGGCGCGCACATCGGTGAACGTCATGGACCTGTCACCGTTCTCTGGGGAAATGCAGGGGTTGGTGATCGCGAGCTGCCTGGAGACGGCGTACAAGTCTCTGCAGAAGACGATCATCGTCGTGCCCGAGGCGTGGGAGTTCATGCCGCGGACGCGTCGATCGCCAGTGACCTACGCCGCGGAGCTGTACATCCGCAAAGGTGGGTCGCTCCAGAACTACTTGTGGATCGACAGTCAGGATCTCGCGGGCGTCCACACGCCGGTACTCAAGCAGGTGCAGATCTGGCTGCTCGGCGTCCAGCGCGAGATCAACGAAGTCAAGCGGACGCTCGCGCACATCCACGGCGTGAAAAAGCCGAAGGTCGATGCGGTGGCGGGATTGGGCCTCGGGCAGTTCATTGCCTGCATGGGGCAGCAAGCGATTACGACCTATGTACAGCCCTCCTGGATGTCGCCGAGTGAAGCACAGTACGTCGCGATGGGAGAGCTATCGGCCGTACATTGTGCTGTCCAACACGGGCAAGGGAGGATTGCAGACGCCGCGCCCGAAGTGAAGTGGACCGGATTCAAAACAGCAGAGGAGCACGCTGTGGATGAGAAATTGAAGGCTGACAATGATCAGCTCCGACGTGAGAACGCAGAGCTGCGAACATCGCTGGACGAGATCCAGCGCCAACTCGCCGCACACGGGACGACGGTGGTGGATCGATCGACGGGGACACAGGCGGAGTTCCAGCGGGACTTCTCAGGACGTGGCGTGCGCATCCTGCCAGCCAACGCCAATGTCGTCGCAGGGCTGCCGGCTGACCGGCTGCAGCAGGTGCGCGAGAAGATCCTCGCGGACGCCGATGTTCAGGTGGCGCTGCTGCGGATCAAGGCGCAGCGTCCGGAGCTGATCATCGAACTGACGCCGCGCGAAGTGGCGTTCGCCACCGACAACCCCCGCGGTCGACTCGCGAAGATGATCGCAGAGGGCCTGCTGGATCAGCCGGTGAAGCCCGGCGTGATCATCAATGAGTTTGCCCGAACCGGCGGCAGCGTGCATCCCTCTCGGCTCAGCGAGTACCTCGGCGACTTCGTGCAGATGGGCATGGTCACGCGCGAAGACGGCGGCACGTATGTGAAGGCGCCGGGGCTCAAGGTCAGCACGCGGACGCTGCAGGCGACGACATGATCATCTTCCTGTTGCTCCTGCTCGTTGGGTGGCATGGGGTTCTCAGCGTGCAGCTTGATCGTATCGAGCAGCAGCTTATCAAGCTACGACAGGAGCGGCGGACGTGATTCAGCGGCTGATCTCAGGGGGGCAATCGGGGGCCGATCAAGCTGGACTGCGTGCTGGCAAGGTACTCGGGTACACCACTGGCGGCATGATGCCCCGCGGCTGGAAGACAGAAGCCGGCCCACGTCCGGAGTTCAAGAATCTCTACGGCATGGTCGAGAGTCGGTTCGATGGCTACGAACACCGCACGCGGCACAACGTCCGCGCGGCCGACGCGACGCTGTTGTTTGTGCGTCACGGGATCGACGGCGGCAGCCATCTGACGGCCTCGTGCGTCATGGCGAACATGAAGCTGCTGCAGACGTGTGAGTGGCCCGATGCGGCGACCATCTTTATCCCGATGGCCGATTTCATTCGCGCCTGGATCCTGCGAGAGCGGATACGGACGCTGAACGTCGCGGGGAACAGAGAGAGCAAGTCACCGGGGATCGGCGCGTTGGTCGAGACGTTTCTGCTGGAGGCGCTGCAGCGATGACACGACGTGACGCGATCAAAGCCATCAGCGCGGCGCTCACGGCGGCGTTGGCGCTCCGCCACGTCCCGCTGACCGTTCCGGAGATCGATTGGAAGAGATGGAACCGCATCGATCTGCACGTAGCCGATGGCGGGATTCGGTTCTATGTCAATGGTGCGGATGTGACTGACTGGCCGTCCATCATCCGTACGCTTGCGAAGTTCTGTCACGTCGACAACGAAGGGATCCGGTTCGGCACACCGAAGGCCGCGGTGGCGTTCCACGCCGACGATCAACCGTTCAACTGGGCGCGCTTTTGGATCCGCGTGCATCGCATGCCGGACACCGTGGATTTAGACGACATGGTGGCTGGATGATCAGAATCACCGTCGAACTAGTCAGCGCCGTCAGCTCCGATCGTGACAAACTGCTCGGCGTCGGCCTCATCAGCAACATCGGCGGCGACGAACAGTACGGGGACTACTCCGTCTGGCTGTCGAAGATGGAGCCGCGGGAACGCGACGCATGGAAGCAGGGCCGCGGGAAGCTCACCGCGGAAGACATCCAGCACTTTTTCGACACCGACGTGCGGCAGTTCGATCGCGAGCGCCGCGGCTGCTGGGATCTGATCTTCATCGCGCTCCGGCAGCTCGTGGGTACACGCAATCCGGATCCCAGTACGATCGTACCGGTCCCTGCTGGGGTAGGGCGGATCCGCAGGCCACGGCGATGACGACTGTTATTCACTGTCGCGACCGTGGAGCAATTTCGTCTGCTCGTTTCGAGTACATCGGTCGGCCTTCGTACTGGGGCAACCAGCATCCAGTCGGACGAACCTGTCGGCTGTGTCGTATTACCCATGATCGTGCAGGGGCAATCACCGCCTTTCGTCAGGACTTCGAGGCAAACGTGCAAATGCAAGCGAAGGCCCTCGAACAGCTCCAGAATAAAGTCCTTGGGTGCTGGTGCTCCCCAAGCCCTTGCCACGGGGACATCCTCGCGGCGTTTGTCAATTCTCATGCCAGCCCAGAATCCTAAGTACTCGAAACCTGCATCTTGCGAAGGCTGTAGCCTTTTTACCGCTGGCTTGGGCTTCGCGCCCCCCTCCGGCCCGCTGGGCGCCCGCCTGACAGCCATCGGGGAAGCCCTCGGCTATGAGGAAGCCATCGCCGGGGAGCCCTTCTACGGCAGCGCCGGGGGCGTCCTGAGCCGGATTTTCCACCGGGCCGGGATCGACCGGCAACACGTGCGGATCGGCAACGTCATTTCGTGTCGCCCGCCCAATGACTTCCTAGCCGGTGCCCCGTGGGAACAGCACGCGATCGCCATGTGCCGGCAGTATTTACAACCGCTGCTCGACAGCGTGCCGGAGAACGGCGTCGTCATGCCGCTCGGGGCCACCGCGCTCGACGCGATCTTGGGACTGGCCGGCGTCCCCGGCGTGGCGGTCAAAGATTTTCATGGAACCGTGACGCGCAGTGCCGATAACCGGTACTGGATCGTACCGTCCTACCACCCCTCGCATTTACAACGTGGAGCGATGAACTTGCTCGACGTGGTGACACAAGATGTACGTCTGGCACATCGGATTAGTCAGTCCGGATTTACGCGCAGCGCCGCGCAGCTCGTCGTCGATCCCCTTCCCGAGTGGTTTGGTCATTGGGTCGACGACCACCTGCAGCGGGCACGTGCTGATCCAGACGGTACGCATCTGTCCCTGGACACCGAGTTTGAGGAGAAGCTGGGGGCTGATGAAGCCGACGTGGTGCGTACACGAACACCGATCACGCGCGTGAACGGGGCGAATGACAGCCTCACGGGGTGGACCGTCCCGTACCGGCACGGCTATCTCGGGCACGTCGAGCGGCTACTGGCCGGGCTCGCTGAGATCGGGGGCTGGGTGTGGCTCTGGAACAAGTACGTCGATTGGGATCTCCTGCAGACGGCCGGGCACACGCTCAACGGCATTCAAGCGATCGACGGCATGTGGGTGTGGCACTACCTGCAAAGCGATCTGCCCCGCGGGCTCGGCTTCGTCGCCCCGATGGCCAGCGACTTCGGCGCCTGGAAGCACTGGGGGAAGGATAAAGCGAAGGAAGGGACGTACGCCGCGGCTGATGGCCTCCAGAACTGGCGCACCTGCATGTGGCTGCTGAAGGATGCGATCAAGTACGGCCTGTGGGACGTGTTCATGCGCGACTGGCACGAGCGCGATCAGTATGTCCTGCGGCCGGCAACCGAAATGGGCGTGCCGATCAACCGTGTCGAGCTGCAGGCGTTCCACGAGGAGCTGCAGCGGAAGCTGGGGAGTGTGCTGGCGCGGATGAAAGAGACGGCCGCGCAGGGGGTACTGAAGCCGAAGCTGGGGTACACCAAGGCCCCGGTGATGAAGTGTACCGAGTGCGTGGGAACCGGGGAGTTGTCGCAGGACTCTTTTGCTGATGACTATGAAGGTGAGTACACCTGTACTATCTGCGGAGGCAGCGGACGTGTTCCGCAGATTGCACCGCCCGCGTCGATCCTCGGTAAACCGAAAAAGGGCGGCGGCGAAGCGAAGATGGCCTACATGCTGGAGGGGGTGAAACTTGTCGATCGATCGATCGAAGTCGAAGTCCGTTGCTGTACGACCTGTGGGGCGGAAGATGTCGGCGCAAAACATCGCTGCCCTGCGCCGAAAGCTCCTAAACGATCTCGTAAGCGATCTGCACCAGATGCTGCTGTCGCTTCAGAATTGGGAAGCGGAGTTCCCGATGTCGATCGAACTGCCACTGGCGCGGAGCATCATCGCCCATTGCCTGCGCTCCGCATGGAACGACGAACGCGGACTCGCTACTTCTGGCAGCTCCCCTTCAACCCGGACGCGCCCGCGCAGATCCTCGCGTACCTCGCGCAGCAAGGGATCGACGCGCCGATCGATAAAAAGAAAGGCCGCGCCACCACCAACAAAAAGGCGATGGAGGCGTTGAAAAAGGAACATGCCGACGATCCATTCTTCCAGCTCGAAATGGATTGGAAGGCGGTGCAGAAGGTTGACAGCACCTACGCGGTGGGCACGCTGGCTAGACTTGATACTGACGACCGTGTTCATCCAGAGATCACGCCGAAGCCGAGCACGTTGCGGGATGCCTGCGCAGCACCCAATTTTCAGAATGTCGTTGCCGACAAAGCCGGGCCGGATGGACTTGCAAGTGGTTTTCGGCGTTGTGTAGAGTCTCGTGACACCGTGCCGGCGGTGATCACGCCTGCGGAGTTCGCCGGCTGGCAGGCGAAGTGGGGGACCGCGTGAAGGATCTCCGCATCGAACTACGCGCCCGAAACAATGTGTTATGGCATGTGATTTTTGATCAGTACTCGTCCGTCGCGAACTTCTGTCGCGTACATGGACTGGACAATGGACTAGTAGGGGCGTTCCTCAATCTCACCGTCAGTCCGTACAGACTGCGCGTGTCTCGGGCGAAACATCCGCAAGTCGTCCTGCGCCCATCGGCCCTCCAGCTCTGTACGATCACTGCGCTACCCGCCGACGAACTGTTCCCGCCACTGCTGTACGAAAACGTGATCAACACGAAGACGGCAATTGAACTGGAGGCGGCGACATTCCTGCCGCTCATGGCGGCGCGGCAGCAACTGTCCCTTACGGCCGGGCCGGAGGCGCTTGTTGAGCAACACGAGCGCGCAGCGGTGATTCAACGCGTGCTGTCGACACTGACGACGCGAGAAGCCGGCGTACTTACACAACGATACGGCCTTGATGGCAACGGCGAGCGAACCTTCCGAGAGATCGGCCAGCACTTCGCCGTCACCATCGAACGAATACGCCAGATCGAGGCGAAGGCGATGCGGAAGCTGCGGCACGCCTCGCGGGTGAAGCAGTTGAAAACGGTGACAAACTATGATTGAACAGCGCATGGATCTCTGGGATGCGGGGGCCACTGCAGACGCGGTAGTGATCACGACCAACGGCACCATCACCGGTCGGGGCCTCGGTGTCATGGGCCGTGGCTGCGCGCTCGAAGCGACGTACCGCTACCCCCGACTGCAGCGGAAGCTCGGACGCTTCCTGCGCGAGCACGGCAATCATGTTGGCGTGCTGCTAGATGAGGCGCCGGCCTTAGTCGTGTTTCCTGTGAAACATGAATGGATGCAGTCAGCGGATCCCCATCTGATCATTGATAGCTGTGCAGAATTAGTAGCACTCACAGAGAAGCTACGGTGGACGCGCGTAGTCCTGCCGCGACCGGGATGTGGTAATGGCGGGTTGGATTGGGACACGCAGGTGCGTGATCTCTGTGCAGCGTGGCTCGACGACCGATTCTGCGTGGTGACGAAGTGACGGTCCGTACATGGTACCGACTGCAGCGTGCAGCGATCTGGGCGCGGGGCGACACCTTCGCGCACGACATTGATCGGATCGCCACGCTCGTGACACGCGATCAGGACGTACCACTCGAATGGCTCCGTGTCGGGCCTGTCTATTGGATCGAATCGGTTGAAAGCGAAGTCGAGCGGCAACGAATCTTGGAAATGGTTCAGCGCGATATGGCCGCCGCGATGTCCCGGCTGTTTGCGAAAGATATTGCGCGATGATCACCGCCGATACGTCCTGCCGGATCCTCGAAGTCGACCCCCTATTTACCTGTACCGATCTGCCACAAGCCGTTGTAATTCGTCGCCTAAAGGCGCTGCACTTCCCCGATGCAAAGTACTGGCTGGATCCGACATTCGGTGGTGGGGGCTTCTATCCGAACGAGGCAGACTTGCCCACCGTTGGCGGCGACTACCTCCACGAACGTACACTCGACGTAGTACTCAACTATCACCATCTGCCATTTGGCGACGCGGTGTTCGATCTCACGGTGTTCGATCCGCCATTCCAGCCACAGACCGTCCCAGGGAAGATCGGCGTACGCTTTACAAAAGTAGATGGTGGGATGTTCGTACTCAAACAGTCAGTGATTGCGGGCCTATTGGAGTGCCGCCGTGTCTCTCGTATAGGCGTCATCGTCAAGGTACAGGACTACATTCATTCACACCGTCCCGTCTGGATGTCGGCGTGGGTGCATGAAGCCCTCGGAGAGCCGTACGACTTCTGCATGGTGCGGCAGAAGTCCAAGATGCGTGCTGAGAACTGGACGACGCAACGATCCGTGTGGCGGAACCACTCGACATTCTGGGTGTATCGCTGGAAAAGTATTCGATGACATACACGGCAGACGTATCCTGTCGCCTTACGGAATTTGATTTTTCCGGGATCGAAGCGGTCCTGACCGGCCGTCAGCTCTGGATCAACGGCTTCGACAGCACGCGCGCGGCGCAGTACATCCGCCTCGCGCGCCTCGGCATGCACGCGGCCGTCACATCCCTCAAAGTCGGCAAACCCGTCAACCTGCACGATGACGATGCCACGGTCAAGGCGAACCTGGACGCAATCAAAAAGGGCTACCCCACCGAGTACGACCGTGCCAAGCGCACGGTCCACGCCAAAAACTTCGGGATGACCGCCTACGGCCAAGTCGAGAAGTTCCCGGAGTTCTTCCCGACGCTCAAGATCGCGCAGGAGTTCGAGCAGTACTACTACGGCCTCGCGCCGGATCTCCCGAAGTGGCATCAGGCCCTGCGGAAGCAGGCGCGCGAAGCTGGGAGACTGGGCGGTCCCACCCTCCCTGGTGTGCCAGCGACCATGTGGGATCACCCCTACGGGTACCAGCATTGGTTCTGGGATGTCCTCAATTACAAACCGGTCAATGAGTTCACCGCGCGCAAGTGGCTGAAGGATCCGCAGCGCGCACACCGCATCGTACAGATGCACGGGCGGTGGTTCAAGGTCGACTTCGGCGGCGATGGAAATCGAGTGGTCGCGTTCTATCCACAAAGTATCGCAGCCGGCAGACTGAAGGAAGCCGAACTGGATCTCTTCCTCCCCTGGAGCCCGTACTACATCGGCGATTGCTACTTTGGGCGGACGCCGCTCCTGTCGCCGATCCACGACTCGCTGCTGCTCCATATACCGAATGCGTGCTGGGATCGCGTGGTCGAGATCGTGGCGCAGGTGATGCAGCGGCCGTCCCAGTACCTGCCAATCCCAGTCGAGTGGGGCTGGGGCGAGTACCTGCCGATTGGGGTGTCGGCGAAGTGCGGCAGGAACTGGGCGCCGAGCGTCACAGAGGATGATCAGATCAAAATCAAACTGCAAACTGGACATGATGTACCACTCAACCTGAGCGGCATGGACGATCTCAAATTACCGGAATACGTCATCAGCGCAGGCCCAGATGATCCGGTGCTCCCGCGCGAAGAATCTGAGGAGGAAGAATGGCAGATGCTGGCACGGCACGTCACATAAAGGAAACTAATAAGACAGAGCCGATCAATGTACCAATGACGCGAGCGGCACTCGCACGGCTCATTGAACGCATTCCGATCGACCATCGCATCACCGCTGATCTCGGAGGGTTCCAGAATACTGTGCTGTGGACGATACACGGCCTACAAGTCCGTTTTCTCGTCAACGAGGAGGCTGAACCGTGTCTGCACTGACTAATAAGGTGCCGTTGATCTACATCGCGGGGCCGCTTCGGAGCGATACGCCAATCAGCGTACGTCGCAACGTCGAAGCCGCACGCGATCTCGGGCTGCGCGTCGCCGAGGCTGGCGCGTACCCCGTGATCCCCCACACGATGACGGCTGACTTCGACAAGCTGCTGACCTATCAGTTCTGGCTGGACGGCACGCTGCAGTTGCTCGCGCGCTGTGACGCGATCATCTTGACGCACACTTGGGAGAAGTCAACAGGTGCGCGGGCCGAGCACGACTGGGCGCAGCAGCACAGCATGCCGTCGTACGTCGATGTCGATCCCTCCCAGGCGCACATCATGGGCCGAAGCTGGCCGCTGCAACAGTTTGTGGAGGAAGTACGCTGTGGCCTGATCGCTAACTCGTGGTTCGAGCGCGGCTACCGGAATGAGGCGCCGCCGGTCGCGTTCCCGAACCGCATTGCCTCGGAGGAGGTATGAACGGCTATCAGTGCATTTTGGCTGACCCCGGATGGGAGTACGACCAAAAGCTGAAGATGGCGGATGGCGTCGCGCGGTCGAGCAGCAGTCAGTACACCACCATGTCGGTGCAGGCGATCTGTGATCTCTACACGACACAGAAGATCACCGTCGTCGGGGACGGCCGCGCGTCCCGCAACATCGTCACACCCGGCAAGCTCGCCGGCTACCCGATCGCCGACATTGCGCTGCTGGGCCTGTGGATCACCGCCCCGTTCCTGATCGAAGGCATTCACATGCGCGCGTGCAACGCCTGGGGATTTACGCCCCGGCAGATCATCCCGTGGTTCAAGGGGAGGCTGGTCGCCGACAAGGTGTTAGACAGCGACGGTGATCTCGTTGCACGCGCGCGATTAGTGATTCAACCCGGCATGGGCCATCTCACCCGCGGCTGCGTCGAGTACCTGATCCTCGCCACGCGGGGCAAGTACACGCAGCTTGTAAAATCCCGATCGATCAACGGGCTGCTAATCGCCGAGGAAGCCGCGTTCATCGTCGCGCCAAAGTCGAAGCACTCGCGGAAGCCAGACGCCACCTACGCACTACTGGAAAATCTGTTTCCAGGACCGTATCTCGAACTGTTCGCGCGCGAGCGGCGCGAGGGCTGGGAGGCATGGGGGAATGAATTGCCCAAAGGGCCAGACTTCCCGGCTTATGAGCCTTCATCGGACGGACCGATCTTCATCGACCGTGCAGGTGTCCATCAACTCCAGGGCGACAACACCGTTAGGACGATCAGTGTCAATCCACTCGTGCCGGACAGCCCGACACCGGCCACGCGGAAGATCATCACGGATATCCAGGATCCAGACGACGACGTGGAGATCATCGAATGGCCCTGACCGTCGAGCAGCGCGCCGCCAGCTACAACGCGGCGTATCCCATGTACCCGCCGCTCGTCACCTGGGGACGCTGGCTGTACGGCATCTGGGAGATCGGCGCGAATTATCGCAGCACGTCGCCCACCGCGTTGTACGGCGCGTACCCACCCAGCTATCTCGATCGCCTCGCGGCCGTGTTCCCGGATTATCCGCGCGCGTTGTGGTGGCATGTGTTCGCCGGCTCGCTGCCGCCCGAGGAGTCCTATCGTCGAATCGACGTGAACCCGGCCCGGCAGCCGGATCTCCTAGCTGACGTACAGCAGCTCTCGCGGCATCTGCCGATGGCCAGTCAGGAGTTCGTCGCCGCTGATCCGCCGTACTCGGAGGAGGATGCGGTCAATTACGACACACCAATGCCCGACCGCCGGAAGGTCATGCGCGAGCTGGCGTACACCGTGCAGCCCGGCGGCCAACTCGCGTGGCTCGATACGGTCAAGCCGATGTACCGCGCCGCCGAATGGCACCTGTGGGGCGAGATCGGGATCGCGCGCTCGACCAACCACCGCGTGCGGTTCGTCTTCCTGTTCGAGCGGAAACCCTATGCCGAGGAGATCATCGAATGGCCCTAGCTGACTTCCCGCATCCACGCGACCACAAGATCACCGCGACCGTCTCGCTGCTACGCTTCGACAGAGGCTATGCAAAGGCGCTCGACGCTCACGGCGTGGAGTACTTCATTTTTCACAACGCAGTGGAGACGATGGGCCAGCACGACTTCGGGGATCTCCAGATAGGCAGCCACGTGCGGCTGATGCCGATCGATCACCCGCGAGGGCGTCGCGGGATCGAAGTCGAGATCGTCGAGATCTAAGGCAGGCGCGGTGCAGCGACCGGCGTAACCTTGGCTCGCACCACGACGCCCGCGATCAGCTCCACGACTACGATCACTCCGGCAATCTGTTCCACGGTCAGATCAAAGCCGAATGCGGCGGCCAGTACAGCAGCGGCACGCACGAGGGCTGCGAGGAGAACAGGTTCACGTTTCATGCAGTACTCCTTAATAAGTCCACAACACGGGCATCGGCAGTGTCGGCGCATCGTCGAGATGCACGAAGGTTGCGCCCACCCCAATCCGTGCAAAGCCCATCGCCATCGCCGCTGCGACAATCGCGTACTTGGTGGCGCTGGCTGTGGCGCGGATATCGGCGGCATGACCACTCGTGTGCGCGGAGCTGTCCACGCCGCCGACGCGGGCATTGTGCGCGGCCGTGCGATAGCCGCTGCTGATAAAAAAGGGGAAGCTGCAGGCCGCCCGCACCGCATCCAGTTTCGCCACGAAGGCCAGATTCATGTACAGCTCACCGGAACCCGGTAAATCTGGCGAGTCAAATTCTCCCGGACGAAAGTGGCGGATCTGTGCCCACGTGATCAGGATTGCCCTCCTGGACGGCGCAAGCCCAGCTCTGATGTGACTTCGATCAAGGTGTCGCGATGTTGTCCCAGTTCGTATTTGACGCCGGCCATGTCCCCGAGGAGGCCGTCTGGCGGATCCTTGACTCCGACATGCCGCTTCAGATCTTGGATTTCATCACGAACGGAAATCAACACCGACAACCCACGACCGAGTAGGTGCAGGCCACGCCCAATCCCAGCGACAATCACAATCAGGTTGGCACCGAACATCGTGACGACTTGCCAGCTTTC
>Ga0184639_10000720_pt1 | contig 13371 bp, 11 predicted proteins | sample PLM31_170_b2_FD_133155 | JGI IMG/M metagenome (GOLD analysis project Ga0184639, IMG submission 133155) | Groundwater sediment microbial communities from an aquifer in East River, Colorado, USA - PLM3-1_170_b2 | ecosystem: Environmental > Terrestrial > Soil > Riparian zone | place: USA: East... | reverse complement strand
GCTTTGTGCAATTAGTCACGCACTGCGTGACGAATTGGCAGCAGTTCCGTGTAGCCGAGAAAGAACAGCCTCATGTCCTTACCAAGCGGGTAAATGTCAAAGGTAAAGACGCGACCCCCGATCCGATCCCCGATCCGATCGGTTCAAGGTATCGTAGGTGTAATTATGCACTCCGTCTCGGTTCGTCCTAAAACAAAATAGTTCTCTGACCCCTAGTTCCCTCGATGTTGAATCCCCCAATTCAAACAGGTTCTTCGGTTGGATTCATACTTCTGGAAGGATAGTCAATAAATAAAGGCCAGGCCCCAGTCACTTATTTAATTTTCCCAGTCCGATTTAATTTTCCCAGTCCGAAATTCTATCTCATGCGATCGTGACACCAGTAAATGTCTCTGGCCTTTGCTTTCAACTCCTCGCAGCGAACACGCCAATCAGGTAGTGAGCGGTCTAGAATCCGCCACAGCTCGGGTCCATGATGAGGCTCCAGCAAATGCGCTAACTCATGCGCAATCACGTAATCGGTGACACGCGCCGACAGCTGTAAGATCTTCCAATTAAAATAAATCGCGCCGTTCTTGCCGCACGATCCCCAGCGATAACCAAGATCGCGGACATGAACTCGCTTTGCCTTAACGCCCAATCTTCGACTCAGCAGATTTACTCGCTCACGAAGCCACCGGCTGCCGGCGTGAACGTACCAAAGCCTGAAATGATCGGCGGCATTCGATAGTGCACTTTCACCCAATACAAAATTCTTGCCATCAAAGCTAAACGGCTCTTTTGCTGCGCGTAGAACTTTGAGTCGATAGTTCTTACCTAGGTAACTGAAGCTCTCTCCACTCACGAACTCCGGCTCTCGCACTTGCGGCAAAACTTCGGTCTTGTCTAAGAGCTTCCGATGGACCCAAATGAGTTTCGATCGCGTCCACCGCGCCAACTCATCACGGTCACTCGACTCCGGCGCGTGAATCACCAGCTCGCCACCACGGTCAACCGTCAGCCCTAACGTGGCTCGCCTTGGGCTACGCCTCACCTCAAAAACGAGGTTGCTGAGTTCTAAAGTTTCCATCGTCACCGTATCAGGTTTTCGTAGTTCTCTTTTGCCAGAGCAACGAGGCGTTGCGCCAAATCGCGCTCGGAACCCGGTCGACAGACAGCGGCTTTATCGATATCTCGGACCAGTGTTCGCGTAAGCAATTCGCGCAATGATTGGTTCTTCCAAAAACCCACTTTGCGCACCTCTTGCCGGATTCGTTCTACCATTTCGAGGGTAACCGAGAGTGCTGCCGTGCGCTGTTTCTCGTTCAGTTCACCGCCCTTGCTGCATTCCTCCAACACCAGCCGGACAAACGGCACCTGGACATTCGGATCGAGCCCTGGGAAATCGTTGCGGTCACCCTGTTTCAATTCCTCGATGAATCTGCGCAACTCCCGTTCCAACGCGTCCCAATCATCCTTGAAGCGTTGGAGAATCTCCTCCAGTTTTTCGCTCATCTTGCGGGCGTAGGCCGGATTCTGGTTGGAAAAACTGATGATATGATACCGGACCGCATGTTGCATTTGCGTCGCACGGGCCCGGCTGTTGGTCTGTGCTTGCAGCACATTTTCAAACTCTGCATCGGTAATCTTCGTCGGCGGAATTTTCGGGTCCACGCCGCGCGCGGATACATGGGCATTGATAAGCGCCTTCACCTTCTCCGCGACGCCCAAAAGGTTTAAAGCCGGGTCACGATACAAATTAGCCGCGACCTTGTTGATAAAGCCCAGCAGTTTGGCGTCGCGGAAAACATTGCCTGGCACCTCGGGGCGGTGCTCCAAGATGTTTAAAGTCTCATAGAACAGCCGCAACTTGTTGATGAAGTCCGCGCGAATTCTTAGGTCTGCAAGCAGCTCGACACACTCCGCGACTTGAGCTTGTAAATCGCTGATGCCCAGGTCGGTGAACACGGCGACTGCCCGCGCCCGCCGGTCGAGCAGTTTGGGTAGTTCAACGCTGATATCTATTAGCGCGTTTGCAATATCCTCGCCATCGTAGTCTTGCAGCGCTTCATTTAAATGGCGCGCTATGCCGATGTAGTCCACCACATAGCCGCACTTTTTCGGTCCGCAAGTCTGATTGACGCGGGCGACCGCTTGCATCAAGTCGTGGGCGACGATCCTACGGTCGAGATAGAGGACCTGTTCCACCGGCGCATCAAATCCCGTAAGCAGCATGTTGTTCACTACTAGGATCGACAAGGGATCGGTTTTATCAGTCGCCTCGCTGGCGAGTTTCCGCTTAAACCGCGCGATGCGAATCTCTTGTTTGTCCTTATCGCTCCACTCCCACCATGATTCCGGATCGTTATGGTCACGGGAAAAGACGGCGGCGATCCCCAGCGCGCGGAGTTTCGCGAGCTGGGGGTACGCTCGTACGAGAAAGCGCTCGTCAGGTGCGAGCTTTTCGACCTCATCATCGGGAAGTGCCAGCAGGGCAGCGGGCAAGGCCTCTAGTTCAGCAATCAACCCGCGTCGCGCCTGTTCCAGCGTTCCGAGGTAAGTCATGACCGCCTCGCGGCTGGTCGCCACCACCTGCGCCTTGTAGCCCTCCGGTAGGACGACGCTGGCGTAGTGCCGGAATATATCCTGTGCCTTCTGCTTGATGAGCAGCGGCGCCTCCAGAACGTCGCCTTCGGTTGCGTACCTGGACTTGATGACGGCCAACTCTTCGGGCGAGTAGTCACGGAACATGTCCTCAAAGAGTTCGTCCAAGCCCGGCGCGTCCTTCACCAAGCCATCCGCCGTTCGTCCTTCGTAGAGGATCGGCACCGTGGCGCCATCGAGCTCCGCTTCGTGGAGCAGGTACCGGTCGATGAATTCGCCGAATATTTCGCGGGTCTCGACCTTGTCTTTGCTTAAAATCGGCGTGCCGGTGAAGCCTATGATGGCGGCATTCGGCAGCGCCTTGCGTAGATTCCTATGCAGCGCGCGTGTGTGCGAGCGGTGAGCTTCGTCCACCAGCACAAGAATGTTTTCCGATTCGTTGAGCACCGGGAACTCTTCGAAATGAATACTCTCCTCGAAGGTAATTTCCTTTTCCACCACTGGCTCGTCTTTTCCCGGCCTCTTCTCCTTTCGGACGATGGTCATCGCAACCTTTTCCGGTAAATCGCGCCTTTCCACGTCCTGATATTTCTGCAGCATGGCAAAGACGACGTCCGGCGTCCGGCGTCGTCTCGCGGAGAATGCGCTGGGTGCGAGCGGTTGGTGATTCACGTAGCGTGATGTCGTTGTCGGTAGGCCGTAGAGCGTCACCCGATAAGCATGCGGTCTCGCGGAGCTGTTTTTCCAAATCGGTGCGGTCGGTAACCGCTACGATCTTGAAGTGATTCAGCCGCTCCATCATGCGCATCTTGCGCACGAGGAATACCATGCTGAGGCTCTTGCCCGAGCCTTGCGTGTGCCAGATGATGCCGCCGCGCTCGTCGCGAGTTGCGCCTTGCCTGCGTGTGCGGCCTTCTTGAAGCCGCGCGACGGTCTTGTGAACGGCGCGGAACTGTTGATAACGCGCGACGACCTTCCGCGTCTTGCCGTCCACCTGTTGAAAGACCGTAAAGTTACGCACCAGGTCCGCCAAGTGCGCAGGCCGCAGCATCCCGGCGGCGAGAATCTGCTGGCTTCGCAATGTGGCACCTGTGGTGTTCATCGCAACCGATCTCTGCTCGGGCTTGCGGAAGAACAGCGGCGTGCCGGCGCGTTCGGATTGTTCAGGCCCCAAGATGGCGATTTCTTGCTCGGCTTCGCCTTCGTCAGGCGGGCTGGAGAGCACACCCAACTCCTCCGCCACCGTGCTCATGGGCACCGGGCTGGTGTCCGCCCATTCCAGATACGCTTCCGGCGGAGCGCCGACGGTCGCCGCGCGCGCCTCGAAGAAGTTGCTGGCGATCAAAAGCTGGTTGGTGTGGAAGAGACGTTCCACGCCTTCGTTGTCTGTGTAGAGCGTGGGAAACAGCTCGCGTCTCTGGTTCGAGTAACGCAAGAGCTGGTTGATTGCTTCGTGTAGTGGATTTTGAATGCCGGGACTCTTGAACTCGGCCACCACCAGTGGGATGCCGTTCACGAAAAGCACCGCGTCCGGGATGACGTGCCCGCGCCCGCTCGTCAATTCAACCTTGAACTGGTTGATAACGAGAAAATCGTTGTTCGCCCAGTTTTCGAAATCAATGTACTTGACTGGTTGCGGCCGGCCCTGATCCCAATCCGGCGGCCCATCAGCCACCGTGCCCTTGAGCAGCAATTCCGTTGCCGACTGATTGATCTCCATCAGCCGGTGCCCGCCAGCCTGTTCGAGGTCGCGAATTGCGCGCGCGATGCGTGCGTCGTCCAGCCACGGCTTCCCATCACGGAGATTAATCTTGCGCAGTGCCGCCGCGAGACGAGCCTCAAGCAATACCTCGCGGAAGTTCTCGCGCTCCGTCAGGTAAGGAACGTCCGTGTCGCCCTCCAGCCATTCCCAGCCCATTAGCTTGAGCTGTTCGCAGAAAGGCTTTTCGCACAGGTCGGATTCCCACTGGACTTTCATAGGGCAAGCGTTCCCTTGCAGGCGGGATATCCCGCGCATCCCCAAAACTGCGAGCCGGCCTGCGGCCCTTTTCGCGCCGTGCGCAAGATCATCGGTCCGCTACACAACGGGCAGTCAGGCGCTTGAGCAGCTTTCTCGGTCCGATCAGTCCGATCCGTCTGATCGGTCTGCTTTCCCCGCCGCACCTCTAGCCGGGCCGCGGCGAGACGCTCACTGTAGCCCCCCTCGTGAATAAATTGCTTCTCCAGCGCTGCGATCTGGCGGTCGAGCAGGTAATTGGCCTGGTGGATTAGGCAGATCAGCGTGTTGGCCGCCGTCTCGGCGTCGCCTTTTTCGATGAACCGGCGGTAGCGCTCGTAAGCGTCCGTCTGATGCGTCCGATCCGTCTGATCAGTCCGATTTCCCCCAGTCGCCGCGGCCAGCCCGCGCACCTCGCGGGCTTTCGGGTGGTCTTTGCTCCAGAGAAGTAAGGCGTGTTGGCGCAAATAATCTTCGAAGTCGAGCAGCAGCTCGTCAAGGCTGGCGCGGGCAACGCCGATGAGCCGCAGTTCCGTCTGGCTGGAGGTGCCCGAGGCGCGGCTGCCTTCAGCGATGTTTTGCCGCCCACTGCGGGCCGCCTGCACCATCTGGTCCACCAGCCGCGTTCGCCGGGCGTCCAGGAACCGAGCACAGAACATTACCGTTCCGTCATAGATGATTTCGGCCACCTGGAACGACCGCAGCTTGCGATAACCGCCGTGCGGGCGCAGCGTGCCCTGGTCGACCTCTGCGCTTGATTTGACCGATCCGTCCGAGGCGCCCAATCGTCTACTCTCCCGGGTCATCGAAGTTCCACGCCATCCAAGATGTTCTCCGGCACGCGCACGCGACCGGTAAGAAGGTCGTTCATGAGACCGGATTTCAATTGTCGCATCTGGGCTAGTAGTAATTCCTCAGACACAATCTGTTTGGCAGCGGAGAATAGAACAGAAGCTATTAGCTCTTGCTCTAAACGCCGTTCCGGGATGGGCAACACAACTGCCTCCAAGTCACGGTTATAGATGTGCTGAATCTTTGTGCCTTGCGGGTTTCTATCAATTTGAAGCCGAAAGAACGACCCACGTAACGACCAGAAAAGAAATGGCAGGTGGCAGTCCAACGGGCGGAATGTCGCGAGGCGCTGGTTCAACAAACATTGCTCGCCCGGGAGAGTCATACAAACCCGTCCCAAGAATTGGTCCTCCAATGATTGAGCCGTGAGATTCATTACGAGTTCGCCGCCACCAATCAAATATTCACTCGCTGTATGAACCCACGACTCAAGCAAGGCGGTCGTGTTGTTAGGCTCCCACGTTACAAACTCGGAAGGCGGGAGATTGCCGGGTCTCAATAACCGGATACCGGTCTCTCGATAGTCGTCGGACGGGAATGCCTTTCCGGTCTGGAAAGCGGCAACTTCGCAAAGTCGCCGAACCCGCCACTCTTTCGGAATCCGCCCTAGGGACGAGTCCTTGAATTGTTCCGGGTGGGCGATGGGGTCCCGGAGTTGGCCGTGTTCGTCGAGGCCGCGAGTGAGGAGGTCGTGGAGCAGCCCCGCACGCATTTGCTTGAGCTTCACAATCACCCCCTCCGTCTTCGCAATCGCCTCGTCGATCGTGTCCAGCATGGCGGCAATCCGTGATTGCTCCCGGATGTCGCGTGGAATTGTAACAACCCTCGCGTTCACGATGCCAGTGTTAAGATTAGCCTGTGTGCCGGTTTGTCCCGATGCCTTGAATTCTGGGGCGATCTTGCGGAGAAGATGCAGTAAAAATTGCCGGTCTAGCGCACCTTCGAAGTTATCGAAAACCACGAAGCCGTCGTGAATACACGCGTCCATCCTGACAATCACGGGTTCGCCGATCGTTGCGCAGATGCTCATGATCACGTCGCCGTGACCTACACGGACGCTGCGATCAACTCCGTCTTGTGAAAGATATTGCTCAGTAGTGCACAGCCGACCGTTGGCTCGGGTCACATCCGAAATGCGCACCCATCCCGGTCCTTTTTCGGCAAACCAGCGTGGACTATCTATCGGTCGAGGACTCGCTCCACGCCTAATACGGGCTACGTCTCCGAGTCGAACTTGGCGCCACTCATTAAGTTTCGATTCGCAAATCGGTCTCATGCGTAGCCTAGGCCCTCGACCATGAGCTTCAGCCGGCGGCGAATTGTCCACGTAGCGGCGGATGTTAAGGTTCCAGTCGTTGGCCGCGTTACTAATCTCCGCGAGCGGTACGCGCCGCGCATAGCTGGGCACGTTCTCGAAGCGGTCGTATGTAGAAACGATCTTCTCGACGTGCTCCGGCTTGAGATAATTCTGCGCGCGGCCGGCGTAAAACTCGGCATCGGCATTAATGAAGAGGATTTGCCCGCGGCGATTCTCGGGCTTATTCGGGTTGGGCGACTGGCCGGTGAGATTCGGCCGCATCACGAGAATACAAGCGGGAATGCCCGCGCCGTAGAAAAGATTGGGCGGCAGGCCGATGATTGCCTCGATCAGGTCCTGTTCGAGAATCTTTTTGCGGATTTACTTCTCTGCCCCGCCGCGGAAGAGCACGCCGTGGGGCATGACGGTGGTAACCATTCCGCCCGGTTTGCACACCGCGAGCATGTGTTGCGCGAACATAAGGTCGGCTTTCTTACCCGTGGTCGGGCACCAGCCCCAGCGGAAGCGCTCGGGAAATTCCATGTTGCTACGCGTGTAGTTCTGGCTGAAGGGCGGATTGGCAATGACGCGGTCGAAGCGCTCCAGCTCGCCCGCCTCTCGGTGCATCGGGTGAAGCAACGTGTCCTCAAGGCGCACGTCGGCGCCCGGCACGCCGTGGAGCAGCATGTTCAGCTTGCATATGGCCCAGGCGGAAGCGTCGTTCACCTGACCGCATAGGCGGAGGTTGGTCGGATCGCCGCCTGACTGTTCGACGAACTCTCGGCTGATGATGAGCATGCCGCCGGACCCGCAGGTAGGATCATCTACGCTCTGGCCGGGCATGGGCTTGAGAATGCGCACCATAAGCCGGATGACATCGCGAGGGGTGTAGACGTCGCCGCCTTTCTTCCCCGCCGACTCCGCGAACATCTTGATGAGAAACTCATAGGCCGCGCCAAGCAGATCCGAAAACTGGAAGTCCTCGTTGCGCAGACGGTAGCGGCTGAAGTGGCGGACGAGATCCTTGCAGGCGTCGTCGGAGACGATCCGCTTATTGCTCTGCACGCGCATGAAACTGATATGGTCCAGCACATGTTCGAGGGAGTCATTATGCTCGGCCAATGCGCCAAGCGCCTTGTCGAGGACGCCACCGTAAGGCTCCCTTGCATCGCCCAGTTTGTCTTGAAGATAAACCCATCGTGCGCGCTCCGGGACAAAGAAGCCGTCATAGAAGTCCGGGTTCTCGCCGTACTCGGACTCGGCTTTCTCCCTAACCATTCCCTGCTCGACTTTGGCGCCAACAATCTTCTCCCGCTCGGCATCGAACACGTCGGAGCAGCGCTTAAGGAAAAGCATCCCGAAGATATAGTCTTTATACGTCGCCGCGTCCAAACCTTCCTGGCGGAGCCGGTCAGCGGCTGAGTAGAGATGACGTTCGAGTTTAGCAAGCGAAAGTTTAGGCATAGTGTGTCGATCTGAACTGTGATCAGCCCACAGCGTACCACGCGAAAAATATATCGAGGATTCTATGTGAATTGGTGGCCGGATGCCAAGGGCGATTTTCGGGGGTGGGATGGGCGGAGTCTAACCGCAGAATACTCGCGCCAGGCGCCAGAATCCGCCGGGAATATCTTCGCTCCATTCCGCCAGCGCGACGAGCTCGCCGCGCGGATCGAGAATGCGCACCAGCCGTTCGCCGGCGAGCGGCTTGCCGATCTGGTTCAGAATCTCTTGCTGCCCCAAACGCACGCGGGACAACCAGCCGCTCTGCCAGGTAAGCCCGCGCAAGTGGCTCAGGGCGGAGGACAACGGAACCAGGGGAATTTCCTTTTTTTCGGCTAATCGTTCCAGTTCCTCGAGGGTGACCGCGTTGTCAAGCGTCAGGTGGCCGCAGGCTGTCCTTCTGAGACTTCTTAGATGGGCACCGCAGCCGAGCGCTTCGCCCATGTCGGCTGCCAGAGTGCGCACATAGGTGCCGCGCGAACAGGTGACCTCTAACTCGATCTCGGCCTCGGACGGCTTACCGAGCCGCAGCGATTCAATTCTGATGGCGCGCGGGGCCCGCGGGATCTCTTTGCCCTGGCGCGCCAATTTATAGAGGCGCACCCCGTCTTTTTTCAATGCCGAAAACATCGGCGGAATCTGCTGCAACTCGCCGGTGAATTTTCGTTCGAGCTCCTTGAGATCGTTTGCGCCGACCGGCGGCACCGGGCACTCTTTAATGACGTTTCCCGTAGCATCTTGCGAGTCGGTGGCTACTCCCAGGACCATGACGCCGCGGTAACTCTTCGACGCGCCGATAAAGATGTCGGCGACCTTGGTGCCCTCGTTCACGCCGACGAGCAGCAAACCCGAGGCAAAGGGATCCAGGGTGCCGAGATGGCCGAGTTTTTTCGCTCCTGAGATCGCCTTGATCCGGCCCACGACCTGGGCCGATGAAGGTCCCTCGGGCTTGTCGATCAAAAGAATTCCACTTTGGATCATGCTGGCGTCACGGTACGGAAAAGAATCAAGAAATGGCCAAGGCGAATGCCGGCCAAGCGAAAACTCACTGCTCTGGCTTGACTAGTTTCAACAGATCGTCGATGCGCTGCGCTTGATCCTCGGTCTCGTCGTAGAAAAACTCCAGGGTCGGCACGAAGCGAAGATTGAGCTGCTTGCCGACTCTGGAGCGGATAAATCCGGTAGCGCTCTTAAGGCCCGCCAGCGCTTCGTTTCGGCTCGCCGAGTTGCCGAGCAGATTAAAGTAGATTCGCGCTTGCCTTAGATCCTTGGTCACTTTAGCGCCGGTCAGCGCCACGGCGGCCACCCGCGGGTCGCGGATCTCCCGGCGCAGTAATTCAGAGATCAGCTCGACGAGCAGATCTCCCACGCGATCCGAACGTTGATATTCCACCATGGCCGCAGTCAGCTCTCAGCAATCAGCCGTCGGCGGCTGCCGGACAGCTTCTTTTGAATAGTGAACAAAATGACTTTAAGGTTTCGCGCGCCAAGCATGTCCTGAGTTTAATCGAAGGGACGCCAATTATTCTAGGATCAAAATCCGAAATTCGAAGTTCGAAAGAGGCCCCGCGGACCGAAACAAACCCGAAACACTAAAAACCAGAGATCGAAATCCAAAATGGGCCGGTTTAGGGCTTTGTATTTTTGGCTTTTCCGGGTTTCCTGTGGGTAAAATGCTGAAAAGAGTCTCCACCACGAAGGCACGAAGAACACGAAGTTTAAAATCTTGGTTACCCGAACCCTTCGTGCCCTTCGTGAGCTTCGTGGTTTGAAAGGGTTTCGTCGTTGAAACAGCGTTGGCCATGTTAATCACATGAGAGTCTGAAGAGCCGTATTTTTCAGTCATTTGAATTTGTTTCGAATTTCGGATTTTGAGTTTCGAGCTTCTTCAGGACGCGTCTTTGCGCGAATCATCTCGTTGGATTGGACTTTAGCAGTAAAAAAATTCGACCTGCGAATCGCCGAGCACGGCGAGCCCCATATCGTCGACAAAATCTACGACTTTTTGCAGCGTCGCCTGCACCACCGGCTGGCTGCTACCCACGACGCCGAAGCCTAGGATCGCGCTCTGCCAGAGATCCTGATCGCCGCATTCAGTGACGGAAATATTGAACTGGTTCGAAACCCGCGCCTCGATGCGCTTGAGGACGCCGCGCTTGCCCTTTAGCGAGTGATTCTCGGGAATCACCAGGCTTAACTTGAGAACCCCCACGACCATGGAGGAAACGTATTTTCCGCGACGGCCTTTAAGAGCCGGCTACGCGCTGGTTGCGCGCGTCGCTTCGCGTCCGCCCAAAGGCGGATTGATCCGTCGCACCACCGCGACGCGCTCGAAGGCTTCGATGACATCGCCGGGTTTGACATCCGGAAATCCCTCGAGCCCGAGGCCGCATTCATAGCCTGCCGCCACTTCGCGCGCGTCGTCTTTGAAACGCTTGAGGCTGGCGAGCTTGCCCTCGTACACCACCACCTGGTCTCTAAGGAGCCGCACGAGGCTCCCTCGCTGAATCTTCCCTTCGGTGACGTAACAACCGGCCACGGTGCCGACGCCTTGAATGTTGAAGGTCTGGCGCACCTCGACCCGTCCGTGGATTTGCTCGCGGTAGGTCGGCTCCAACATGCCTTCCATGGCCGCCCGCACGTCGTTGATTGCTTCATAAATAATCGTGTAGAGGCGAACGTCCACCCCTTCTTTGGCGGCCAAGGCGGCGCCTTTGGACTCCGGCCGGACGTTGAAGCCGATGACGATGGCGTTGGAAGCCGCCGCCAGCAGAATATCGCTTTCGGTGATACCGCCCACCGAGCCGTGAATGACCCGGAGCTTGACTTCATCGCTGGACATGCGGCTCAACGCCTCGGTCAAAGCCTCCACCGAGCCCTGCACGTCCGCCTTGAGCACGACGCGCAGCTCTTTGACGTCGCCGGCTTTGATCTGGCTGTAGAGTTCTTCCAGCGAGACTTTGCTCGACTTGACCAGCTCGGTTTCTCTTTGTTTGCCGCGGCGAAACTCCGCAACCTGGCGCGCCTTGGCTTCGTCGGCCACCGCGACAAAAGAATCCCCCGCCTGGGGCACGCCCTGCAGACCGAGAATCTCCACCGGAAACGACGGCGGCGCCGTGTCGACTTTGCCGCCGTGATCATCGATCATCGCGCGCACCTTGCCGTAGAACACGCCGCACACGAATGCATCGCCGACACGCAGCGTTCCCTCTTGCACGAGCACGGTGGCCACCGGGCCGCGGCCCCGGTCCAGCTTCGCCTCGATAATGGTGCCACGCGCAAGCTTTTCCGGGTTGGCTTTAAGCTCGAGGATATCCGACTGGAGCAAAAGCATTTCCAAGAGATGGGGAATGCCCTCCTGGGTCTTGGCCGACACCGGCGCGAACACCGCCTCGCCGCCCCAGTCTTCCGCAATCAGGCCGTGTTCCGAAAGCCCGCGTTTGACTTTTTCCAAATTGGCGTCGGGCCGGTCCATCTTGTTGACGGCAACGATGATCGGCACCTCGGCGGCACGCGCGTGATTGATCGCCTCCACCGTCTGCGGCATGACCCCGTCGTCGGCGGCAACCACCAGCACGACGATGTCCGTCACCTTGGCGCCGCGCGCCCGCATGGCGGTGAAGGCTTCGTGTCCGGGAGTATCCAAGAAGGTCACGCTGCGGCCGTCCACCTGGACATGATAGGCGCCGATATGCTGGGTGATGCCGCCATGCTCCTGGGCGGTTACGTTGGTGCTGCGGATGGCATCGAGCAAGGAGGTTTTGCCATGATCGACGTGACCCATGATCGTGACCACCGGCGAGCGCGGCGCCAACGCGCTTTCCTGCTCTTCTTGCTGGTGTTCGACTTCCAGGACGCTGTCGGCGTCGAAAGCGACGTTTTCGACCTGGTGATCGAATTCCGACGCGATCAACGTCGCGGTGTCGGCGTCCAACACCTGATTGATGTTGGCCATCATCCCCATGGCCATCAATTTTTTGATCACCTCACCGGCCTTGACGCCCATTTCGCGGGAGAGATCGCCGACGGTGACCACTTCCGAAATTTTGATGACCCGCTTGCTCGCCTTGGGAATCGTGATCTCGGTCTTCTTTTGCTCTTTGCCCGGCAGCGCCCGTTTTTTCTTCGGAATGCGACCGCCGCGCAGTTCCTTTTCGCGGAACTCTAAAACGTCTTGTTTTTTGACGACGCGCTTTTTATGCCGTCCTGCTTTCGCCGGCCTCTCGCCCTCGCCGCCTACGGGCGGCGGTGGCTCGCCGCCGGTTAACGGTTTTGCCGCCTCTCCGCCCGGAATCCTCGGCTGGCCCGGCGCGCCGGGAATCGGCCGGCGTGCCACGGGAGTCGGCGCAGGCTCGACTCTGAGCGATTGCCTGAGATCGATGCGCCCGAGAATACGCGCCCCGCGCGGGGCCTCTTCGCTTACCGGGGCTACTTGCGCGGCGGCTGCCGGCTCCCCCGCCGGAACAGACGGAGCAGCCTCAGCGGCCATAGTCGCCGCCGGCTCGACAATGGGCTCTTCAGGTACGGTCTTCGCCGCGGCGGGCTGGAGCTCCGGCGCGGCCTCAGCGGGCCTGGCTTCGATGGAAGCCTCGCCGATCGAAACCTCGGCAGGCATCTCGACTGAAGACCTGGCCGCTTCCTCATCCACCGGTGGCTTTTCGGGCTGGGCGACTTCGACCCGGCTGGTGCGACGCCGGATGACGTTGGTGCGCACCCGGCGCTCGACGATCGTCTCGCGCGCCTGAACCTCGCCCAGCGCTTCGTCTTCCGACTTCACCACGCGGTCCGCGACAACTTTTTCCTCGCCGACGTGGACGTGAGGCTTCTCCGGCGCCGCCAAGGCGGCGCGAACACGCGTGACTTCATCGTCTTCGAGGGCGCTTTGCGCCTTGCGCCCTCTGATTCCCAACCTGTCGAGGTGGGCGATGAGATCCTTGGTCTCGATCGCTAATTCTTTCGCTAATAGATGGACTCTGGTTTTTCCCATCTTTGACTTGCTCCCGATTGCTCTCCTGCTTTTACCCTCCTTCGCAGAAAGCCACGGGTGTAAACCCGTGGATGAATGCGAGGTGGGTACCCTCCGTAGCCTTGGCGCCCGGCCTTCGTAGCCGAAGCTACTTCGGCGGAGTAGGCAAGGAGG
>Ga0184639_10000719_pt1 | contig 13374 bp, 15 predicted proteins | sample PLM31_170_b2_FD_133155 | JGI IMG/M metagenome (GOLD analysis project Ga0184639, IMG submission 133155) | Groundwater sediment microbial communities from an aquifer in East River, Colorado, USA - PLM3-1_170_b2 | ecosystem: Environmental > Terrestrial > Soil > Riparian zone | place: USA: East... | reverse complement strand
CAAAATTTCTACTACACTAGAAATCACAGTAGATGGTGAAAAAGCAGAGATACCTGCAAATATTGGCAAAAACCCAGGTTGCACACATTCTCTATATACACTTTCGAATGATGGAGTGATTTATGCAGAGTGGGAAAAAAAATATCCTTTTGAGATAGGTCACTTTTTGTGGACTTGGACCACCTACCATAAAGATGGATTTCCTATGAGAGATATGGACGAGTCCAAATCAAGGATGTTAGTAAATGGTGTCGAGTCACCAGACTACATAAATACCAAATTAGTAGATGGTTATCATTATAAAGCAGAGTTTGTAACCAAAGGTGTAGACACTGCAAAAGAACACGACTTTCTACCACCGGAATCCTAAATCAAAATAATTCAAGTCAGATAATCAAAATTAAAGATAAATCAAAAATAATGAAAAAGTTGGAGGTTTACCAGTATTTACCGTTGTCGGGTATCAGACCAATACCTTCTTTCTCGAAGTGTTTGTCTAGTTCAGAAACCCATCTTTCTCGTGTGTCACCGCCCAAACCGTGTACTCTCATCCAGAATGCGATGATTCCAAGTATGAATACTGCAAACATGATAGTTCCAAATATGTAGACCATCACATCATAGAAGAGTGGGTCATAAGCTGGACCTATCTGGCCTGCAAAGTTGGACAGAATTCCTACGAGCAAACCGAATATAGCGCTCATCATGTATGAAAACATTTTATGTATGATATATACATTTCTGTCTCAATCAGATATGATATTTACAGTTATCACTTAAAAATAATAAAAAGGAAAAAAGTTTATTTTGCTTTTGCGAATCTGCCGCTTCTGCCTTTTACAATAAAGACGATTGCAATTCCGCCAAATACCGCGCCTACTATTATAGAACCACCAATGACACCGTTTGCGTCAAGGTAAGGCGTACCAGATCCTGTTGCTGGATTCTCTGCGGCCATCTTAACTTTTGCTTTGGCAAGCGCTAACTGTTCCTCTAGGGTTGTCTTTCCTCCTCCGACATATTGAGCGGCTGCCAGTTGAAGGAAGGTGGATGCAACAAAGAGTACCAGTATGGTTGCGCCAATCACTATAGGTTTATTCATATCATGCACCTAGACACAGAGTGACTTGCTTTGATATTTAACTTTTTTGTCAATTATCAAAAATTTTCCGGAATTGAAGTAACGTTTATGTTTTGCCCTTAGACCAAGCGACGTATGGGACGACTACATTCACATAGGCATGGTCAATCTCACTCGATTAGACCCATTACCCCTAGTTCTGCAACATGGGTAAAACAAAGCGCTCAAGAAATCGAGGATCTTATTCTGAAATATGCAAAGGATGGCCTTACAACAAGCGAAATAGGAGTAAAACTTCGTGATCAATATGCAATCCCATTAGTTAGATCAATAACAAAAAAATCGATAACTGAGATCCTTGAACAGAAAGGGATCAAACAAGATATGCCAGAAGACCTAAACAATATTGTTAGAAAAGCCCTTGGATTACAAAAACATCTTAAAACACACACTTCTGATAGGAGAAACGTTCGTTCACTTGAATTACTAGAAGCTAAAGTGCACAGATTATCATCCTATTATAAGAAAATTGGTCGCATACCCAAAACTTGGAAATATAAGTCAGTCATTGCTCAACTTGAGTAATGGCAAATAATTTGGATAATGCCTTATCATATTTTCATGACAAAGTTTCTGACTGCATAAAAGCTGGCAAGAACATTTCTGTAATAACTCACTTAGATTGTGATGGAATTACATCGGGAAGCATTGTTACAAAATCCCTCATAAGATCTGGAGCAAAGTGTACAGTACGTACAGTAAATGAATGTAGCAAGAATTTGATTGAGAAGCTCAAAAATGATTCTCGTGATCTTCACATCATAACAGATCTGGGCGGTGGATTTGCAAAAGATCTTGACGCAATATTAGATGACAACTGGATTGTTGTTGATCATCATCAAATTCCAAAAGAGGAGTTTGATAATGAACGGGTGATCAATGCGTGGAAGTACAACATAGATGGCGGTCGTGAAGTTTCTGCAGGTGGAATGTGTTATTTAGTTTCAAAAGCCTTGCACAAAGAAAATACAGATCTTGCTTGGATTGCGGTAGTTTCAGCATTAGGTGACCGACAAGATCAGGGAGAAAAAAAGTCATTCACAGGGATTAATTTAGAAATTGCTTCCACTGCCAAGAAAAATGGTCAAGTAGAAATTGATCTTGACATATTGCTTGTAGGTAGAGAAACTCGATCACTTCCTGACGCATTAGCGTTTACATCACACCCATTTATTGAAGGCCTTACATGGAATCGTGATACTTGTCTTTCTTTGTTGAATTCCTCAGGAATTAAATTAAAAGATGGTAGTAGATGGCGTGTCCCAGCTGAACTCACGGAAGATGAAAAAAGAAATTTGCTTGAAGTCATTACGAAATTTACATCAACTAAAAATGCAACTGAGATAATGGATGAGCTTGTTGGATATACTTACACACTTTCTGGTGAAGACAAACGTAGCTTCTTGCGTGATGCAAGAGAATTTTCTACCATGCTAAATTCTTGTGGAAGAATTCGTAAGGCCGGAGTTGGGATTTCCATTTGTATGGGAGACAGAACAAAGATGCTTGAAGAAGGAGAGAGCATACTGCTAGAATATCGCACGTTGTTGAGAACATACATGAATACACTTGCAAGTGAACGCTGGAGGGTTGTAGACAATGGTCAATATGTCATGGTAAATGGAGAGGGATTGGTGCCAGAAAACATGACTGGTGCAGTGTCTTCATTGCTAGGTGGCTCACAGAAAAATACTGGTAAAATAATCATACTTAGAACAAATGGTGATGATGGAACAATCAAATTTTCATCTAGAAAATCTACTGGATGCAAGTCTGAAGTCAATCTTGGTTTGTTAATGAGATCATGTGCTGCTAAAGTTTCTGGAGCTGGTGGAGGCCATGATGCTGCTGCTGGAGCCAGAATAACTAAAGACAAATTAGACGAGTTTTTAGATTGTTTGGAAGAAAATGTCACTACAGTGCAGGGTTCAAGTCATTTTAAATAATCTAACACCACAAAAGGTTAATTCTATTAGAAAAGCATTAGAGCCAGACAATGTGGATTTCCCAGAGAATCTTTCACTTCAGATTGAAAATGTTGATAACTCACTTGTCTTTACTTTTCAAGGTAAGGGAAATATACGAAGTTTGATCTCTACTATTGATGAAGTCCTTGAACAAACCCAAATTGTACTTAGAGTGACTAGCTGATGCTTGATCCAAAAATTCTTCGAGAAAATCCAGATATAATAAGAAAGATGCTCAAAGACAGAGCTGTTAATTTTTCACTTGATGATTTAATAAAATTAGACAAGGAAAGAAGAGAATTAATTATCAAAACAGATGATTTACGCAAGAAAAAAAACGACATCGCTTTAGAAATTGCACAGAAAAAAAAGTTAGGTCAAGATGCAACACCCCTCATAGAACAGATGAGACAAGTTTCTGAAACGCTCTCGGGACTAGAGGCCATTCAAACCAAGATAGAATCGGAGTATACTAAACTCGCACTTTCATTGCCTAATCTCATTCATGAGTCGGTTCCAATTGGAAAAGATGAAACTGCAAATAAGGAATTAAGAAAATGGGGAAAAATACCTCAATTTGATTTTAAAATAAAAGATCACATAGACATATCACAGAATCTTGATCTTATTGACTTGGAAAGAGCTGCAAAAGTAGCTGGTGCTAGATTTTATTACTTGAAAAATGATCTTGTGAAGCTAAATCAAGCACTGATACACTATGCCTTGGATTTTCTTTCCGAGAAAAATTATACTCCTATTCAAACACCTTATATGATAAATCGTAGATCAATGGAAGGAGCTATCATTGCTAATGATTTTGAGGATGTAATTTACAAAATTGAAGGAGATGATCTATATCTTATTGGAACGTCAGAGCACGCAGTAGCATCGATGCACTCTGATGAAATTTTGGAAGGAAAGAGTTTACCAATGAGATATGCAGGGGTGAGTCCTTGTTTTAGAAAAGAAGCTGGTGCACATGGAAGAGATCAGAAAGGAATTTTCCGTGTTCATCAGTTTGAAAAGGTTGAACAGTTCATTTTTTCAAGACCAGAAGAATCCTGGAAAGAACATGAACAAATGTTATCCATTGTAGAAGAATTTTATCAAAAGCTTGAGATCCCATATAGGATAATGGTCTTGTCAAGTGGCGATCTTGGAAAAATTTCTGCAAAGACTTATGATCTTGAGGCATGGATGGCAGGACAGAATAGCTATCGCGAGATTGTTTCATGCTCTAATTGTCTTGATTTTCAGGCAAGAAGACTCAAGATTAGATTTCGTGACAGGACAAATGATCAACCAGAGTATCTTCACACAATGAACAGTACACTAGTAGCTACATCCAGAACTCTAGTCTCAATATTGGAAAATTTTCAGACAAAAGATGGACATGTTGTAGTTCCAAAGATTTTGCAGAAATATGTTGGTAAAGCAACTATCTAAAAGTCGTACAACTTATATTTTGGCTTCAAACGTCAATCATAGTTGGCACGTCAAAAGACTGCAAGGATAAAGGACAAGTGGAGAGAGAAAAAATGGGTGACAGTACTTGCTCCTTCTGCGTTTAACAATGTTCCAGTAGCTTACATTCCAATTACTAATGATGCAAGTGCCATAGGTCGTGTAATTGAAGTTACCTTATTTGACATCATAAAAGGTGATCCTTCACAACATCAATACAAACTATATTTCCAGGTAAACAAGGTTGAAGGAGATACTGCCACAACCATTTTCAAGAGATATGAATATGCAAAAGAATTTCTGCGAAGTCTTATAAGACGTGGTTCTTCTTTGATTAATTTCATAGGAGATTACAAGACAAAGGATGGCTATGTTTTCAGAATTAAAATTATCGCACTTACACAAAAGAAACTCAACACATCTCGCAAACATGCACTTAGATTAATCGCACGAGATGTAATGTCAAAAACAATTCCAGAAATGACAATAGAACAATTCGTCCAAGCTACTGCTTTTGGAAAGATAAATTCTGACATAATGGCAGCAGTTAAGAAAATAATTCATGTGAGACACGTAGGTATTGAGAAAGCAAAGATAATTAGAACAGCTGAAGCTGAGATTGCTTTACTACAAGCCTAATAGATTTATTATTCATGTAGATTCTAAATGACATGGTAAATCGTCTAGAGATTACTGTAGAAGTCATCATACATACTACTGAAGATAGAAAAAAAATTCTAGATTCCATATTTGCGATGTTTGAAATAAAAGAAGATGAGTTTACTGAAGAAAGACTTGTAGGCCATTTTGGAAATCTAATTTTACTGTTAAAAACAAAATTAACAAAAAAAAGAGCACAAGAGTTTGTTCACAAGGTTATTTCAAAAATTTCAAAAGTTCAGATGAATGAATTTTTTGATAAAATAGACATGCATTTTGAAGGATCATCGTTATTTTTACGAATTAGTAAACAAGACATAATAAGAAAAACTGTTAACATTCAGCAAAATGATGCCATGAAAATAAAAATTTCTATGCCGGTGTACAAAAAAAGTGATCTTGCCAAGAATTACATGGATCTTTTAAAGTCTTGAAACAGAAAAAAAGATACATCCTACTAAGATTAGACAATGCGAATGTTGAAAAGATTTCTAACATTAAGTTAATCTCAAATCAAGATGGATATGTTGTAGTTTCATGTAAGCTTGCTAATCTTTCTCAGGTGATATCAGAGATTAAAAAAGAATGTAAAATAATCACAGTATCGGGAACTCTCAAGTCTTTGCGAAGGAGCGTTTAATAGTATTTCTACCCCAAAAACATTGGGGATGAGGGTTTGCCGCTCCAGTCTGAGCATTTGCTGTGAAGAAGCCGCGACGAACTGACCCAAAAAATTTGATCTGTCATTACACGGTTCTTTTAAATAGAGTAGATCCTGTTTTTTGGCTGTGAAAATAGATTGCGATGTCATAGTAGCTGGAGGAGGACTAGCTGGCATGATCGCGGCTCAATCTGCAGCATTTTATTCTAAACAAAGATTATCGATTCTTGTAATTGATAGAAATCCGGAACCGACTGTTGGTAAAAAAACAATCAGTGGTTGGATCTGCGGAGATGCAGTTGGAAAAAACACAGTCGACTATATGACAGAGAGAATTAAGATATCATGGGGAAAGCCAGAGATTGAACATCCTGTAAAAGGAGTCATGGCATTTTCCCCAGATAGAGAAACTTCAATTCCATTTGATGGAGAAGGGTTTATGCTTAATAGACAAGAACTTCCAAAACGCCAGCTTCGAGATTCAAAAAATATGGGAATCAGTTTACAATTCTCTGTTGCCCTGAGAAATTTACTTTATGAAAATGATTCCGTGGTGGGTGTAGAAGGAACAGATCTGTTAACAAACCAACCATACAAGAAAACTGCAAAGATAGTAATTGATGCAACAGGAGTTGCGTCAATGTTGCGAAATGGTTTGTCCATCAAATCAAAGATAGAGCGAAAGATAGATCGCGATGATTTAGAAGCTACTGGAAGACACATAATGAAGTTTGAAGAAGGAATAGAAGATAAGACAGATTTTGATCCTGATTATTGCATCATACATTTAGATCAAGACATTGCACCTGGTGGATATGCATGGGTGTTTCCAAAGGGTAAGAATAAGGTAAACATAGGTTTAGGAGTTCAACAAAAAGAATTACAGAGAAGAAACGAGAGGCTAGGTAAGAAAGACGGTGTGGTGAAATTGATAAATGATTATGTGAAGCTCAACAAAGCAATCAAAAATCCACGACTCTCAGATGATTCAAGTGATTCTATTAATGCTACAGGTACATGGCAAGTTTCTGTAAGAAGACAAAATGATTGTCTTGTAGTAAACGGGTACATGCTTGTGGGCGATTCTGCATGGATGCCAAAACCTCTTGATGCTGGAGGAATTGGCCCTGCAATTGTTGCTGCTACAATAATTGGAAGAGATGCAGTAGCTGCAATTGAAGCAAATGATGTTAGTGAGAAAGGACTGTGGCAATACAATATTGATTTCATAAATGATTACGGATACAAAACTGCAGGACTTGAAGTATTTAGAAGATTATTACAAACATTAACTAATGATCAGATAAATTATGGAATGAAGCACTTTTTGTCAAATATGGATGTTGAATCCATAAGTAGAGGTGAACACCCAGATTTTGGAACTGTTGGTAAACTTGAAATGATGATTCGTGGTGCATTAAACAAACAACTTGCAGATGGTTTAAGATTTACTGCGCAGCAAAACAAGATTTTGACAGAACATTATTTCAATTTTCCAAAGACTCCAGATGGATATGATACATGGCATCATACCCTACATAAGATATTGGATGAATCTTTTGCAAAAATTAAGAACTAGTTTATTTCAAGTGGTATAGTACCTTTGCCCCACGGTTCCTTTATTTTGAATGAATAATCTTTGGCGGGATTATAATCCAATCCTTTAAAAAAACTCCATTCCAATAACTTTGGTTCATGTGGTTGAAGAGTCAATGAACCATAAACAAGCGTGTTTGTAGTATATTGAATCTCTTTTTGGCCATCATTGAGTGCATAATTACATGAGTTAACAGGACATGACATGACAACATTATCAGAATTACCTGTGTTCTCAACAACAAAATAAATTGTTAAAATGGTTCCGCCTTGAGATGTTTTCTCAATCTTATTATCCACATAATAGAAATTTACAGGTCCAACTACATATTTTGTCGATTTTTCTATATCATTTTTGATTTTATTAGTAAGTTCGATTTCTTTTTGACATATTCTCTTTTCTGCAGGGGTTTCATACTTATCACATTTTGATATATCAAGATCATTCGAAATAGAATTTTGAGAATTCCCAACGTCTACAAAAATTATACCTTCTTTTATCATGAATTGTATTCCACTTGCAAAAGTCTTGTCATCGATTTCTCCATCTGACCACCATTTGGCGTTGTTTTTTATCCACTCAGGGATTTTAACACCAACCTTGGTTTGACCACTTTGAGTTACCGGTATTTTGATTATACCTTCTTTTATCATGAATTGTATTCCACTTGCAAAAGTCTTGTCATCGATTTCTCCATCTGACCACCATTTGGCGTTGTTTTTTATCCACTCAGGGATTTTGATTTCTTCTGCAAAAATTGTTTGTAAGACTAGTCCTGAGAGAATTAGACTGATTGCTGTAATTAAAAGAAATCCTGTTTTACTCCACATCATCATATAATATGCAGTCTTTTAGATTAATTTGATCGTTTTAACCACGTAGTAACAAGTTCTACATACAAACAAGACTATTTTTAAATTAAGGTTTCATATTTCCAACAGTAGTGCTTGCCGAGTCTTTGTATATAGATTGGAATAATTCCTTTGAAGTTTTGGACAAGGCCTATGAGTTAGGCTTGTTTGTCTTAATAATAGGCCCAAAGGGAACTGGCAAGACAACACTTGTTCGTGAGTTTTCAGCCAAAAAAAATATCAAACTCGAATCGATTAATTTTAGCTTGAGGACTCGTGAGAGCCACCTAGTAGGATCTAAAAGCTTGGAAAATGGTTCCATTGGTTTTGATGAAGGAATATTGGTAAAATCAATGAGAGAGGGAAACATGCTTTATCTTGATGAGATCAATGCAGCCGAAGCAGATGTTTTGTTAAGATTAGATGAAGCGTTAGATGACAGGAGGCAGATCGTTCTAAAAGAATCAGGTGGAGAATTAATCCAAGCAAACAGTGGTTGGTTTGTTGTCGCAACAATTAATCCATTAACACATGTCGGAACAAAAGAACTTCCGCCACAGATTCTCAGTAGATTCCCTGTAAGAATAAGATTAGAGTATCCGCCAGAAGAGATTGAATTGCAAATCGTTAAAAAATACGTTTCTGGATCAAATGACAAAGAACTTTTGCAAGGAATCAAGCTTGCAAATTTATTACGACAAGCTGCTGCAGTAGAGGAATTGTATTATTCGCCAAGCTTACGAGAAACAATAGCGTTTGGCAAGCTTCTTGAGTCTGGTCTAAAATCAAGACATGCCGCAGATATTGTCTTTGCAAATATATATTCACAATGGGGTAATGTAGAGTATCAAAAAGTCAGCGACGTCATAACGTCAATGTTTGGTAACTGATGCAATCACTACATCTTAGAAACGACACATTACTTGAAATTGCTACTTTCCTTGTAAGAAGATGGTCTGAAAAGAATATTTCAGTAGGAATTAGTGAACAAAAAGAAATCCAGACAAAATTAAAAGAAAACAAGGTAGTCATGCTTCCTTTGGATCATTACGTTGGGACTGACTTTCAAAAATACAGACAGTTTAGGACTGCCTTGTGGTATGAAGCAATGAGAGTAAAAAACTGCACAAAAATTCTAAGTAATGATCATGCTTTTGGCTTTTTACTTAATACTCTTGAGACAAGGCGAATTGAAACCATGGGTAGAAGACAATGGCGAGGAATGGACGAGGAAATAATATTCAGTTATGGTTGTGGTTGGCTTTACAGACCTCTTTTGAACTCGCTTTATGGAAAAACGAGAATGGCGGAGGCATTTTCTCAGTATTTTTTGATGGGTGATATCAAAGGTGAAGTTAGTCCAAGTCAGTTTGAAAAAATTGTAAAAGCGACTGAATTTGCAAAAGAAGTTGTTAAAGAATCATTAGAAAAGAATCATGATACAGAATGGCTTGAGAAAAAGATTCCAGAGATTATTAAAATTTTAGAATTAGATGCGTTGATAACAATTCCGTTGTCAGTACCAAAGATCGGTAGCGGTATTGCAATATCAGAAGAGGATTTTGTAAAGACGCTTGGAAAGATAGCAAAATTCCGTGAAAGTGATTTTGGGGATCTTGATCCGAAGCGAATAGCTGAAGGAAAGACAGTTTTTGAAGAATTCAAGGTGTTACTAGAAGAGAATCAAATAAATGAAAATAGAGGACTGAGTGCTGAAAACATTGGAATTAGCGTTCCTAGTTCCATGAATGTTGATGAAACAAAGATCTATGATGTAGATCTTGTAAACAATCTAAAAGCTAAATTCAAGGAATGGAAGACAGGTTGGAAAGAACAACATGTAAGCATGGGTGATGAGTTTGACGAAGAATCCTACATTGAGGGGCACAGTCCGTTTCTTACAGACAAGAAAATTACAATAAAAACAAGAATCGTCATATTACTTGACCATTCCTCAAGCATAGCAAACGAGCAGGTCCAATACAAAAAAGCAACTTTAGCCTTATGTGAAGTACTCGCGTTTTTAAAAGTAAAATTCTCAGTTTATGCGTTTAATACAGAACAGAAACAAGTAACATGCTGGCTAATCAAGTCGGAAAATATCAAGTGGAATAACATGGCTGCAAAAAGATTAGCCCAGATAAAAGCAAATGGTGGCACTCCACTAGCGGAAGTTTATTCACTAATGCTTCCAATGATACGCTCAAAAAAACCAAGCATATTCCTTACTTTGTCTGATGGCGAACCATCTGATCCTGATGCAGTTCGTGCAATGGTACATACATTCAAGCTTTTAGGTATTAAGATGGTTGCAATTGGAGTGGGTCCAAGTCCAATGATATCAACAATAATTGCTAGTAATCTGAAACATCTTGCATATGAAAATACTCTTGCAGTTAGTAGATTAAATGACATACCAAATAGAGTTCTAAATGTTTTAGGAAGAAATTAGAATGAAATGTTTGTCAGTATCACAGCCTTACGCTGATCTTATAATTCAAGGTAAAAAAACAATTGAACTTAGAACATGGAATACAAAATATCGTGGAGAATTTCTAGTCCATGCTCCATTTAAGATAAAAAAAGACGCATGTAAAAAACTAGGAATTGATGAAGCAAAGCTACTGACTGGAGTTATTATAGGTAAAGTTGAGATCTATGATGTAAAAACATACAATTCAGTTTCTGAGTTGAAATCTGATTTCAAAAAGCATTTTGCCACAGAAGAGTTTTTACGACATAGATATGGATTTTTACTTAGAAAACCACGCAAATTAAGAATTCCAATCCCATACAAAGGCAGTCTTGGGTTTTTTGATGTGAGTTTAGGTACAAAAGTAGAGGAAAATGACATCAAATCAGAATTGTTTGATGAAGAACACAGGTATCAATTCATAGGAAGACATTAGGATTACCATATGGTACAAAAACTAGTTTATCGATAAAGGCATGGATTCATTCATAATTCTTGAATCAACACGCTCAATATTGTCTATATTCTAATGCTTGGATTTTCTTTCTTTAGTTTTTCCCAGTCAGCTAAAAAGTTCTTAATACCAATATCGGTGAGGGGATGTTTTAGCATCTTTCCTAAAATGGCTGGAGGAAGTGTTACTACGTCTGCACCAATCTTTCCAGCTTCAACAACATGCATTGTGTGTCTTATACTTGCAACTAAGATCTGAGTACCGTATTGATAGTTCTTGAAAATTTCACGAATTTCTTTTATCAAACCCATTCCGTCTTGACCTACATCATCTAGCCTTCCAATAAAGGGACTGACGTATTTTGCTCCAGATTTTGCAGCCAAGATTGCTTGGTTTGAAGAAAAACATAGAGTAACATTTACTGGTATCCCTTCATCTGTTAAAATTCTACAAGCTTTCAAACCGTCTGGAGTCAGTGGACACTTTACAACTACGTTTTTTCCATATTTTCGCAGTCGTCGTCCTTCTTCAACCATTCCAGAAGTATCTGTTGCAACAACTTCTAGGCTGACGTCACCTTTTACTATTCTAACAATTTCTTCCATTGTTTTTTGTGGATCACCGCCTTCTTTTGCTAAAAGGGATGGGTTTGTGGTTATGCCGTCAACTAGACCCATGTCATTATATAGCTTGATTGACGCAATGTTTGCAGTATCAAGGAATATTTTCATCTGGATTTACTCCTAATGTCTTTTACTGAATTAGCTATATTAATTGATGTTATACCATGTTTTGCAAATAATAGTGGAATTTCGTTGTCTCGTGCTGACTCACCAAATTTATCCTGAACTCCAATCCGTCTCATTAGTACAGGATATGTCTCAGTCACTACCTCCGCTACTGCTGAACCAAAACCTGCCATAATGTTGTGTTCTTCGCATGTTACAATACCTCCTGTCTCACGTGCTGCTTTTTCAATGAGGGTAGAGTCAATTGGTTTGATCGAGAACATGTCTAAGACGCGACATGATACTCCTTCTTGCTTGAGAGCATCTGCTGCTTCTAGAGCCATATGGACAGTGATTCCACATGCCGCAATTGTACAATCAGAACCTTCACGCAAAACAATTCCTTTTCCAATTTCAAAGTCTTGAGCTTCAGAATGTATTACAGGAGTTTTTAATCTTGCCATTCGCATGTAAAATGGGCCATATGTTTGTGACATTATCCAAACAAGTTTTGAAACTGCAACAGTATCAGCTGGGATCATGACTCTAATATTTGGAATCACTCGCATAATAGCAATGTCTTCTATTTGTTGGTGTGAACCGCCATCTGCACCTACACTTAACCCGCCATGTGAAACTACCATCTTTACATTTAGTCCCTTTTTGTCACCAGGTGATGGATATGCTATTGCATTTCTAATTTGATCAACACATCTTCCAGGTAGAAAAATTGCATATGTACTTGCAAATGGAATTTTTCCTTCTGCTGCAAGACCTGCAGCAACAGAAACCAAGTTTGCTTCTGCGATTCCAACATTAAAAAATCGATTTGGGAATTTTTTGCCAAAAGGTTTTGTTTTTAATGAATCGGTAGTGTCAGCACCAACTACTACGATGTTTGGATTTTCTTCTCCTATTTTGATCAGAGTTTCCCCATACACTGTACGCATGTCTGTCATTTCAGTCATACAAAGCCAGCCTCCTTTGCGATTTGTGTTAGATCTGTCTTTTTCTTTCCAACCTCATGCAAGTCTATCCATTTATTGACAAGATCTACACCACCAAGCTCATGCGCTTTCTGTATCAAGAGTTTTCTTCGTGCATATAGAATTCTCTTTCTAAATTCATATATGGTTGCCCGTACATCTTTTTGGCCTATGATTGCACTTCCTCCAACAAAGACTCTAGCTCCGTCCAAAAAACAAGAACCTACGTTTAAAAGGTCTACTCCTCCGTCTGCTTCAATAAAGCCAGTAAATTTCTTATCTGCAAGGATTTTGGAGATTCTTTGAACCTTCTCATGTGTGGATTCGATGTATTTTTGACCTGATTTACAAGGTACTACTGACATTACAATAAGCTGATCTAGATCAGGTAT
>Ga0184639_10000718_pt1 | contig 13377 bp, 13 predicted proteins | sample PLM31_170_b2_FD_133155 | JGI IMG/M metagenome (GOLD analysis project Ga0184639, IMG submission 133155) | Groundwater sediment microbial communities from an aquifer in East River, Colorado, USA - PLM3-1_170_b2 | ecosystem: Environmental > Terrestrial > Soil > Riparian zone | place: USA: East... | reverse complement strand
CGGCACTTCCGCGGCGCAGAAGCCGAAGACGTCGGTAATCAGGCGCATCGACGGCCGCGGCGGGTAGATGTATTCCTTCTGGGCGATGAATTCCTTCAGGATGTCGTTCTGGAGGGTCCCGCTCAGCTCGGCGCGCGGCACTCCCATCTTCTCGGCGGCCACGATGTACATCGCCCAGATCATGGCCGCGGGTGAGTTGATGGTCATGCTGGTGCTGATCTCCGCGACCGGCAGCCCGGCCAGCAGGATCTCCATGTCGGCCAGGGATGAGACAGCGACGCCGCACGTGCCGAACTCGCCGGCCGCGAGCGGCTCGTCGTGGTCATAACCGTACAGGGTCGGCATGTCGTAGGCGATCGACAGGCCCGTGCCCCCCGCCGCGATCAGCTTCTTGAATCGGTCGTTGGTGTCTTCGGCGGTGCCGAAGCCGGCGAACATGCGCATCGTCCACAGGCGGCCGCGGTACCCGGTCGGGTGGATGCCCCGGGTGAACGGAGGCTGGCCCGGGAGGCCCAGGTCGTCGGCTTCGTTCCAGACCGGTTGGCCCTCGACCAGAGGGCTGAGCCGATAGCGAGGCCGGTCGTTATCCGGGTGGTTGGCGGGATCCCGCAGGTCGTCAGGCGTGTAGAGCCGATTGATCTCCACGCCGGACTGGGTGATGAAACGCCGCTTCCGCTGGCGGTCGGGCTTCTGGTGGCTCACGCGGGTCATATTGGCGGCTGGACCGATGCCGTCGCAACCGATGGCCCCGCCTACGGGTAGAGGCCGCGCAGCATGGTCGCCTCCGCCACCCTGCCGACGGCGACCATCATCGCGGCGCCGCGCAGGTCGACCGAATGCGCATCACCCATCGCCATCACGCCGGCGAAGGCATCGTCCATGATCCGATCGAGCTGCTCGGCCACCTCGCCCTCCGCCCAGAAGAAGGCCTGCATGTCCTGCACCCACTCGAAGTAGCCGAGCACCAGCCCGCCGGCGGTGCACAGGATGTCGGGAATCACGAGCACGCCGCGCTCGCGGAGGATCGCGTCCGCCTCGGCGGTCGTCGGCGAGTTGGCCGCCTCGGCGAGGATCCCGGCCCGCAGCCGGTCAGCGGCCGCGGCGGTGACCTGGTTCTGGAGCCCGGCCGAGACGAGCACCTCGCAATCGACGCCGAACAGGTCCGCCCGCTCGATCGGCTCGGCGCCCGGGCAGCCGGCGATCGAGTCGCGGCGTTTCACCCAATCCGCCGCCGCCGCCGGGTCGATCCCGGCCGGGTTGGCGACGGCGTGGCGATCGTCGGCGATGGCCACGATCCTGGCTCCCGCGGCGGCGAGCATGCCGGCCAGGGTGCTGCCCACCCGCCCGAAGCCCTGGACCGCGACGCGCGCACCATCGAGCGCCAGGCCGCGCGAACGCGCCGCGGCGGCGATCGAGCGGAACGCGCCACGGCTGGTCGACTCGCGTCGCCCTCGGGTCCCGCCGATCGCCTGTGGCTTACCGGTCACCACGCCGGCGATGGTGTGGCCACGGTGCATGCTGAACGTATCCATGATCCAGGCCATCGTCTGCGATCCGGTGTTCACGTCCGGGCTCGGGATGTCCCGATCGGGCCCGATCAGGAGGCTGATCTCGGTCGCGTAGCGACGGGTCAGCCCCTGCCGCTCGTTGCTTGACAGTCGGCGCGGGTTGACCACCACGCCACCCATCGCGCCGCCGTACGGGATCTGCACCAGCGCCGCCTTCCAGGTGTTGAGCATGGCCGTGGCACGCACCATGTCGAGCGTCAGGTCCTGCGTGTAGCGCACGCCACCGGCCGCCGGTCCGCGATTCAGGTTGTGGTGGACCCGATAGCCGGTGAACGCCTCGACGGTCCCGTTGTCGAGGGTGACCGGGAAATGGACCTCGAGCTCGCGCTTCGGAACGCGCAGCACGCGGTGCATGCCCGAATCCAGCTGGAGGCGCTCGGCCGCGATGTCCAGCTCGTGCTGCGCGGCGGCCCACACGTTGTCGGCCGGACCGCTGCCGTACTCGGAGGAGAGCATTCGGCGCACAGGCTAACGAATCGGGAACGCACCATGGCGGATCCATACGCGCCGGCGTGGCAGACTGTGGCCCCAACTCAACCCGACGCGCCGGCGGCCCCTTGCACGCCGCACCGGCACGCGACCGCGATCAGGAGGCAGTCATGGCCCCACGCGTGATGACCGTCAGCGGCCCGATCCCGCCCGACCGAGTCGGCTTCGCCCTTCCCCATGAACACACCGGCATCTACCTGTGGCACGTCCCGGATCGATGGGACTACTGGGAGCTCACGCCGGTCGAGCTGACGCTGGCCGAGGAGCTGTCCGACTTCCGGCGGCGCGGCGGCTCCACCCTGGTCGACATGACCGCGCCCGGCGTGGGACGCGACCCGGAGCGGCTGCGGCGGCTCGCCGGCCGGACGGGGGTCCAGATCGTCATGGGCTGCGGCTGGTATCGCGGCGCCTACTACCCGGCCGAGGCACGGATCGACCGCAGATCGGTCGACGACCTGGCCGCCGAGCTGGTCGCCGAGTTCCGCGACGGGGTCGAGGGCACTGGGGTGCGGCCCGGGATCATCGGCGAGATCGGGACCGACAAGCCCTGGGTCAGCGCGCTGGAGGAGCGAGTCCATCGGGCCGCGGCGCGTGCCTCGCTGGCCACCGGGATGACGATCAGCACCCACGCCATCCTCTCGCCGGTGGGGCTCGCCCAGCTGCGCATCTTCGAGGAGGAGGGCGTCGACCCGGCCCGCGTCGTGATCGGGCATGCCGACTCGTACCCGGTGCTCGACCACTACCTCGCCATCCTGGACCGCGGTGCCAACCTGGAGTTCGACTTCATCGGTCACCGGTTCGCGACCGAGGAGGCGGCCGAGCCGAGGCTGGTCGAGCTGATCGTTGAGCTGCTCGAGCGCGGCTACGGGTCGCAGCTGCTGCTCAGCCAGGATGTCTGCCATAACAGCCAGCTGAAGGCGAACGGCGGGTTCGGCTACACCTACCTGCAGCAGCACTTCCTGCCGACCCTGCGCACCGCCGCGGTGGGGGAGGGCGAGATCGCGCTGATGACGATCGACAACCCGCGCCGCATCCTGACGATCGCGTAGCGGGCGATGGCTGAGCCGCGCGATCCGGTCGCCGATTTGCGGCGCATCGCCTTCCTGCTGGAGGTCGCCGGCGAGCCGACGTTCCGGGTTCGAGCCTTCCGGGGAGCGGCTGCGATTGTGGGCGGCCTGCCGCACGATGAGCTGGCCGAGCGCGCCCGCCGTGGCACGTTGCGCGACCTGCCCGGCATCGGCGAGGTGCTGGCCCGCACGGTGGCCGAGTCGCTGCGCGGCGAGGAGCCGGTCTACCTGCGCCGCCTGGAGGCGACCGGCGGCCAGCCCATTGCCGACCTCGGGGCCGCGCTTCGGTCGGCGTTGCGCGGAGACCTCCACGTCCACTCTGACTGGTCCGACGGAGGCTCACCCATCGGCGAGATGGCGGAGGCGCGCGCGGGCTGGGACACGAGTACATGGTGCTGACCGATCATTCCCCTCGCCTGACCGTCGCCAACGGGCTCTCGGCGGCACGCCTGGAGGAGCAGCTCGACGAGGTGGCGCTGCTCAACGCCGACCTGGCGCCGTTCAGGATCCTGACCGGGATCGAGGTCGACATCCTGAGCGACGGCTCGCTCGACCAGGATCCGGCGCTTCTGGCCCGCCTCGACCTGGTGGTCGGCAGCGTGCACTCCGAGCTGACCATGGCCGAGAAGCCGATGACCCGGCGGCTGGTGATGGCGCTGGCCAACCCCCTCCTCGACGTGCTCGGCCATCCGACCGGGCGGATGGTCACCGGGAAGCGACGTCGTCCGCCTTCGACCTTCGACGCCCAGATCGTCTTCGCGGCTGCGCTCCGTTTCGACAAGGCGATCGAGGTCAACGCACGCCCGGAGCGCCTCGATCCGCCGAAGCGGATCCTGCGCCTGGCCGTTGAGGGCGGCTGCCGGGTGGCAATCGACTCCGATGCCCACGCTCCCGGCCAGCTGGCGTGGCTGCCGTACGGCTGCGACCGGGCGGCCGCCTGCGGCGTCCCGGAGGCGTCGGTGATCAACGCGATGGATGCCGACCGCCTCCTGATGTGGGCCGCTGCCCACCAGGGCTAGCGGCGGCATCGGTCATACTTGGCTCCCCACTGCACGCAGGAGATTCACCATGTCCGTTGCCAAGGTCACCGAGCTGAGCTGCACCTCGAGCGAGTCGTTCGAGGACGCCATTCGCCAGGGGATGGCCCGCGCCGGCAAGACGCTGCGCGGTGTGCGCGGTGCCTGGGTCAAGGAGCTGCGCGTGAACGCCGGGAGCAACGGCGCGCTCGAGTTCCAGGCGAATATCCTGGTCACCTTCATCCTCGAGGGCTGACGCGCCCGGCGCGCGGCGTAACGCTCGTCGGCGGCGCCGGATTACTCGGCGGCCATCCCGATCTTGCGCTCCCGCCGCAGGAAGCGCCCGCGGTAGGTCGGGTTTGAGACGCGTGCGTTGACCGCGGCCGCGTCGAGCGGCTTGGCGCTGCGCGGCGGTTGATAGTTCCCGCGCTCGACGATCGCCGAAGCCAGCTCGGCGGCCGTCTGGGGCCCCCGCTCGGCGATCACGGCGGCGATCTCGTCATGCAGCGCCACCTTCGCCGCCCCCCGCCGCTTGGCCGCCGCGGCGCCACGTGGAGCCCGCTTGGGCCTCGCCACGGGAGCGTCAGCCGATGTCGTCTCGATCACCTTGGGCGGCCGTCCGCGGCCGCGCTTGACCGGAGCGACCGCTGGGGTAGCGGCGGCTTCCGAGGCGATGGCGTCGATCGGTGCGGTCATCGCGTCCAGGCGCCGCGCCAGCTCGTCGATGCGGGCCGTCAGGCCGGCAAGGGCATCGGGTGCCGAGGGGGTCGTGGCCATGCCGCCGGCGCGCGCCGCATCGAGCCGCTCCTCCACCCAGCGGGTGACCAGCTCGCCGGGCCGCACCCCGGCCTCGGCGGCGAGCAGCTTGAGGGCTCCCAGTCGCCGCGGGTCGAGGCGGATCGACATGCCGCCGTCGTCCATTGGGCGCGGCGCGAAACCGCCGGGACGTGCCGGCCGCGGCGGCGGCGCGTTAAAGCCGCGATCCCGCGGCGGGCGGTCGCTGTAGGCAGGGCGGTCCCGGACCGGACGGTCGCCGAAAGAGGGGCGGTCGCCCGGGGGTCGCCCCGAGCCACCTGGTCGGCCGCCGCCTGGGCGTCGGTCGGGTCGTCGGTCGTATGGCATCACGCGCACCATAGCCGCTGGGGAGCGGCCGCGCCAGCGGGAGCTCAGAAGCTGCCGCTGCCTCCACCACCGCCGGAGCTTCCGCCGCCACCGAACCCGCCTCCCCCGGACGAGGACGACGCGGGCGACGAGCCGATGCTGCCGACAGCACTGAACATTCCGCCGATGTCCGGGACGCCCGAGCCGGAGAAGATGCTCCCGCCTCCCATCGTCATCCCATCGGCCGCCGACGTCGGCGAGCTGCCCAGCCAGATCGGGTAGTAGGCCATCCCGGCCGACGATGGGTCGGCCGCCTGGTCTTCCAGGTTGCGCCGCAGCACCTCGGCCACCTCGTCGTGCAAGCCGAGTGCGAAGCCCCAGACCACGGCCTTGTCGGGCGTATCGGCGAGGACGCGAACCGTCGGCTCGGCGACCACCTGCTCCATCGAGCGCGCCTGCTCCAGCGTCTTGTGCAGCGTGCGACGGTACGCCTTCAGCATGGCGTCCACGTAGGCGCCGTTCTTGGTGCGCTGGGACATGAACTGTCCGATCCCCCAGCTGGCGAGCCCGCCGAGGCCGATGGCGCCCCCCAGCAGGGTCAGCCCCGACATCGGGATGACGAAGCCGCCGAAGACGAGCAGGCCACCCAGCGCCATCTCTCCGAACCCGATCCAGCTCCAGCGCGTGATCAGGGTCGAGGGGCGTCGCGTGAACCACCCAAGCCGCACCGCTTCATCCTCCAGGTTCCGACGGATCGGGCCGAGCAGGCCGTTGAGCTCCCACAGCCGCTCGCGGGCGAGGACGCCGCTGCCGAGCGCCTGCTGGCGCAGGAGGTCCCACGCCTCGCGTTCCTGCGTACCCAGCCGCCCACCGGTTGGTGCCTCGTCGCGCACCTCGATTGCCGGGTCGGTCAGGGGGTCAGGCTCGTCATCGGACTTGACCTTGCCGGCGCGATCCAGGTTCTGGAACGCGATGCGCCCCGTGCTGGCCAGCTCGATCAGGAGCGTGTTGAGCGAGTGCTGGCTTGCTTTGCCGCTGCGCACCACGGTGGCGAGCGGCGGGGTCATGCCGGCCGGCGGCCCCGCCATCAGGATCGAGGGCGAGTCGAGCACGTCGGGGTCGTCCCCCTCGCGCCGCCAGGCGCGGAAGGCGAGCCCGGCCGTCAGCAGGAGGGCGAGCGGCGACCCGAAGATGCCGGTGACCCCGTTCACCTGTCGCAGCAGGTTGAGCCGATCGGTTGCTCCTGGTGTGATCGCCGCACCCACCGCGTCGACCGCGAGGATCATTCCAGCGCCCAGCTGCTCCTGGACCGCGGCCGGGACGATCACCTCATCGATCACCGCCTGCAGGTCGCCCTGGGACAGGTAGCCACGCAGGAAGCCGGCGCCGCCGTAGTAGCTGACCGTGCCGTGCACCAGGTCGGGCTGCAGGCTGACCAGAAAGACCAGCCCATCGTCGAACCCTGCGCGCCCGACGCCCCATTGATCCAGCAGCGCTCGGGCCGCCGCGAGGTTGGATTCGGGAGTGGCGGATGCGTCGACCTGGACGTAGATCGCGATCTCCGCGCCGCTGCGCGCCTCGATCGCGTCGATCTGCGCTTCGAGCGCCTCCTCGACGGACGCGTCGATGGCACCCGCCGGGTCGTAGACCGCCTGACCCTCGACCGGATTCGGGAAGGCCTGCTGGCTGCCGGAGGAGGGGTTGGTCCATCCGAAGATGAAGACGGCGATGACAATGGCCCAGAAGGCGGCAAAGATGACCGAGCTGGCGATCTTCCAGATGCGCGTCAGGCCCACCGGGTCAGGATAGACCGATCTCCCGGCGCGAGAGGTCACGCCTCCGGCGCCACCTCACGAGCAGCTGGCTCCCACGCTGGCCGGCTCCGTTGCCAGGCCGGGGAGTCGCTCCTCGAAGGTGATCGTCCCGCCCCCCGCGACCGGCGGCGAGACGGTCGCCCGGATCCTCAGCACATGCGCGGATGCGTCGCGGGCGGTCAGCTGGCATTTCGCCCGGCCCTCCCTGCTGCCCTGGTTGGTGACCTGCACGGTGACCACCACGCCGTCGGGTGGGTCGGCTCGAAACGAGAGCGCGGCTCCGGTGAACGGACCGATGCCGCGCAGCGAGAGGCTGGCCGCGATGGCCATGATGACCACGCCGGCCACGATCGCCACCACGATGGTGCCGTGGTACTGGGTCGCCGACGGGGTCGCCATCCCGGCGCGGTTGCAGACCGCGCAGATCGTCTCGTCAGGCCCGATCTCGCGCCCGCACTTGTAGCAATGGCGCGGCGCCCGAGGATCGTCGACAGTCACCGGGCGGCGGCCAGGCGCTCGCCCGCCCGGATCGGAACCGTCAGCCAGTTCTCGGACGGGGCCAGGGGACAGTTCCAGATCGGGTCGTGGACGCACGACGGGTGAAAGGCATAGTTGAAGTCGACGACCAGCTCGTCGCCCTCGGAGCCCGGGTCGGCGCCCTTGGCGGAGTCCCACAGGTAGCGGCCGCCGCCGTAGCTCTCCGTCCCGCTGGTGGCATCGCGAAAGGGGATGAAGATCCCGCCGGCATACTCGTTCAGCCAGTAGACGGCCAGCCGGCAGGGGCTCCCTTCGACGCTGAAGCTGACCCAGCCGATCCGCGCGTAGGGCATGGCCGGTCCTTCCCCGGAGCGCGGCACCTCGGGCGGCGTTCTATCGGGGTCCGGCTCCAGGCGCACGGTGAAGCGCAGCCCCGCGTCGTAACGCCAATAGGCGAGGCCACGAAAATCGCGCCGCGCCGCCGCCGGTACCGGGGACGAGGGATGGCTGGCGAAGAGCCGGTCCTTGGCGGCCCGAAAGCCGAGCAACCGCGCCGGCTCGGCGCGCTGGTCGCGCCGCAGGGTGTCGTAGATCGCCGACGTGCGTCGACGCCAGTCGGCGAGGTCGAGGTGCTCGGACATCGGTGCGGGCAAGTGTACGGGCGGCGCCGCCCGGAGGCTGCGCCGCCCGCATCGGTCTCGAAGGAGGCCCGGGCTAGGTCACCAGGCCCTGGTCAGCCAGCCACTGGGTGGCCACGTCCTCGATCGACTCCTGGTTGACGCTGACCCGTACGTTGAGCTTGGTCAGCTCCTCGGTGGTCAGCTTGGCCGAGACGTCGTTGAGGATCGCCTCGAAGTCCGCCGGCGCCGCCTCGAGCAGGTCGTTGCGCACGACCGGCGCGATGTTCTGGGCGGGGATCAGCTTCTTGTCGTCCTGGAGCAGGACGAAGTTGTAGCGCTCGATGTCGGCCTGGGTGGTGCACACCTCGGCCACGTCGATGCCGCTCTCGTTGAGGGCGGTGGCCATCTCGCCCGAGCAGGCGTCCAGGTTCTCGACCTGCAGCGTGGCGATGTCGATGCCGTAGACGTCCTTCAGGCCGGGCCCGCAGGACGGGTTGTCGCTGCACTCGAGAGGCAGGCCCCAGGTCAGCTGATCCGCCACCTCGGCAAGGTCACTCATGGTGACCAGGCTGAACTCGTCGGCGGTCTCCTGGCGCACGACGAAGCCGTCGCCATCCTGGGCCGGCGCGGCATCGAGCACGGTCAGGTTCTTCGGATCGAGTGCGGCAGCCAGGTTGGCCATGGTCTCGTCCGTGTCGCCGGTCGCCTCGCCGAGCAGGAAGCGGACGAGCGAGCCGATGTACTCCGGCAACAGGTTGATCGCTCCACTGTCGAGCGATCCCATCGCCAGGTCTCGTTGGCCGAAGTCCTGGCGTGTGACCGTGTATCCATGCGCCTCGAGCGCCTGGGCGTAGATCTCGGCCAGAAGCACCGACTCGTCGAATCCCTCCGAGCCGATGATGACCGCTGGCTTTGGCGCCTCGCTGGCGCTCGGTGATGTGCTGCCCTCTCCCGCCGTGCAGGCGCTGACCAGCAGCGCGAGCAGCGACGCCCCAAGGGCGAGCGTGCGGTATCTCCGCATCGGGTCCTCCTCGTGTCCTCGGCCGATGCGCCGCAGCGCGACCGCATGGCCGTCTGGCGAGTCTAGCAGCGGAGCGCGAAGGGCTCATGACGGCCCCCTGGCGGGTGGGAGTGTCCCTCAGTCGAAGGCCTTGCGCGGCACCTGCCCTGGTTCCGTGAAGGGCGATGGGGCTCGATCGCCGCGCAGGCCCTGGGAGACCACGAGGCGCTGGAGGGCTGCGAAGAGGAGCTCCACCACCATTGAAAGGGCGGCGATCATCAGCGCCCCCGCGAAGATCTGCGGCCGGTCCTGGATGGCGATCCCCTTCAGCACGAAGAAGCCCAGGCAATCGGCGGAGATGACCGCGCCGAGCGACGCGGTGGCGACGACCTGCACCGCGGCGGTCCGAATGCCGGCCATCACCAGGCCGGCGCCGACCGGCAGCTCGACCCGGCGCAGGATCTGCAGCTCGCCCATGCCCATCCCACGCCCCGCCTCGACGAGGTCACGGTCGACCTCGCGGATCGCGGCGTAGGTGTTGGTCACGATCGGCGGGATGGCGAGCGCGATCAGCGCGATCAGGGTCGGGGCGAAGCCGAAGCCGAGGCCCAGGCGCAGGCTGATCGGGAAGACGATGCCCAGGATGGCGAGCGACGGGATGGCGCGGCCGACGTTTGACAGCCCGATCGCCACGAAGGCCCCGCGCCCGGTATGGCCGATCACGATCCCGATCGGCAGCGCAATGAGCACGCCGCCAACCAGCGCGGCCACCGACAGGGCCAGGTGCCCGCCCAGGTGGACGGGGATCGAGTCCCGGCCGGCCCACTGCTCCGGAGCGGCGAACCAGGCGATCACCTCGCCCAGAAACTCCATCGCTCAGCCGCTCCGGGCTCGCGTCCAGGGGGTGAGTCGTCGCTGCAGCGCGACGAAGCCGAGGTCGGCCAGGAGGCCGAGCAGGACCGAGCCGAAGGCCCCCACCATGATCGCGGTCGGGAAGCTCGCGCGGATCCCGCGCTGCACGATCAGCGATCCGAGGTTGCTCTGCCCGATCAGCGCGGTGACGGCCACTAGGCCCACCGTCGTCACGGTCGCGATCCGTAGCCCGGCCACGATCGTCGGCAGGGCGAGGGGCAGCTGCACGCGCCAGAGCAGCTGCCATGGCCCGTAGCCCATCCCGACCGCCGACTCGAGCACGTCGCGCGGCACGCCGTCGAAGCCGGCCACGATGTTGCGGACCAGGATCAGCAGCGTGTAGCTGACGAGCGCCACCTCCGCGGTCAGGAGGGTGACGCCGGTCAGCGGGATCAGCAGCGCAAACAGGCCGAGGCTGGGGATGGCGTACAGCAGCCCGGAGAGACCGATGATCGGGCCATACAGGCGTCGCCGCCGAACGATGAGGAGCGAGAGGCTGAAGGAGATCACGAACCCCACCACGACGGCGATGACGGTCATCAGCACGTGCTCCCAGGTTCGCTCCCCGATGTCGTCGAGGTTGGCGACGATCCAGTCCCAGCGGATGAACGGCTCGTCGGGTGTCATTGCGAGGCCCCGCGGCGCAGGACGTCGGAGATGGCATCCACGCTGAGCAGCCCCAGCACCTGCTCGCGCTCGTCGACCACCACCCCCATCTGCACCGATGAGCCGAGCATCGTCGACAGCGCGTCACGCAGCGTCGTCTCCGGCTGGAGGGTGGGCGAGCCGGGGGTGGCGTCGTCGGCCGCCACGCTGTCATCGTCGCGAAGGTCGCGGCGGCCGATCCAGCCGAGCGGTCGACGGTCCGCGTCGAGGAGCAGCGCGTAGTCGGCACCGGCCGCCTCGAGCCGCCGGCGCAGGTCACCACCCGGCTCGCCGACCGACGCGGTGAGGGGATCGTTGAGCGGCAGGTCGCGGACACGCAGCAGGGAGAGCCGCTTCAGGCCGCGATCGGCCCCCACGAAGTGCTCCACGAACTCGCTCGCCGGCCCCGCCAGGATGGCGTCCGGGGTGTCGTACTGGGCCAGCACGCCGCCGCGCTGCAGGACGGCGATCCGGTCGGCCATCTTGATCGCCTCGTCGACGTCGTGCGTGACGAAGACGATCGTCTTGTGGACCCGCGCCTGCAGTCGCAGGAGCTCGTTCTGCAGCCGGTCGCGCAGGATCGGGTCAACCGCGCCGAATGGCTCGTCCATCAGCATCAGCGGAGGATCGGCCGCCAGGGCGCGCGCCACGCCGACCCGCTGGCGCTCTCCGCCAGACAGGGCGGCGGGGTAGCGATCGCGGTACGTGGCCGGTTCGAGGCGGACCAGGTCGAGCAGCTCCTCGACCCGCTCGCGGATCCGCGCCTCCGGCCAGCGCAGCAGGCGCGGCACGACCGCCACGTTCGCACCCACGGTCAGGTGCGGGAATAACCCGACCTGCTGGATGACGTACCCGATCCGCCGCCGGAGCTCGACGGCGGGGATCGCCATCACGTCCTCGCCGTCGATCGTTATCCGGCCACCGGTCGGCTCGATCAGGCGGTTGATCATCTTCATGGTGGTCGTCTTGCCACAGCCCGACGGCCCGACCAGCACGCAGATCTCGCCGGCCGGAATCGTCAGCGACAGGTCGCCGACGGCCGAGGGGCCGCCCGGCGGTCCGTACCGCTTGCTGATGTGATCGAGGGTGACGACCGCGGCGGTGCTGGTCACCGGCGGAATGATAGGGAGCCGGGCGCCGCACCCGACTCGACGGGAGCGGCCACGCGCCAGATCCGCACCGACGAGTTGGCGAAGACGAGCGTCCAGTCCGGGCTCCCGTCGAAGATCGTCTCCACGCATTGCCGCGGCGGGCCGGTGTCGAGCAGGTAGCGGGCCCCCAGCCTACGCGTCAGGTCGGCCGCCACGCTCGCGCTCCCCGAGCAGTAGATGGTGTCCACCACCGCGTAGCGCTCATCCGGCGAATAGCCAAGGTTGGCAACATACGGCGTGAAGGTGAGGACCCGCAGGCGACCGGCCGCATCGGTCGGCGAGTTCAGGTAGCCATTGGTCACGAAGACGGAGCGCTCCGGCGTGTTGGCGGCGATCCACTCGGAGGCGTCGAGATCGGCCCAGCCGAGCACGATCTCCCGGTTGAGGCCAGTCCACGCGGCGACCAGCAGCGGCGAGGGGACGCTAAGGAGCAGGACCGCCGCCAGCGCCGGCGCAGGCCAGCGCCGGATCAGCCACGCCGCCAGGATCGCGACGGCGATCCACATCGCCTGGAAATACTTGTTCATGTCAAAGCCGATGACGCTGGCCTGCACCACGTTCGGCACCAGGAACAGGATCACCACCCAGGTTGCCAGGAACGCCTTGGCGCGCAGGCCGCTGGTCAGCAGCGCACCCAGCGCTAGCAGGAACGGGAGGCCCAGGTTGGTCAGGTAGAAGAAGAGGATCGCCCACGGCCCGTCGGTCCACGGCGCGGACTCCCAGCCGGCGACCAAGCGCAACCCACCGCCCGACCCGGCCTGGAGCAGGGCCGCGCCCGCAAACGGGACGGCCAGCGCGTATGGGATCAGGAGGAGCGTCGCGTTGCGCGGGGCCGCCCGGTCGGCCAGACGGCCGCCGATCATGACCCATGCCAGGGCCAGTACCAGGAAGGCGGGGAAGAAGAAGAAGTGGAACGGCGCCAGCAGCGCGCCCATCAGGCCCGCCAGGCCGATCAGCGCCGGCCGGTCTCGCCAGCCGGCGGCGCGTGCCCGCGCGGTCGGAAGCCCGGCGATGAGCAGCAGCACGGCGCCAACCAGCATCGGGAGGCCGGTAGTCGTGGCGCGATGGACCAGCAGCCCGGTGCCCATCACCGAGGGGATGCGGAAGAACGGCCACTCCGTCAGCCACGAGTTGTCATACGAGTTATGGGTCACCAGGGTGGGAAGGTCGCCGATGCCGTTCACCATGTCCCCGACCAGCCGCATCCACCCCAGCCCACCGGCGAAGATCAGCAGCACGACCGCAAGGAGCGCAGCTCGGTGCGCCCCACGGCCGCGCAGCACGGTGACCGCCAGGCCGTGGACCAGGAGCGCCAGCGCCCCGGTCAGGATGGCCGACGAGGCGACGAAGACCGGGATGACGAAGATCCCGGCAGCGCGCGCGGCAATCGCGGCATGGAAGTCGGCGAACCAGTGGTAGATCAGCGGCTCCCCGGCGAAGTAGGGCACCTGCGGCGGGAAGTTGCCGGCGTTGAGTGACTGCGCGATCGACAGGTGCACGCCAAGGTCGCTCCAGTT
>Ga0184639_10000717_pt1 | contig 13383 bp, 12 predicted proteins | sample PLM31_170_b2_FD_133155 | JGI IMG/M metagenome (GOLD analysis project Ga0184639, IMG submission 133155) | Groundwater sediment microbial communities from an aquifer in East River, Colorado, USA - PLM3-1_170_b2 | ecosystem: Environmental > Terrestrial > Soil > Riparian zone | place: USA: East... | reverse complement strand
GGCACGCAAGGCATTCCACAAAGCAGCGCCGGGGTGGCCGAAACCTTGATTCAGAGCTTCGGCCAGGACCTTCCGCCGGCAATGAAAAACAAAATTGTCACGCAATTCCAGCGGATGAGCGGGGAGGCATTGGAGGCCTTCTGTCGGCATGGACTGTGGGTCCTTTCCATCGGCGAATTAGGCAAGGCCGTCGACGTGAGCAAAATAAAGTGCAAAACCATCCTCCTGCACGGTGAAAACGACACGATCATTGACGCCGATGACGTTAGGGTCCTTGCCACCCAGATTCCGCGTGCGGAGATAAAAGTCATAAAAGGCGTGGGACATTTTCTTCATCTGGAGAGGGAAGATCTCCTGGATGTCTATGATGAGATTCTCGCTGCGCCTTACTGACGAATACTGATGCCCGTTCCAGTCGTTCCAAACGTTGAAGATTGGCGGGAGCGATACAACTCCGTGTACTCTGTAGTCCTATAGTTTAAAGTTCCTGCGGCCTGTGCAAATTTTCTGACGCATCACTCTTAGTTTCCTGAATCGAAAATACTATCTCACCACGAAGCACACGAAGGCCACGAAGGTTTCGGACCTTGAAATATTTAAACTTCCCAACTTCGTGTTCTTCGTGACCTTCGTGGTAAAATTTGTTTTTCCCTCTTTGGTTGCGGCGTGGCCGCGCTGGGCTCTGTGTGGTGAAAGAGGACTCGGATATCTCACCGCGGATCAGCCTTAGGCTGATCAGCCACAATTTTCAAGGCTGAGGCGCTGAGAACGCAGAGGGGAGAGCGCATCAGGGATCGATGCCCACGCTCAACGACATAACCTTGCTCAAACCGCCGCGCCCGATCTTGTGGAAAACACGTGGCCTGGGGTATAGCTCATAAGGGAGAGATCCCTCATGGCCAACGCAGAAATTGTAGCAATCGGTTCTGAGCTGCTTCTAGGCCAGATCGTCGACACCAATTCCGCCTGGATGGCGCAGCGGCTGACGGCCCTCGGCGTCAATCTCTACTTCAAATCGGTGGTCGGCGACAACCCAGGGCGGATGAAAGAAGTAATCGGCCGAGCGCTGGAGCGCGCGGACATCGTCATCACCAGCGGCGGGCTCGGTCCGACGCAGGACGACTTGACGCGCGAGATCGTCGCCGAAGTCACCGGGCGCAAGTTGGTGTTCGACGAGATTCTCCTGGAACAGGTGGAAAGTCATTTCCAGCGGCGCGGCCGGACCATGACGCCGAACAACCGGCGCCAGGCATATATGCCGGAGGAGGCGATCCGGGTGAAAAATCCCAACGGCACGGCGCCCTGTTTCATCGTCGAAGATCCGCGCGGCGTCATTTTCTCTCTTCCCGGTGTGCCGGTTGAGATGAAATGGCTCTTTGAAAATGAAGTCGAACCTTACCTGCGCAAAAAATTCAATCTCGCGGAAGTGATCCACTACCGGATCTTAAAGATCGTCGGTGTCGGCGAAAGCGCGGTGGACGACAAGATCGGCCACCTGATCGCCAACTCCAGCAACCCGACCGTGGGCGTGCTCGCGCTGCCCGGCCAAGTGGACGTGCGCATCGCCGCCAAGGCGTCCGACAAAGAGGAAACAATGAGGTTGATCGCGCCGGTGGAGGCCGAGGTGCGCGGCTTGTTAGGCGATGCGATCTTTGCGGTCGATGACGAAACCATGGAAAAGGTCGTAGGAAAGCTGTTGCGCGAGAAGAACAAAACGGTGGCGGTCTATGAAGATGTCAGCGGCGGCTTGCTGGCGGAACGAATGCAGTCGGCAAGCGCGGAACACTTTCTGGCGGGCTTCATCGGCAACGGCAAATCCGCCACGCGGGCGTTTTTAGGGCAGGCGCGCGAGCCCGCAAGATTGGATCAAACGATTCAGGCTTCCGCCGCGCTCACCGATGAGCTTGCCTGGTGCGCGCGCGCGCACGCGGGCAGCGACTTCGGCCTGGCGTTGCATTCCATACCCGACCCTGACAGCCAAGTGCAAAACCAGGCGCGGGGCGAAACCTACATTTCGGTCACCGACGGCAAAGGCTTCAAACGCTTTACCAGTACGATGGCGGGCCGGGGACAATACGACCGCACGCGCATGACCCTCAACGCCATCGATCTGCTGCGCAGGGCGCTCCTTGAGGGAATGAGTTAATAGCTGTTTCTGGTTTCTAGTTCCTGGTCTCGGGTTAACTAGAAACAAGAAACTCGAAACTAGAAACTCTTCTACCCGGCGCGCGGCAAGACCTTCGGCAAAAGAGCTTCCAATCGCTTCATCGGCTCTTCCAGACTCCGGATCGCTTCGCTCCAGAATTGCGGCTCTGCCAAATCACGTCCGACGGTTCGCCTGACCACGTTCTCGGCCGTGTCGCTGCCGGCCAGGCGCAAAAGCTCTTCGTACTTGGGCAGAAAGTCGTCGCCTTCTATCCTGAATATGGCGTAAAGGCCGCGGCTCAAGAGGTAACCGAAGGTGTAGGGGAAATTATAGAAGGTGATGCCGGTGATGTAGAAGTGGAGCTTGGAGGCCCACAAATAGGGATCTTCGCCGCCGGGTTCGAGCAGGTCGCCGACGACTTGCCGCTGGGTCGCGACCATCAATTCTTTTAACCGGCCAACGCTCAGCTCGCCGCTCTTGCGTTCTTCGTAGAAGGACTTCTCGAATTCATACCGCACGGGAATATCCAGGAGATAAACGGCGCCGTGGCCGATTTCGACGTCGAGCATCAGCGCCTTTTGCGCGTCGCTCACGGAAGGATCATCGAGCAGTCCGTTCATGAGCACCTGCTCGCCGAAGGTCGACGCGGTTTCCGCCAGCGTCATCGGATAGCCGCGGGCGTAGGGGCGGGCATCGCGCATGAGGTAGCCATGAAAGGCGTGGCCGGATTCGTGGGCGAGAGTGAGCACGTCGCCCAGCGACTCGTTGTAGGTCATGAAGATGCGCGACTCCTTGCTCAGCATCGAAGTGGTGCAAAAGCCGCCGGGCCGCTTGCCCGCCCTGGGCTCCCAATCGATCCAGCTCTTTTGAATCACTTCTCCGTTGAAGAAGTTGGCCAGAGCCGGGTAAGCGAGACTGAATGACGCTGCGACGGTCTGTTTGGCCTGCTCCCAGGAAAGTTTCTGATGATCGGCCAAGTCCAGGGGCGCGCCGAGATCGTACCAGGCGACAGCCTTTTGTCCCATTTGCCTGGCCTTGAGACGAAGAACCCGCCGCGGGATTTCTATATCGGCGCGCAGCGCATCAAGCATGGCGTCGAGAGTCTTTCGGCTGATGGCCGCTTGGAAAAGCGCGATATCGAGAAAGTGCTCGACGCCGCGGTGGCGGTTAAGCGTCAGGCGCGTGCCCGCGATGGCGTTGAGCGCCGCCGCGGCCGCGTCTTCGATGGTCCGCCACGCGGCGTTGCCGCCGTCGAACGCCGCCTTGCGCGCGCGGCGATCGGGGTGATCCATCAACGAGCGGCGCTGCGACATCGGCAGACGCTCGCGCCGGCCGTCGGGATAGACCATGTCGAATTCCAACTTTGACGCCATCGTGTCATAAAGCCGCCCCCAGGCCTGAATCCCGTCGACGCCCAAATCGGTCGCCAAGACTTCCTTGTCCGGCACCATCGCGCGGCGCGCCTCTTCGCGCAGCCGGTTGAGATAATTTTGCGCGCCGGCCAAGGATGGTCGCGCGGTGAACGATGCGAAAATTTCCTCGTCGCTGTTTTTGACCGCCCGCAGCAACTCGATCCTTACCTTCGCCAATTCGGCGCGCTGGCGCGCCAGGGCGGCCTCTTCTTTGAGATAGGCTTCGTTGCGCGCGTCCGACGAGGCGAGGCAGCCGATATAGGAGCCGAAATGCGACATGCGCCGCAAGAGATCCTCGTGGCGCAAAAAAATGGTTTCCCAGGCGGGGACATTTTCTTCGGTCAGCGGCGCCAGCGCCGCCGCGCTTTGCTTGAGAGCTTCCACGTCTTGGCGGAGCGCCTCCTTGAAGCGAAGCATCTCCTCGCCGTTGAATTCGGGAAAGTAACTCGTCAGGTCCCAGGTCATAGCTATGTATTTCTAGTGTAGTGTATCTTAAATATGGGCACTTATTTACACGTCATTCCGGCCAAGCTGGCGATTTAGCTTCAGCCTGAGGCTGATCCGCCTCTGGCGGAAGCGCGAGCCGGAATCCAGCGCCGGAAAGGGGACAGGCAACTTTTTCGAAGACGAAAAAGTAGCCCGTCCCCGGCTGGATTCCGCTTGCGCGGGAATGACGACAGGGTGGCATCGAATTACTTCTCGAATTTCTGAGACCCCACACTAGATGTCGATGAGGCTTTGAACTTGCTTCTCGGAGAGGACGAGCATCACCCTTTTGATAGCATGAAGACGCCGGCAAATGATAGCGTGTCGTCGTCGAGTCAAACAGGAGGAGCTATGGCGAAGCACAAACATGTCATCCATTTATCCGAAGTTCCCGTCGATAAAATCAACGCGCCGGAGGGATCGGTTTTCAGCGGCTCGCGTCAGCGCGTGGGCGCGCAGATCGGCGCGCAAAAACTGGGCTACAGTTTTTTCACCGTTCCGCCCGGCTGGACTGCATTCCCGTATCACAACCACATGGGTAACGAGGAGATGATTTACATTATCGACGGCGACGGCATCCTGCGCCTCGGCAAGGACGAGCTGGCGGTGTCGGCGGATACCGTCGTTGCCTGTCCGCCCGGCGATTTTCCCCATCAGCTCATCAATACGGGTTCCAGGGAACTGCGCTATCTCGTCGTCAGCACGATGGAGTATCCGGATATTTCCGAATATCCCGATTCCAATAAGATCGGCGCCTATGCCACCAGCGCGGGCCGGCCGCAAACCGGCTTTCGCGCGCTCTACATGCGGGATCGGAATGTGAATTATTACGACGGCGAAGCGGGCCAGGAGGTCGAACGTATTCTCAAGTCAGCGCGCCGCGGCGCAAAGGATGCTTCCGCTACTTGAGCGCTTTGTCGACTTCTTCGAGCGCGGCCTTGCTTTTGTCCTCGCTCTGTTTGAGCGATTCCTTGGCGGCGTCCCGGGCGTTGAACGGCTGAGTGACAACCTCTTTGACCGCTTCTCTGCCTTTGGTTACGGTGTCAGTCTTCGAATCGCAGCCGGTGTGCGGCAACAAGCCGGCGGCGAGCAACAGGAGTATTGACGCCCTTCGTTTCATCGAACTGCCTCGCTTTCTCCAAGGGTACGTTGAAGCTCGGACTTGCCGATCTCGCCCTCGCGGATGATTCTCACGGTGTCGGTTCCGATTTCAACGACCGTGGAACCGGTCCTTGAGGTCAATTCCCCCGCGTCGATAAAGAGGTCGATGGCGCCGGCAAAGTAGTTTTTTGCTTGCTGCACGGTTCGCGCCGGAGTCAGTCCCGACGGGTTCGCGCTGGTGGCGGTCAAAGGACGTCCGAGCGCGCGAACGAGCCCGGTGGCGACGGGCTCACTGGAAATGCGCACGCCGATGCCGCCGTCGGCATTCAACAATGCCGGCGAAATATTCTTTCCGGCGGGCAGAACCAAAGTCAGAGGGCCGGGCCAGAATCTCGCCATCAATTTTTCCGCGAGCGGCGGAATCACGGCGACCAGCGCGCCGAGCATCTCGCGGTCGGCGACGAGCACGGGAATGGGGTTGCCGGGTTCGCGGCCTTTGAGCTGAAAGACTTTTTCCACCGCGGCGCCGTTGAGCGCGTCGGCGCCCAGGCCGTAGAGAGTTTCGGTGGGGTAAACGATAACCTCACCGCGCTTGAGCGCCGCCACGGCGTCCGTTAAGTTCTCAGCTCTTCCGTTTTTTGTTTTGCAGTTTTCGGTCTCGCTCTGCGACACCTGCGGCCATCTCCTTTTTAGACTGCGCCAGCTTGGTGGCGACTTTGGCGTCTTTGCGCGCGACGATCTGCGCGGCGAAGATGCCCGCGTTGGCGGCGCCGGCCTTGCCGATGGCCATCGTCGCCACGGGAATACCTGCGGGCATCTGTACCGTTGCGAGCAACGCGTCGAGGCCTTTGAGGCTGGAAGAATCGATAGGGATTCCGATTACCGGCAGCGTGGTGTGCGCCGCAATGGCGCCCGCCAGATGGGCCGCCGCGCCGGCGCCGCAGATGATCACTTCAAGGCCGCGCTGCTCGGCGGTGGCGGCGTACTTGGCGGCTTTTTCAGGCGTGCGGTGGGCTGACATGATGCGGGTCTCGTAGGCGATGCCGAACGAGTCGAGCCTTTTCTCGGCTTCGCGCATGACTTCCAGATCGGAGTCGCTGCCCATCAATATCCCCACCTTGGGGCTATACCGCGTGCTCATTCTTCCCCCCACCATTTTCGATTTTGGATTTTAGATTTTGGTACTTCCGGGTTTCCTGTGAAGAAGTATTCACCACAGAGACACAGAGTTCACGGAGGGTTTGTTCAAGTTGCTATTCTTATGCGATTTTCTCTGCGCCCTCCGCGCCTCGGCGGTGTGATCTCCGATCCCTGCTTCACACAAAAGCCAGAAGAACCGAGATTTTAGATTATCAGAGTAAGATTCAGAAATTCGCTTCCAAGAAAATAATTTCATCCGTCATCCTCCCCAATCCAAAATCCAAAAGCGGCCCCGCGGACGAAAATCTAAAATGTCTTCAGTGCCCGCCGGGCGATGTCCTTTCGGTAGTGCATGCCGTCCCAGGTGATCTCTCCGACGGCGCAATAGACTTCGCCGACGGCCTCCGCAATGCCGCTCCCGCGCGCCGTGACTCCCAGCACCCGGCCTCCGGCGGTCAACCAGTGGCTATTCTCTTTCGTCGTTCCGGCGTGAAAAACAAAACCGTTGCGCCAGTCTTGCAGTTTTTCCAGGCCGCGGATCTCTTTTCCTTTGTCGTAGGTGCCTGGATAACCGCCGGCGCAGAGGACCACGCAGACGGCCGGGTCGTCGTACCACTCCGGTTGCACCTGATCAAGCCGGCCATCGATGGTCGCTTCGAGCAGCGGCACGATGTCGCTTTTTAGCCGCATCATGATCGGCTGGCATTCGGGATCGCCGAAGCGCGCGTTGAATTCGAGCACTTTCGGGCCGTCTTTGGTAACCATCAAGCCGGCGTAGATCACGCCGCGATATCGTATGGTTCGCTTCTTCAATCCCGCCAGCAACGGCGTCAGAACCTCGTCCATGATACGGCGGTGGATCGCCGGCGTCACCACCGGCGCCGGCGAGTAGGCGCCCATGCCGCCGGTGTTAGGTCCCTGGTCGTTATCGAAGACGCGCTTGTGGTCTTGCGACGACGCGAGCGGCAGCAGATGCTCGCCGTCGGTCAGCGCCATGAACGAGGCTTCTTCGCCGTCGAGAAACTCCTCGATGACGAGCTTGGCGCCGGCTTGACCAAAAGTTTTGCGCACGAGAATCTCATCAATGGCTGCTTCGGCCTCGCCCCGGTCCGCGCAAATCAGCACGCCCTTGCCGGCGGCAAGCCCATCCGCTTTGACGACGTAGAGAGGTTTTAGTTGCTCGAGATAGCGCTTCGCCGCCGTTGCGTCGGCAAAAGTCTCAAAGGCAGCGGTCGGGATATGGTTCGCTTTTAGAATCTCTTTAGCGAAGACCTTACTGCCTTCGAGCTGGGCCGCCGCGCGATTCGGCCCGAAGATTCTTAAACCGCGCGATTCGAAGAGATCGGCGATGCCGAGAGTTAGCGGCAGCTCGGGGCCGACGACGGTAAGATCGATTTTTTCTCGCTCGGCAAATTCGGCGAGCTTTTCAATCTGCTCCGGGCCGATCGCTACCGCTTCGGCGAACTCGCCGATTCCTGCGCTGCCGGGTGCGCAGTAGATCTTCTCTACCTTTGGGCTCTGGCTGATCTTCCAAACCAGCGCATGCTCGCGCCCGCCGCTGCCGATCACTAGAACTTTCATGAATGTGCACTAGCCAACTTTGTAGCGCCGTCTTCGCCCTGGACGTCGCTATATTTCTAACCTTCCCGCACTATGAAACACACCTCATCCTTCTCAAACCGGATGTCAAAATGTTCCAGCATATCGAGCCGACCTAACAGATAAGGCATTGGCTCGCTCGCCGTGGGGCTTATTGCCCTTGACAAGGGCTGTGGTTTACAAACCATAGCCTATTTGATGGCGGTTGGAATACCTATTTCTTTTCTGAAGGCGCGCATGGAACCCCACCAATAGCGAATTTTCTCATGGAGGCGATGCCAAGATTTCGGCCCTCCCGTCAGTTGCGTTGTTGTGGGATCATAGCCGAGTCTCTTTCTAAGCCGGTGATACCTGATTAATAGCTGTTTTTTTGTCCGCGCTCGATCCGCCGCGACTTGGAGCGCAAGTTTGGATGTGATTCCCAGATCGTTTTGAAAGGCATGGAAAGAACTCCAAAAGTATAGAATATTTCTGACCAAATGAAACGAATCTTTCGATCTCCGATAAAGCTCTGCCGTGTTGGGATAATGTCCTAGCGTCCTTGTAACTCGACGATACCGGGCCATCAGCTTATGCTTTTTCGCAGCGCGCATCGATGAGACTCTGAGCGCATGACGATGAGCTGGCATTATACCGTAGGTCAACATTAATCTTTGAACTCGACGGATGGAAGTGCCATGGATATTCGCAACCGCCTTAAGCGAGAGGTGTCTTTTGAAATCTTCCAGCAATTTTTTCTTCGGAATAACCGGCGGCTTATAAGTCTTGTAGTCGTGCAAACCGAATTCAGAACCTTGAAGCAGAAGTTGCCGAATGCGCTCACGGGTAAGACCAATCTCTCTGCCCACTTCAGCCAGTGTTCCCGTTTCTCGAAAAAGCCGATGAACTTGTTTCAGTCTTGCCACGGTCACTCGCTGGATATTGGCAGGTTTGGGGGGCGGCTTGTGGTTATCGAGCGTTGCACAGATTATCTTTCTTAGGTAAGAAGACGGCGTTCTGCCTTCCAGGATCTTGCGGATGGTCGATGGGACAACACCAAACCTGGATGAGGCCTCGATAACATCCGCGGGGGTCCTAACCGTCTTTCTTAGCTCGGAAGCAATGATTTGAAACTGATCTTCGTAGGGATTTAACGGTGCCACGACTCGCTGCAAGCGGGTACTCATGCTGGAGACTGCGATTTGACAATCATACTACCTACTCTGTAGGACCAGGGCAAATCCAGTGGGAACTCCACTTAGGAATTAGGAATGGAATTGGTGCGCAATCGTGAGATTTCTGTTAGCCTGAAGAACCAGAAAAGTTGGGCATCGTAGGGAATTTCCTTTTCGGGGGATCAGCCGCCGGGAATTAAAAATTGCCCCGACGAACCGATGCCTGGCACAGGCGGGGTACACACTCATCCCAGTTAGGGTAGGGGTGCGCGTCCGCTAAGTTAAAGACCTCAACCCACCCTCTGGCTTGACATGTGTACGGTTGATAAATATCGTACACATCAAGAGGTCAGCATGAAGCAAGAACCGAGAAGCCGCAAGCAATTTATCTTGCCTGTGGCGAAAATAAGGAAAGCCAAGGCAATTCTCTCTGCCAAAACTGATACCGAAGCGGTGGAGCGAGCCTTGGATCTTGTTATCGCAGATGGAGAAATCCGCAAGGTCCTCCGCTCCGTGAAGGGCTCATGCAGCATTGAAGACGTCTATGGCCGTCTCGGGCGCTAAAGCCATCCTAGATACATCGATCTACCTGGTCTTCTTAAGGAAAGACCCACCAATCTACGAATTAAGCTTCCTGTTAAGGCCGACGCTGCTTTACATGAGCAGCGTAGTGTTCGCGGAACTCTATGCCGGCGCCAAAGATCGCTTTACGATGCGGCAGTTACAAAGGGTCTACCGCACTTTTGAACGCTTGGACCGGGACATTGCGCCAGATAAACAAGTGTGGTTTGAAGCTGGACAGGTGCTGCAACAGTTCGGAACACGTCACGGTTTCGAGGCGATGGGCCTTGCCCGCATAACCCATGATGTGCTTATCGCTCTGACCGCCCGGAAGATCGGTGCCGTAGTTTACACACGAAATAAAAAAGATTTTGAACGAATCCGTGACCTGCGAGATTTTGATCTGCGAGTGGATGACGCCTAAGATATCGCTTTTGATTTCCCAGCCTTTGCCTCCTTTTCATCCCTTGCTTTCCGCCTTTGTCCCTTCTCCTACTGCTTCTCGCTTGATGTAATTGAATGATAGGAATTTCCTTTTCGGGGATCAGGCGACGGGAACTCAAAATTTTCCCGACGACCCGATGCCAGCGCGCGCTTGAGAGCTTCCAGCTCGCCTGCGCGAGCGCGCAAGCAGGCCCCTGTGAGAGAAAGCGCACTGGCCGCCGCCCCATTTCTGGGCGGAGAGCATCTGATAAGGCGCTGTTAAGTCAACCGCACGTCGGATTAGGAAACGTTCTGCTCGGCCTCGACGATTTTCCGCACCGCCGGGCGCTTGAGCATGCGCTCCCGCCATGCCGTGTAGGCGCTGAGCTCGTTCATGGGAAATCCGCCGCGCGCGCCCCAGCCGTAGAAAACCAGAGCGTAGGGATCGACGAGCGTGAACTCACGGCCCATGATCCAGTCGTTTCCTTGGAACATGGAGTCGATCTCCTGGCAATTGGCCCAGAACGATTTCCGCCCCGTTTCCTTGACCGCGGCTTGCGCCGCTTCGCCTTCGGCAAAACGCTCGGGCCGCATAGTGCGCTGGTACGAGGGATGCACGACGCTCGAGAACCAGCACATGGTCCCGATGCAGCGCGCCTCCTCGGCGGGATCGGTCGGCATCAGCCTTTTTTCCGCAAACCGCCTTGCAAGGTACGTGAGTATCGCCGTGTTCTCGACCAGGATCTTGCCGTCGACGCTGAGCGCCGGCACTTTACCCCGCGGGTTGATCTTTAGATACGCCTCGGTTTTTTGCTCTCCCTTTGCGAGCAGCGTCGGCTTTGCCTCGTAAGGCGCGCCGGTTTCTTCGAGACCGATATGAGAGGCCAAGGAACAAGCGCCGGGACTGAAATAGAGAGTCAGCATGGAAACACCTCCTTATTTGTCGAATTAAATTGGAGCAGCAGGGGCGCGTGGATGACGAGGACGTTCATAGGAGATAGTTATCAGTCGTCAGTTCTCAGTTGCCAGTTGGGAAAAGACTGAAAACTGATCACTGGCAACTGACAATGTCCGGGGTCTGGCTTTCTAATCTTGCGTATCTTTCCAAAATTCGCCTCCCGCAGCTCGAAGGCGTCAACTATGATCCAAATTCAGTTTGAGCCCTTGCAATGGTTTGGCGCAGGCTACAGCGGCTTGATTTGCACCTTGCGCCATTTGATGGCGCCGCCGGGTGCGCCTTTGTCAAGGTTGCCAAACTGGAGGGAGAACGGTCCCTCCGGGAACTGGCCGTGCTGGATATCGACGGTCTTGATACCGTTGAGCACGATGGTCAGCTGCGGGCCCTTGGCCGTGATCTCATAGGTGTTCCATTTGCCGCCGGCTTTGGGCATGGGCGATACCGTGGCGAAATTGACGATGGCCCCGGTGCCATAGGACGGGTCGGGGCGCTGGTCGTAGATGTTCACCTCGTAGGCGTTCTTGGCGCCGATATTTTTGGGATCGGAAATGCGAATGAAGATGCCGCTGTTCGTACTGTGGTCCGCCCAGAACTCGGCCCTGATCTGGAAGTCCTTGTAGGAGTTCTTCGAGACGAGATGGCCACCCTTGCCCTTGTCGGCCACGATGACGCCGTCCTCGGCCCGCCAGTTGGCATCGCCGATCCGGTTCCAGTTGTCCAGGGTCTTGGGGTTGGAGCCGTCAAGAAGCGTGGCCCACCCCGCGTCGCCTTGACCAGACATCTGCTGTGAGCAGCCCAAAACGGTGAGTCCGATGACAAGCAGCCCCATGGTGATGACAGACAAACTTTTCATTGTGATCTCCTCCTTCGTGATTGATAGGAATTTCGTTGTGAAGGGAAAAAAGGGGAAATAGGGACACGAACCTTTTTCATGACCGATGACGAGGACGTTCATGGCTTACCACGAAAAACAGAGCCGAGGATCGAGGATGGACGATCGAGGATTGCAATCATCCATCCGCCATTTTCCATCCTCGACTAGTGTCTGAAACGACCCATGCCGGTAAATACCGTCGCCATGCCATGCTCGTTGGCGGCGGCGATGACCTCTTCGTCTTTAATCGAGCCGTTCGGTTGAATGACCGCCTAGTTCTGCGCCAAGGCTGGCGCTATGTCTGCTTGTTTGGCAGTCGTGCCATGGCCGCCCGCAATCGTTGCGCCGGTAACGCCGTATTTTCTCAGCGCCTCGCCCACAGCGGCGGTGGCGGGAGTCCGATCAACCGGGCCGCGGGGTGACAGCAGGTCCGTGACAAACACGATGTTGTCCTTGACCACGTGGCCGACGATCATGCCTTGGGCGTGCGGGTTCGGAATGTTGTAGAGACGGATTTCCCCCACGTCGTCCTTCAGCGTCATCTGGTCCTTGACCTCCACGATCTTCGCGGCCTTTGGCTTTTTCTGCAGCTCGTCGGGGGCCACGGTGTGGGGAGCCCGCGCGACCTTCTCAAAATGCGCCTTGTCCGGGCTCGGCACGATCACCTCGGCACCCTCGGCGATGTAGGTCCGCGTGCCGCCGGTGTGGTCCATGTGGTGGTGCGTGAGCACGAGATACTTGACCGGCTTGCCCGGATATTTGGCCTTCGCCGCGTCGATCACCCAGCGCGATTGCAACTCGCCATAAGGAGCATCGAAGATGACGAGGTGATCCTTCATCGCGACGATCAAATTGTTGGCCGCGCCGCCCTGGACATGCTGCACATTGGGCGCAAGCTCGACCAGCTTGAGGCCGCCTCCCGGCGGGTGAATGATCGAATCGCTGTCGAGGAACCGAGTGAGGAAGAGGCGGCGCAGGACCCATTGATAGGGCACGTTGCTCGTCGCCGGACCTTTGGCCGCCGATTTGACTGCGTCCGGCGCGGCAAACGCGTCGGCCGCGATCATCGGATTCGCCGATACATCCTGATAGGTGAGCTTCGCGACTTCGACGCCGTTGAGCTGGTAGGACAGCGAGTGCGCAACCTTGACGCCGCCGACCACCTTCCAGTCGCCGAGCACCAGGTCGTAGTCCGAGTCGCCGTGGATGTTGTCGTCGTCGCGCGTGCGGATCGCGGCGGGCAGATGGGTCTTGGAGTCGAACAGGATCGCGAACTTCGTCCCGCCGTCACTGAACGACACCGCCGGCAGCGACTGCTTGCCGAGCTTCTGGTTGCCCATGGCGGCGACGCTCTTTAGCGCGTCCATCGCCTTGACGAGCAGCCACGGCGAGGCGCGCCCGAGCTCGCGCAGATGCGCCGCGACGCGGATGGCCGACATCGCCTGGCTGCCTTTGCCGTCGGTGACGTAGCCGAGCGTGGGCGACACGGTCTCGGTGAATTTCAACCTGACTGGGGCTGGGTATTTCTG
>Ga0184639_10000716_pt1 | contig 13390 bp, 18 predicted proteins | sample PLM31_170_b2_FD_133155 | JGI IMG/M metagenome (GOLD analysis project Ga0184639, IMG submission 133155) | Groundwater sediment microbial communities from an aquifer in East River, Colorado, USA - PLM3-1_170_b2 | ecosystem: Environmental > Terrestrial > Soil > Riparian zone | place: USA: East... | reverse complement strand
GCTCGAATTCTTCGTCAGTCAAGAATCCCGGCCCTTGAGGTCGCACTCGCTCGCCTCGAAGCATTGCCTCCAACCGCCGGCCCTCCGGAGTGTCGGACCGTGGCGTGGATGGAAGCGGCTGCGGAATCGGCGGCAGGTCCGCCTCGTCGAAGATGTCGAAGCTCTTTTCCGCAGCCCGGTCAAAAATGTCCGCTGTCGTCGTGCCCGCGGCTTGGTCGAAGATGTCCGGCATGGTCAGAATCCATAGCCTGCATCCCGCGCGAGTTCTCGCGCCTTTACCTTGTCCCCTTTCGCTTGCTTCAGGAACACGATCGCTTGTTCCAGAGTCAGCGTTTTCGGCGTGGTCGGAGTCGCGGTTGGCGCTGCTGTGCCCGGTGGCTCGCCCCTGTCCATCGCTTCCAGTTCTCCCCTCAATCTGGCGATTTCGGCTTGCTCCTCCTTTTTCGGGAACTTCCTTCCCAGCAGCCCAATTAATCGGCGCGTGCGTGAACGGTATCCTTCCAGTTCCGTGACCTCTCCCTTCGGTTCCCGCTTGCGAATGATCTGCGTCCCCCGGCCGGTGCGTATGATTGTCACCACTTCGCCGTCCGCCAACTCGACCTCTTCCGTGCTGATTACCTTGTCCGGGTTGGTGCCCGACGGCAGCACGGTTTTCCGGGAGCGGGCGAAACGCGAGCCGCTCACCGGATCTTCCACGAACTCGAACGGTCCTTCGTTACCGTCACCTTGGGTGTCCGTCGCCTCCAACAGCCGCACGTCCGGCGTCCCCATCCTGTACTTGCTGGCTGCGCTCGCCTCCAGAAAATCCCGCGCCGTCAGCGCCCGCGCCGTCGGCCGCATCGCTTCCGTGGGCATTTCCGTGCCGCCAGCGCCCACGCCTTCGTAGAAATCCTGCTTTTGCGAAATGGATGGTTCGGCGGCGTCCACCAGGCGGCCCGCATAATCCGGGTACCGCTCCGCGTTGCTCAGCTCCTCTTGCTCCCGCGCCGCCGAGGCCAGGAACCGCGCCGTGTCCGCCACGCCGCGCTTGTAGTCCTGTGCCGTTTGTCGGCCCGTCATCTTCCCGATGGCATCGCGAAAGCTCATGGCCTCCGTCTCCATCGGATCTTCGCCAGTGGCTTTCAGAAACGCTTTGGCCGCCTTGCCGGCCGCATTCAGCCGTTTGGATTCATCGCGCCGCTTCTCCAGCGCTTCCCCCAGGCTGCGCACCCCGCTGCCGATGCCCGCGCCCAGCGCTTGATACCCCTCGAAGACCAGATCGGCTCGTCGATCCTGTGGTGGAAATTGAACGGGCATACTTCAGCGTTCAAAGTTCAAAGTTCGAGCGGCCTGGGCGCGCCACATCGCATCCCAAATCGGCCGCAAGATCGGCTTTGCCCAGGGATTCACTGCCAGCCATCTCGCCCACTGCCTCCCGTGCCGCTGGTAGAGCCGCACGAACCCGTTTTGCGGATGCGCCCGCACCCACGCCCGCGCCAGGTGCGTCCGCACATCGTCCACCCCATACAATTCCTCCGCCACCCAGCAGCCCACGGCCGCCGCGCCTCCCGCCCCCAGCACCGAACCGATAATCTGCCCCGTCAGCGCCATCTGCCCCGCGCGCCGTCCCGCCTGTTCAGCCCGTCGGCCAGCCGTGTCCGCCAGGCTCAGGCTCAGCAAATCATCGGTCGAGGTGCCCTGCACCGGGTTGCCGTATTGCTGCATCAAGGAGAGCAGGGTCGGTGAGTAATAGCGCCGTCCCGCTTCCACAGCTTCGCCGGCGTATCGGCCGCGGGCCATCCGCCGCGTGTCCCGCCCCCGGTCCAGGTTGATGAGCTCCTCGAGCGACGAGCCCGGCGAATAGGCCAGCCCGTGCGATGCCTGGCTTCCCCGAATCAAATCCTGCAGCTCCGTGTCTTCGTTGATGTCCGATGCGCCCCGGTTCAACAGGCTCCTGGCGTCGAGGTTCCACAACTGCAGCAGGCCGGACGTGTCCGGGTCCGCCTCCTCATAGCCGCGCACGTACTCCGGCGCGATGTCCCCGAACAGGTCCGCGTAGCCCATCCCCGCCCGGCGTTGCAAATCGAGCGTCGGCCCCAGCAATTGCTCTTGCGCCACCAATGCGGCTCGGGCTGGGGCATAAATGCGTCCGGCCCGTTTCCGCGTCTCGTAGGCCGTCCTGGGCCTGAGCTGGCCGCCGGGGAATGGGCTTGGATCGCGCGAAGTGCCATAGTTCCGGCTGTCCGAACCGCCGAACAGATTCGAGGCTAGTGATAATCCAAATAGCGACATCGATCAGTCCTCATCCTCCGGCGGCGGTGTGTTCAGCATAGCCTCCTGTTTCAACACCCATTGTCGCGCCAGCCCGTAGCTGGCGTAGTAATCACCACGACGGAATATGCCGTCCCACGTCCCGGTCCCGCCGTCATCGCGCCGCTTGCTCAGCAGAATCAAGACTGAATCGCAGTGCTCGCTGATCTTGTCGACCGCTTCCTGAGCGAGCCGGTCCGCTTCCTTCATTTCCTTTGGAACATCGGCGTTCATATCGGTCAAGCAATAAACATCGCGCAAAATTCCGTGCCGCTCGTCGGCGAGCCGCCTGAGTCCACGAACAGCACCCGTTTCCGATCCGCGCGCCCTAAATCGGCCGCGGCGACCGTTGCCAACGCGCCTTCCGACTGTTTCCCGGCGAACAGGGTGGCGAAATGTTGGGTCGCAAATGGGTCCGTGAAATGGATCGTATAGTCCCCGGTCCCATTGTAAACGATCTTGCTCACGTTTAAGGACAGCTTCACGGCCGCCGCCGCAATCTGGGCGCCCGCTCCGCCGGCCGGCGCCGTTCCGTCCCACTTCACGAGCGCGCGAATCCCCGGCCGCCCCGCCGCCGGTCGGTGCGCTGGAAAACCAAGGACGCCAAGATTCATCGGTTAAAGGTCTCCTCCGTACACAATCACGTCGAAATCATCCCCCGTGTAACTCGCCGCCACCAGCTCGTCGAACAATGTCCCGCCGCTCGATGAAGGCACGGGTATCCCCTCGGGAAAGATCAAGCTGACCTGGAACGGCGGTGTGCCCGCCGCCACCGTCACCGCGTCCACGTCCACCGATTTGAACAGCCGATAGTTCGTCCCGTCGAACCAGAACAGGTTCACCATTCCGGCGGTCGTCGTCATCAGCGCATTGATGTCGATGCGTTGGATGCGCGACCCGTTCGCGCCCGCGACGAACGCGGACACCACCACGGCCGGCGCCGTGAAGCTGAGTTCCGCCACGGTGATTCGCGCCGCGCCGAGCCGCGGGACTGAAGCAAAAGCGTTGGTTGTAGACATAGGTCAAAGTTCCAAGTTCAAAGTTATCTGCGTCTATCTGCGTTCATCTGCGGTTAAATTGAATTGTGATACAGATACAGGTCCGCCCCCGTCCGCACCACGGCCTGCAAGTCCCGCCATGTCCCATCGCCGAACAGCGCGAAATCCTGGTCTCCCAGGTTCGGCTGCGGCGCCGCCCCCCGCGCGCCATTGGCCGTCGCCGTCGCCCCAATCATCTCCGGCAGGTTAGCCCGCCCCACCACGCCGTGCTCGTACTTGCTGGTCGTCGCGTTGAAAATCACCGCCTCGCCCAATACCCGGATCGTCCACGTGATCGTCTGCGTCCCCGTCCCGTTGTTCGTGATGTCCACCCGGTCGCTGTTCGCCAGCGCGCCCGCGGCCGTCTTGTGCAGCGTCAACGTGTTCGCGTCCACCACGCGGATGTAATAGAAGTAGCTCGTCGAAGCCGCCAGGCCCGCCGGCAGCGCCCCGCCCGCATTGATCACCATCGCCCGCACCGCGTTGTCCACCGTGGTCGGCACCGTCAGCCCGTGCGCCGTCACCGTGATTTCATCGTTGACTAGGCTGAACACCGCGAACCCCTTCGACACCGCCGCCACCGCATTGAAATTGCTCAATGCGGAAAAATCACCCTCCACCAGTATGGTCGGCTGCCCCAGCAGATTCAGATCCGCAAGCTCCACCGTCTCGTTCGGCACGAACGTTTTCCCCGCCACCAGTGTTACGATAAAAGCCATTGCAATTTACGTTTCACATTCGACTCCCTCGCCCCCATCGGGGGAGAGGGCTGGGGTGAGGGGGTTCGTTTTCACGTCTTCGTGCCCATCCCCCGCCCCTCTTCGATCGCTTCTTGCTCCACCGCCAGCAGCCGCACCCGGCCCTCGGCGTTGGTCAGCTTCATCTGCATCCGCCGCGCCCGCCCCCGGCTCGGCACCCGGTGCGTCGCCTCCTGGTGCTGGTCCAGCTTGATGCCGCTGCCCAGCGTCAGGCTCATGGCCTCGCTGGTGAACACCACGCTGTAATCCTGCCGCCAGCGCGTCAGGAAATCGTTGTTCACGTTGGTCTGCACCCAATCCGCCTTGTTGTAAGGCCGGTCGTATTTCACCCGGGACCGCGTCCGGTCCGTCACCACCGCGATGTCCTCTTGCACGCCCTCCGGCCGGGACGTGAGCGTGTACTTCGGGTTCCACGTCTGCACTTGCGCCGCCAGGTTCAACGAGCGCCCCTGCATCACCGCATTGCTCAGCCGATAAGCCCGTGTCACCAGCGTCAACGGGATGCCGTGCTTCGTCTTGCGCGTCACCGTGCCCCACGTGCCCGTGATCTCGATGGTCGGCGCGAGCCCATTGGTCGAATAGAACCGGTAGCTGCCGCCTCCCACACCGGCCAGCGCGCGCACCGACACGTCCGGCGTGCTCCAACGCGGCGCCATTTGCGGATTGAACGTGAAACCGCCCGCGGCGAATACGCTGAAGAATGCCGTGATTGTCGTCGGGAGCGAAGCCGTGATGGCCCAGCCCAGCGCCGTGTTGCTCCCGCCCGCGATCGCCACAATCACATCCCCGCCATTCACCCGCACCGTGTCCCCCAGCGCCGGGATGGCATTGATCGTCAGGTCCACGTAAGGCACCGCCAGCCAATCCTCGAACGCTTCCTCGTACATGTTCACCCACCCATCGTGGCTCACGAAAAACAGTCGCAACCGCGATTGCGCTTTCGCGATGAAAAACGATTTCACCTCCAGCCCGAGGCCCTCATCCTCCAGTCCCTCGACCACATCATGCCCCGCCCACGCCGCATTGCGCGTCGAGTACACCAGCACCGCCGTGTTCACCCCCTTGAACACGCGCTTCAACGAATCCGTCGTCACTTGCGTGCTGCCAGACGTCGCGGTCAGCGTCGTCGAGGCCGCGGTGAAATCGCCGTTCGCGCTCAATGTCGTCACCCCGTCCCCGATGCCCGTCGTCAATGCGTCCCCGCGCGTGTAGCGGTAAGTCCCTCCAATCTTCAGCGCGTCCAGGACCGTGAACGTGTGCGGCGGCACGGCGCCCGTGAACCGATACTGATTTTCAATCAGCTCATGCCTGAAAGTCTCCGCGTCATCCAGCGGCACCGCCAGGTAATAGTTCCCGTTCCAGAACGCGCCCCATGCCCCGGCGGCCGATTGCCATTTGATGCGCTCAATGAGCGGCTGGATCGGGTCGCTCAACATCACCTGCGGCTCCCGCCCCGTCCGCACGCTCGGCTGCACCTCCCCCTGGTCCGTGAGCGTCAGGCTCGCCACCCCCTCGTCCGTCAGCCAGAACAAGTCCGCCCCCACGTCCACCACGCTCTCCTCCGCCACGATCCCAAACCGGTTCGTCACCGTCACGATCAGCAAGTCCGTCAAGTCCCCGACCACGTTCACCAGCCGATGCACACTGCGCCGCTTCAAAGCGATGATGCTCGCATTGATGCCGCTCCCGAAAACGATGATGGTCTTGAGCTCGTCCCCCGGCGAACTGTTCACCGCGTACGAATGGCTCAAGCGAAACCGCGTGAACTCCAGCACGTCGCTCGCCTCGATGCCCGTGGCCGTTTGCACCCACAACCGGTCCCCCGCCAGCAGCGCCCGGATGCCCTTCGCGATGCGTTGCAACCCCAGGCCAGTCGGCGGGTCCGGCACCGTCTCGAACCCGAGCGTCAGGTCCGTCAACTGCAACGGGTCGAGCAGCGCCCCGCGCCACATGAACAGCGTGGTTGCCGCCTGCGTGAACCGCACCGTGCCAGTAATCGTGACGCCGGCCGGCAACGGCACACTCTGCGGGAAATTGTTCTCCAGGCAGGCGAACACCGCCCCATCGGCCGCCATGATCACATACTCCCGCCCGCCCACCGTGAACAACCCGGTGCCATACACCGTTCCCCAAGGCTGGATGGTTCCCGTTGGCATAATTACTCAAACGCGCAGATTCCGATGTAGCCGACAAGGAAAGCGATTGCCCATACTGTCAGCCATTGCAAGTATTGTAGTTCGTTCATTCGTTTGGTTGGTAACTGCACACCTTTTCAGCCATCCCATACGCGTTATGAGCTGCATCCACTCTGATTCTTGCCGAAAATCGCTCGAACGCGGCTCTATCGGGATACGTCGTCGCTGCCGCGTGTTGTTTTCCATCCGGCCAGCTATCCAATGGATAATACGCTCTTAATGTGCTTCCATTGATTTGCTTCTGAATTCCTTTCAATCGGCTTCTGTATAGGAGGTCGATTTGAGAAGACGCAAGCACGCTGTTCCAAATGGCTACTTCCGAGTAGTATCCAAGCCATCTGCCGCCGGACACGGCAGACCCTATATACATCTCAAAGCTCCCATCCGTTCCAGCACTGTTAGTTGGCGTATTAATCCAACTCCCCGCCATGCTAACTCCATTACTGTAAACTCGTATCGAATTCGTGTCCGTGTACGTAAATGTAATCGCCCAAAAAGTCAGCACATTCGTATTGTTGAAACTAGCCGTGGACCTCCACAAGGTTGATCCACCAGCCTTATTATCCGAGGCCCAATCCATTTTACTTGTTCCTGAATCCTTGATGTCAAACTGTCCTGGAGTCGGGCCGCCCTGCTTCCCAATGGTCCGACCGCCGGCCGATCCGGCAAGTTTCGTGCACCAATATGAAATCGTTATGTCGTTAGTAATTCGATTTATCGATGCGTGATTGGTAACTAGCAATTCTCCGTTGTCCGTCCACGGCTGAAAAAACGCTCCGTGACAGGATAGGCAGCTAAACAGTAACGCAATCAGCATTCTCATTGTCGGGTGTACATCAGTTGCAGGGCGTGAACGCTTACGGCTCCCCCATACGTGTCGTTAACCGCGTCTCGCGATAGTTTCAGAACGCTCAAGTCCAAGGCCTTAAACGCCGCGTTCGTTCCCAAGTTAATCACGAGGTTCGTGACGATGTTGGTTCCATCGTATTTGGCAATCCAGTCGTTAGTGCCCCATGCGGTGAATCCAAAACCGTTCGTGTGAACATTGTTGGTCGTGCCAGAGCGAATCGGATTGCAGGAGACCCCAAAAATCACGTTGCTCGCGTTTGGACCATTCGTCGCAAGCAGTGAGTAGTTGATGAGCAACTGCAAGCTGTTTGTGGAGTAATCATGTGGCACCATGAATTGCCAATTTGCCTCAAGCGTAACTCTTGCACCTTCAGCGTTCGTTTCGTAGTAAACTGTTTCCCATGCCTGCCATCCAGCGTCGATTCCCGGATAATTCGTCGCCGGCAGTTTCGCGGCCTGAACCGACAAGTTCATGAAGTTGGTCGTGCCAATGACTACTCCAGAAGCCGTCGAGTTTACGGTGTAAAAGTTGGTGCCATTCGTGGATGTCATTGTCACAAACGTATTTGTCCCCGACAGCACCACCACTAGGTTGCTGCCCGCCGACTGCGAAAGATTGAAGATGGAATTGCTGGTCGTCAGTGTGAAAGTAACGAGGCCATTGCTCGTCAGCGTAACCAACGTCACCACCCCGTTTGAAACCGTTGTCCCGACCGTGTTCACATACCCCGTCGTCGCCAGCCCATTCGTGAACTGCTGCGCCAGCTCCAGCACCGAAATGTTGTTGTTCGTCGGCACCGCTACATTGGTGATCGCCAGCAACAGCAGCGCCGAGTCCGGCGCCGTGCTCGTGTGCGGGTATTCGCTCGTCTTCTTCCCCGGCGTCAGCACCGCCGCCCCAAGCAGCAGGAGCAACAACGGAAGCAACCAAAACAGATATTTCGGTTTCATCTTACTTCATTCGTCATTCGTCATTCGTCATTGTAGCGGCGCCTGGTCAGAGCGCCGCATTCGTCATTCGTCATTCGTCATTCTTCCAGCACCGCCGCCCCGCCCTCGTCCAGCCAGGCCCCCGGCACCCCGCCTTCCTCCAGGATCGCGTGAAGCTCAGCCGTCACCGTGGTCTTATTCAACCACCCCAGCCTTACCAGCCCCTTCCGCGTCTCCGCCACCCCGTCATTGAACCGGGCATTGACGGCCTCGCTCACCCACCCGGGCGGCAGCACGCTCGGGTGCAACCGCATGTTCACCCCGCGGAACCCCTCGTCCCCGTCCATCACCGGCGGGTCATCACGCGCTCCGTATGTGCGATACCGGCTCATTCGTCATTCGTCATTGTAGCGGCGCTCTATCGAGCGCCGGATCCGTCATTGTAGCGGCGCTCTATCGAGCGCCGTCCTGACATTCAAAACCGCCGCCGGCCGCGCGGACCAGCCCGCGCACGCGCTGCGCCTTCTCTTCGATCCGGAGGCCTCGCAGCACTTCGGACATGACCAACTGTCGGCGCATTCGAAAGAACATCCGGCGGCTCCTTCAAATCTCAAATCTCGGATTTGAAATTCCCGTGCGTCAGGCCGCCGCCAGCGCATCCGGCACGATGTCATCGGCGGCCTGGACGGCGTCGCCGAGGGCGGCAACGGCCGCGGTGAGCTCGGGCGTCGCGGGCGAATTGCGGACGGCGTCTTCGAGCGCTTCGAGCTTGGTGTTGATTTCCTCAATGGCCTTCCGAATCTGCGCGGTCTTTGCAGCGGCTTCGGCGGCCAGTTCAAGTTGTGTTGCCATAATTTGATCGAGTTTTTGGTTTATGAGCCGCCACGGGAGCAGCAGCTCAAGGAGTGTGAACCAGCGGGACATTTCATTTCAGGCGCAAAGTACTTTTGGCAGTTCGCTTTTGGACGGCATCGAACATTTTCAGGAAATTCGGAACGTCTTGGCACCGCCGCCACCTGAATTTCACAGGCTTTGCCTTTGCGATAATTCGACGCAGCGCCGCACTCATTTCAGAACCTCAGTCGAATCCCCGCGCCGAACACGTAGCCGCTGCGCCCATTCAGGTCTGCGTCCAGGCTCCCCTCGGTGAAGACGCTCAGGCCCTTGAGCTTTTTGCTCACGCCGATTTCCAGACCGGCCCCCGGCTGCATCCGCCATTGGTCCCGTTCCAAGTCGAACGTCGCGCCGAGGAAGGTATAGGGCGAAAGGAACTCGAATGGCATCCGGGCCACGAGCCGGCCGCCGATTCCCTGCACTGCGCTGCCTTCAGCGTCGAGGCCGTCGCGTGAGAACCGGAAGTCCACGCCCCAATGTTTTGAGGCTTGATACCCGACGCCGATGCCATAGGCGTACGTGCCAGTGTTGAAGTCGCGCGTGCTCAGTGACAGGCACGTGTCGGCATACAGCTTGCCGGGATGGGTCTGCGGCGCGGTCAGCTTGATAGCGTTCGTCTCGACGCTCAGGGCGGCAAGCGAAGTGGTGAGTAGCGCCAGGAGGGCGCAGGGGAAGTTGCGTATCGTGTTCATGATTTTGTTACTTTCGTTACTGGTGTTTCTGGCAGCGGCGTAATCGTCACCACGGCCAGCAGATTGAGTTCAAGGATTTCTTCGACGGCCTTTCCAACCTCCTTCGCACTGCGCGGCATCGGACTGAAAAGGCGTCCGCGTTTGCCACGCCACATATCGGTCGTGCCGGGCACCGCGTAAAGGATTTCCCATTGCATGTTCACTTTCCGGGCGGCTGGTTCTGAATGTGCTGCGTGTCGCCCTTGATGCGTTCCGCCGCGGTCGTGGCGGATTTCACCGCCTCGCTCGGCACGTTGTTGTCTCGGGCGCTCGCGCCCAGGAACACCAGCCCAATCCCGCTCAACAGCGGCCCCACCTTGTAGAGCCACCATGGAGTCCCCTGGTTGCTCGCCCACGCCCCGATGGCCGCCAACACCCCGCCCACTGTGGTCTTCCAGCTTTTCATCGCCGTTGTTGCTGCAATTTCGCGTTCATGACTCTCAATTCCGCGATCACGTCCTTCTGCCCCTGCTTCAACTCCGCGATGATTTCACGGGTGAACCTGGCTTGCTCCTCCAGCGCCGTGAACCGCGGCTCCCGCTCCGCAAGCAGCTTCGACACGTTGTCGATGGCCTCGGTATGCCGCTCCAGCGTCGAATTGATGTGCCCCACATACTGTTTGCCGCCCCACGCCAGGATGCCCAGAAGCCCCACGGCAACCCACATCGGGAGATTGCCCACCAGCCAGTTGTGCTTCGATTCAGTCATCGGTCAACGTAGGTTCCATCCACGGTCACTGTGCCGACGCGCACCGTCAGGGTTGCCGTGATATTCGACTTTGCACGCAGTCCGCCCGTACCGTAAACGCGCAAGTCGCCCGCGCTGGCGTTTGAGACGCTGAATAAAGAGCCGGGGATGAAGGTGCAATTTTGGACGATGGAAGTCCCGCCCACGATCCACAGGCAGGTGTTTGACTGGCGCAACGTCGAGAATGTGTTCAGCGTCAAATCTCGCAAATAACAGGTTCCACCACTGGTGACTTTGTAGCCGGGCCCCGATGTCGTTAATGCGTTGCCTCCCCAAACTTCATTTGTGCCGCCGCTCACCAGAAAGTTGTACGGTCGCTCTCCCGCCCCGGCGCCCGCGTCTTCGTACTGCAGATTTTGGATCCGGCTGAATCCGTTGGTCTGAATGAAGAAGGAGTTCCCGTTTGTCGTTGTGATCTTCTGGCCAGTTGCCCAGAGCTGTCCCCCTTCCTGGTAAAGCACGGAGTTGCCAGCGACTCCAAGACCGATGGTGCTTAGCTTGTCGTAGTTGAGGTAAAGTTTCCCTTGGCGGATGCTAATTGAGCCGTTGGCGAAGAGGTCCGGCGCGCCGATGATTTCGTTGCACCGCAGCCAGGTCTTGTTATTCGCGTGCGTTGGTTCTAGCAGGACGGCGATCTCGTTCGTGCAAATTATCAACTGGCAATTCAGATACAAATTGGCTTCTACCCCCCCGTCGCACTGGAGCACGCTGTTGAATCCATCATTGAACATTTGCCGCACGTCGCCGTACACTTCCCCTTCTCTCCACCAGAAAGTGTACGGTCCGCCAGTGGCGTCGATGACATCGGCATCGACGAAAACAGTTTGGGCCTTGATGATCGAAACCGTCCCGAATTGTGGAACGGCACGCCGGCTGACTGCGCTTTTGAATTGGAGTTTGACCGTGGACAAGCTGTTGGAGATTAAAAAAATTCCGCCAAAGAAAACCCCTGCGCTTGGGCCGGTATCTATAAACTCACCGTAGCCAGTGACGGACCAGTTAAGCGCGGTTGGCTCGCCCCGTCCGGAATTGTCGAACACAAAGTTGTTATTCGCATTCGACACCACCGCGCCGGGCATAAAATGCCAGTTGACGTTTTCTTTTGCGAGATTGGTGACGCCCGTGGTGTACAGACCGGGACCGACGACAATCGTAGTGCCGGCCGACGCACCCAGCTTCGCCTGATAGAGATTCGCGCCCGCATTCACGTAGCTGACTTGGCTCGCCAGACCCGGCGGCGGCGCCACGCCCACCGCCCCCCGCGCTGTCTCATTCCGCAAGGCCCCGTAGATCCCGAGGAATATCAGCAGCCAACCGGCAGCGATCAAAAACCGGTTCAAGCACTTCTTCATAGTCAGTTTGGATTCCCGTCATAACTCACCGAAATCCAGAAATTGGCCGCGCTGTTGGTCAGCGCCCGGTCGGTCGTCGAATTGGCCACAATGATCCCGTTTCGAAATCGCCGGCCGCTGGCGTTCCAATCCCAAAAGCCCGTCGTGCCCGCCAGTACTTTCAACGGTGCCAGCGTTGGCACGCTGCCATTCGGCGGTATGGCGTTGGTCGAACGGTCGAACACCAACAGCCACAGGTCGCCCCCGGAACTGTTCTGGGCCGTGATGCTGAACGCCTTCGCCATATTCGTGGTGATCACCATCCCGTTGGTGGCCACCACCGAATCCTTGTTCAGGTCCGGCCCTTTGATGTTCACCGTTTGCGCCCCGGCCGGCAGCGCTAGGCCCAGACAGAGGCCGAGCAGCCCGTTCAAAACCTGTAGCGGCGCTCTATGAGCGCCGAAGAAATCGCGCATTCTGGACCGATATCGGCGGTCACAGACCGCCGCTACAACCCCACCTGGAGGTTTTGAACGGGCTGCCGGGGTGAGGGGGCTGGCTCCCTCTCCCCCATCGGGGGAGAGGGCCGGGGTGAGGGGGTTCATTACATTCATGCAACAACGGGCAGCGCCCGGCCTTGACTCTGTTGACGGTCGATCTTTTCGAATTCCTTGTCCGCCAGATCGATTGCGACCCGCATCTCGACGATTGCCTTGTCCGCCTGGCCGTCGCCCCGGAGCGCCTCGGAATAGGCCGCCCGCGCCGCCGCGTCGCGCAGCACCCACGGGAAGTCGATGCGTTCCCACTTGGTCGCATCCGTCAGCGCGTTGCCCAGGTTGCCGGCCGCGAGGCTCTTGAAGAAATCCTGGTCGCCGGTCTCCACGTTGTCCTGCACCTGCGCATTGAGCGCGTAAGTCGTCGCGGCGTTGTAGAGTTCCCCGGTCCATTGCGGTGCCCGCCTTCGGAACTGCACCCACACCACCGCCTGGTTGCCGGCTACGAGGATCGAACTGCTCAGTTGGAAGTGAATCCGGTTCGCCGCTCCAAAGTAAACCTCGGGGTCCTTGCCGTGGATGCGCCTCACGGCCCAAATCGCGTTCGTCTCCCAGCTCTGCGCGTAGTCAATGCTCCGCTTGAACGCCGTCAGGATTCCGAACTTCGCCGCATCGAACGTAGCCGTGCCCGTGTGCGCGGTGTGACACTGGTAAAACCGCTTGTCATCCAGGTTGCGAACCTTGGCGCCGGCCACAAACGCGCGCGCTCCGTAATTGTCCCCGGTGTAGCTGCTCTGGCTTTCCGCCCACCATTGGCTGTTCTCCACGCCGTTATCGTCCATCGGCGCGTTGCCGGTGTTCGCGGCGCGCAGCGATTGGAAGTATTTCCCCGACCGCACGTGATACCGTTCCACGGCGCTCGTGGCCGTCGGCGCCCCGTAGGTGGTGGCCGCGCTCCAGCTTTGCCGGAACTGGCGCTGCTCGGTCAGGGTCCATTCGGGCCAGAAGAATTGTTCCCAAAGTTGGCCGGCGGCCGTGTTCAGGTGCGTTTGCAGCGCCGGGGCGTGCTCGACGCCCACTTCATTGCGCGAGCCGAGGTAAAGGGCCTCGACCTTGCGCAGGACATCCGCATAAG
>Ga0184639_10000715_pt1 | contig 13405 bp, 14 predicted proteins | sample PLM31_170_b2_FD_133155 | JGI IMG/M metagenome (GOLD analysis project Ga0184639, IMG submission 133155) | Groundwater sediment microbial communities from an aquifer in East River, Colorado, USA - PLM3-1_170_b2 | ecosystem: Environmental > Terrestrial > Soil > Riparian zone | place: USA: East... | reverse complement strand
CGATGGATCTCGGCTTTGCCGAGCCGGGAGATGGCAACGATCCGCCTGGTCCCGCCCGCGGAGAAGATCCTGCGCTCCAGGGAAAGCAGAACGCGGTGGTACGGATTGGCCCAGAGCCCAGCGCGCTGGAGCGGGCCAACCCCCCCGGCCTTGACCGCCAGGTATGCCCGGTGACACCCCTCTCCGGCCCGGTACACGTCCTGGAGGAGGGTGCGCTCGTGGCTCTGGATGACATCGAAGCGCTCGCGTGACACCGCCGCCCTGGCAGCCAGGGCGAAGGAAACGACGCGGGCGAGAGATGGACTGGCGATGACTTTAAGGAGGTGGCGCCTGACGCCGGGAACTTCCGGCTGCCCTGCCGTGGAGAAGAGGTGGACCTCATGCCCCTGGCGCACCAGTTCCCCGATCAGGCCCGCCGTCGCGGTCTCGAGGCCCCCGTGAAAGACAAAGGGGCGGCAGATAATCGCCAGCTTCATACGTTGCCGGAGAGCATCATACTGTAAACGACCTGCCGACTTCCTCCGAGAGAATCTCGGAGCAGACCGGCGCGCCGACTACACCCCATGTCTTCTCGAGTCCTTTTGAGTACGAGCTCCTAGGATTTCCGCTTGACAGGGTAAATGCTTTTTTGTATTGATGTTAAAACAAATGGCCCCGAACCCGATCACAGCCTATCACCCGTCGGTCCCGCTGCATCATCAGATCCAGCGGGTGCTGCGTTCTAAGATCGAATCTGGGGAGTGGGGGTCGCAGGAGAAACTTCCCACGGAGATGGAACTCGTGCGCCGTTTCCGCGTGAGCCGCACCACGATCCGGGAAGCGTTGGGCTCGCTCGAGCAGGATGGTCTGATCGTTCGGCACCGGCGCCGGGGAACGTTCGTAAGCGGGACCCGGCTGCCCGCTGACCTTCGCGCGACTATCACGAACCTCGTCCTGGGCTACGAGGCCGATGTCAGTGTGATCAGGGCGGCGACGGTGCCGGCTCCGGCGCACGTCGTTCCGTTCCTGGAGGTTGCGCGCGGTCATCCCCTGCGGCAGTTCGTGCGGGTGGAGGCCGTGGACGGGAAACCGCTGGCGGTCGTCGTTAACTACATGACGCTGGAAATTGGCCAGCGCATCCGACCGAAGGACCTGAAGCGCTACTCGATGCTGGAGTTCCTGCGCGACCACCTTAAGATTCCCCTCGGCGTGATGCGCCAGTTGATCGAGGCGCGGATGCCTGACGATGAGGTCGCCTCACTCCTGGGAATTGATTTGACCCAACCAGTCCTGTTTATCCGGCTCATGGTGTCTGACAAGCAAGGAAAGCCGGTGGAGATAGCGGATACGTTCTATCGGGCCGATCGGTACCGCTACGAGGTGGAGATGCCACGACTTCCGACCCGCCGGATTCGGAAGGGGGAGGTGACCTTGCCAAGCGCCGGACGGGACGGGCGCTCAAGGGGCTGCTGATGGGACAGGGAAACGGCTGGCGGCGGCTGTTTGCCGCTCCGATCGAGTCCGCCGATCCTGAAATGGCCGGGCTCCTCGTCGCCGAGCACGAACGTCAGACGGCTACGGTTAACCTGATCGCCTCGGAAAGCTACTGCCCTCAAGCAACGATCGACGCGGAGGCCTCGATCCTGGTCAATAAGAATGCGACCGGTTATCCTGGGGCGAGAGACGTTGCGGGTTGCGCGGTCATCGACCAAATCGAGCGGCTTGCCGTCGAGCGGGCGAGGCGGTTGTTCGGCGCCGAGCACGCGAACGTGCAGGCTCTGGCCTCCACGGTGGCTAATGTCGCGGTACTCCGCGGGCTGTTGAAGCCCGGCGACCCGATCCTCGCCCTCGACGTTCTGGCGGGTGGTCACCACAGCCACGGGGCTCCGTACCACATCTCCGGCCAGGACTACCAAGTGGTGAGGTTCGGGATCGACGAAGACACGGGCATCATTGACCTCTTGGCTGTCCGGAGGCTCGCTGAGCAGGTTCGGCCGCGGATGATTATCGCGGGTTCGACCGCATACCCGCGCGCGATCGACTTCGGGGCTCTGCACGCAGCGGCGAAATCGGTCGGGGCCATGCTTTTCGCCGACATCGCCCACGTTGCGGGGCTGGTGGTCGCGGGGATTCACGACAACCCTACGCGCTACGCGGACGTGGTGACCACCTCGACGCACAAGACCCTGTGCGGCCCGAGGACCGGTGGGCTAGCCCTCTCGAAGCAGATCCACGCGGCCGCCATCGATGCCGCCATCTTCCCAGGGATCCAGGGCGCGCCTGGGGCTCACATCATCGCGGGGCGTGCGGTCCTGTTCGACCTCGTTGGGCGGGAGGAATTCCGCGGATTGATGCGCGCCGTGGTCACCAACGCGCGGGCCCTCGCGGCAGCTCTGGCCGCCCACGGCCTCAGGCTCTACACGGGTGGGACCGACACCCACATGGTCGTCATCGACCTCAGAACCGAGGCGTGGGACGGCCGCGCGGTTGAGCGGGCACTCGAGAACCACGGGATACTCAGCAACTGGGTGAATCTTCCGTCCCGGCGCGGCGAGAGTGGTCGGGCGGGTCTCAGGCTCGGGACAACCGCCATGACTATCCGAGGGATGGACGAGGCGGATTTCCGGACCGTCGGGACGGCGCTTGCGACCATCCTGAGCGTGGGCCCCGATCGTCCCGTTGATCCCGGGCTGCGGCGGCAGATCGCGACTCTGGCGCAGGAGCACCCGATTCCGTCAGGGATGGTCGGGGCCGGGAGTCTCTCTGGAAGGACCTCTCATGTCCAGTGAGCCCAGGAATACCCTGGAGGGGCCGCTGAAGGGCTGTCGAGTCGTGGACGCCGGCAATATGATCGCAGGCCCTCTGGCAGCGACCCTTCTGGCGGACTTTGGGGCCGACGTCATCAAGCTGGAACAGCCCGGCGTCGGTGACCCGATGCGACACTGGACACCCGTCAAGGAGGACCGCTCACTCTGGTGGAAGGTGATCGCCCGCAACAAGCGGCTGATTACGCTCAATCTCTCCGCCCCGAAAGGGCAGGAGCTCCTCCGCCGCCTGATCGTCAACGCCGATATCCTCATCGAGAACTACCGGCCCGGCACCTTCGAGCGGTGGGGGCTCGGCTATGACGTGTTGTCGGCCATTAACCCGCGGCTGGTCTTCGTCCGAGTATCCGGTTATGGGCAAACCGGCCCGTATCGCAACCGGGGCGGCTACGGGACGATCGCCGAGGCCTTCAGCGGGGTTCCATCCTTCACCGGCTTCCCCGACAAGCCTCCCACGCTGCCCGGGTTTCCCATGGCTGACTCGGTGGCCGCTACGTTTGCCGCCATGGCAGCCATGTTCGCCGTGTACGACCGGGACCATCACGAGCCCCACCGCGGCCAGGAGATCGACGTGAGCCTTTACGAGCCCCTCTTTCGGCTGGTGGAGGCGCAGGTGATCGGCTTTGACCAGATGAGGCTCGTCAAGCAGCGCCGCGGTAACCGGATGGAAGAGGACTCGCCCCGGAACACTTACCAGACCCGGGACGGGCGCTGGCTTGCCATCTCGGCCAGCTCGCAGAAGACATTCGAGCGGCTGGTCCACGCCATGGGCCGGGACGACTTGGCCACGGACCAGCGCTTTAGGGACAACGTGCAGCGCGTGGCCAACGCCGACGTCCTGGACAAGATCATGGCCGACTGGTTCGCGACACAGGATTCTGACGAGGTAATCGCCCTCTTCGACCGCGAGAACGTGGTGGCCGGGCTCACCTACGACATCAGAGATATTTTCAAGGATCCCCATTATGCGGCGCGGGGCAACATCGTGGAAGTGGAGGATCGAGATTTCGGCACAGTCCGGATGCAAGGCGTCGTCCCGCGGTTCTTGCGCACGCCGGGAAGGGTACGGAACGCAGGGGGCCAGATCGGGCAGGACAACGAAGCGGTCTATCTGGGCGAGCTGGGTCTCGTCGCCGACGAATTCGCCCGGTTGCAGGCAGAACGCGTGATCTAACCCACGAGAGAGGCGATGGCGACAGGCGGGTATGAGGGCGTGGTCATCGCGGGGGTAGGGCAGACCCGCTACGAGAAGCGGACGGAGAAGACGGTCCAGCATCTGCTCTGGGAGGCGCTCGACGCCGCTCTTAGCTCGGCGGGGTTTCCGATGCGAAGGGTCGACGGGCTGGCCGTGACGGCCTTCGTCCTTCCCCCGGACAATGTGACCGTGGTGGCCGAGCACTTCGGGCTGGAGCCACGGTGGCTGTCCCAGGGCGCCTACGGTGGCGCCTCGGGCGTCATCGGGATGCTCCACGGGGCCCGGGCGATCCAGGCGGGCGACGCGGAAGTCGTCGCTTGCCTGACCGCCGATGTCTTTGACGTGGCCTCCCACATGGATCTGATGGACCGGTTCAACTCGTCCGTCCGGGACTACCTCGGACCCTACGGGTTCGGCGGTCCCAACGGGATTTACGCGCTGCACACCCGGCTCTACATGGACCGCTACGGGGCGACGCGTGAAGACTTCGGAAAGCAGGTGATCTCCCAGCGCCAGAACGCGTTGCTCAACCCCAACGCCCTGTTCAAGACGCCGCTGACCATGGAGGAGTATCTGAATGCCCGGCCCATCGCAGATCCCCTGCGGCTCTATGACTGCGTGCTCCCCTGTTCCGGAGGGGACTGCGTCATCCTCGCCCGGGAGGATCTCGTGGCGTCCCAGAGCGGGCGGCGGGTGCGTATCCTCGGCGGGGGCGAGATCCATAACTTCCCCGTCGAGGACGTGTTCTCGCTCCGGGGGGGCTGGGAGCGGTTCAGGGATCGGATGTACGAGCAGGCTGGCCTTGGGCCGTCGGACATGGAGTTCGTCCAGCTCTACGACGACTACCCGGTGATGGAGTTCGTGCAGCTGGAGAGTCTGGGTTTCTGCCCTCCTGGCGGGGCCGCCGAGTTCCTTCGGAAGCGAGACACCACGGTCGGGGGCGATTTTCCCATCAACACCGGCGGCGGCCAGCTTTCTGCCGGGCAGGCCGGGGCCAGCGGCGGGATGATCGGGGTCGTGGAGGCGGTCCTCCAGCTCCGTGGGGAGGCCGGGGCCCGCCAGCTGCGGGCGCGCCGCGGGATGGTGTCCGGCTACGGGATGGTGGCTTACGGGCGCGGCCTGTCGTGCAGCGCCGCGATCCTTGCTCAAGAGGCCTAGGGCCATGGATCTGAAGCCCTCGCCGCGCCTGACCGCGATCAACCAGCCGTTTCTGCGCGGCTGTAACCGGGACGAGCTCTGGCTCCAGCGGTGCGTGCAGCCCGCCTGCCGAAAGTTTGTCTTCTACCCTCGGGTCTGTTGCCCTCACTGTGGCGCGGGGGCCCTCACGTGGGAGCAAGCCACCGGTCGGGGACAGATCGTGTCTTTTTCCCGAGTGTTTCGACCGCAGCACGAGTCGTTCTTCCCCGAGGCGCCGTACTACTTCATCGCGGTGCGGCTGGACGAGGGGCCGCTGTTCTTTAGCCGGCTCGACCGTCAGGGGCTGCCCGTGGAGACGAACCTGATCGGTCGGCAGGTCCGCGCGGTGTTTGTCCAGCACACGCCGGAACAGCGCCTGCCGCTCTTTGAACTGTCTTGACCGGTCAAGGGAGCGTGTGACGTTGCCAGTCAAGGACTTTCCGGCGCCATATCTCCGGGCGATCGTTGAGCTCGATGCCCTGCGGCACAACCTGGCGCTCGTCCGGAGGTCAGTTCCCGCCGAGACGGAGATCATCGCCTGTGTGAAGGCCAACGCCTATGGTCACGGGCTCCGGGCTGTGGCGCGCTGCTTCGAGGAACAGGGCGTCCGATGGCTCTCGCTGGGGAGCCCCGCCGAGGCCTTGGCGTTGCGCGAGTGGGGGGTCACGTGTCGGGTCCTGCTCTTCCCGACGATCGCGCGCCCCGACATGGGCCCGCTTGCGGAGGCGGGGATCACGATTGGGATCCAGTCCGACCGGGAGGCGGAGGATCTGGTGCGGGTCGCCCGCGCGCCGGTCTCGGTCTTTTTGAAGGTGGACAGCGGCTTCGGCCGCGTGGGTGTCCCGGTGAGCCATGCCGCTGCCGTGGCCCACCGGATTATGGGCGATCTCCCCTCCGTCATCCTGGAAGGAGTGTTCACGCACCTGCCCTTCGCCAGCCCCGAGAGCGTGCCGTGGGTGCAGGCACGGCTGAAGGAATTCGGACAGGCCGTGGCAGCCATCCGCGAACACGCGAAGCGGCCGCTGTTGGCCCAGGCTCTGGCCAGCTCGGGGGTCGTCTGCGGCCTGGAGGCCCCCGAGACCAATGCCGTCTGCCCCGGGCAGTTGCTCTTCGGGATTGAGCCGGGGTGGACGAAGGCCATTACGGGGAAGGACTCGTTCGGCACGAGACCGGCGCTCGCGGAGGTCCAAACCGTCGTGGGATCCCTCCGCGAGATCGACCCGGGCTCACGCTTCGGGGTGGGAGGAGTCAAGACCGCGTCCGGCCGGACCCGGCTCGGGGTGCTGCCCATCGGCTACTCCAACTCGATCCTGGTTCAGAAGGCGGGGCAGGTCGCCTGGCTGCTGGGGCATCCGGCGCCGATCATCTCTGTTTCGTTGGAGCACGCCGTCGTGGACGTGACGGGGATCCCGGGGGTAGAAGAGGGATGTCCGGCCTGCCTCGTGGCACGGGACCCCGGGGTCGGGACCCCCCTTAACGACTTTGCACGCGTCCAGGGGCGGTCACCCGTGGAGGTGTTGGTCTCGCTCACCGACAGGGCGAGGCATGAGTACGTCGCAGCCGGCGTCGCCGCCCGGGAGTCGGGTTCTCGGGCGGATCCGGAGTCCCGTTATCATCTGAGCGCGTGAACGCGCGGGAGGTACACATCATGGTCAGACGCGTAATCGCTCGAGTGCTGGTGGTGATCCTCGTGGCCGTTTTCCTTCACTTGGCGGCCACCGCTGCCCTCACCCGGGAGAAGTCGCGGCTTGAAACCGTCCTTCAACGGGGAAAGCTGATCGTCGCGACCTTCAGCACGGCGCCCCCCTTCTGCTACACGGATGACAAGGGACAGCTGGTGGGCTTCGACATTGACGTCGCCCGGCTCCTCGGCAAAGCCCTTTTCAAGGACCCCAACAAGGTGGAGTTCGTGGTAGTGACGGCGGAGGGACGCTGGCCGGCCATCGAGAGCGGACGGGCGGATATGGGGATCGCCACCACCACAATCTACCCGGACCGAGCCGTGCGGGTCGCCTTCACCCGACCCTATGTGGACTCGGGGGTCTCGGTGCTCGTCAAGAAAGGAAGCGGGATCAAGTCTCTCGCCGACCTGAATCAGGAAAAGTACGCCATCGCGAACCTCAACAACCCACAGCAGGCGGACCGCTCAAAGCGATTCATCCCGCGGACGAAGACGCTGACCTTCGATACCCCCGCGGCCCAGGCCCTCGCCGTGCGGAGCGGACGCGCCCAGGGCGCTCAGCTGGACACCCCCGTCGCCGACTGGTATGCCGCCACGAGCAAGGATGAGTTCGAGGTGATCCCCGAGCTAATGGGGTATTCCCAGAACAACGCCATCTTCCTCAAGCACGGCGACTTCACGTGGTGGCACTGGCTCGACACGGCCGTCGGGGAGATGCGGTCGGGCTCGTATTACGGGGAATACTCAGAGATCTACCAGAAGTGGTTTGGGAAGAACCCGCCGCCTCAAAAGTTCTATCTCCGGTAGGGAGCCCGCGGGATGCGGGGCTCATAGGTGACCGGCCGGCGGCGGGAGGTCGGCGCGAGGCGTAAGCCGTGAGATTCCTCAACTGGCTGGCCGCCTATGGGCCCAGCTACCTGAGCGGGCTGGGCTGGACGGCGCTGATTGCCCTCTGGGCCTCACTGGGGGCGATCGTGTGGGGGTGCGTCCTCCTGCTGATCCGGCTCTCTGGGAGACGCTGGGCAAATCTCGCCGTGGAGATCTACGTCCAGCTCTTCCGGAACACGCCGGTGCTGCTGTCGATCTACCTCATTTACTTCGGGTTCCCGTTGATCGGGGTTGTCTGGCCGGCGGTCATCTGCGGGGGTCTGGCTCTGGTCCTCCAGAACGGCGCGTATATCTCCGAGATCCTCCGGGGGGGCGTCAAGGCGATCGACCTCGTGCAGTTCGACGCGGCCAAGAGCCTGGGGCTGTCAGGGTGGGGGACGTTTCGGAAGGTAGTGCTCCCGCAGGTGCTGGTGTACTCCCTCCCTTCCCTCGGGAACCAGGTGATCCTCCTCGTCAAGGACACATCGTTATTGTCGGCGATCTCCGTCGCGGAGCTAACCATGAACGCCAAGCTCTTGACGGAGCAGACCGGGGCGGCCTACGAGGCCTTCGTGGTGGTGGCCGCCCTCTACCTCCTGTTGGTGGTCGTCCTCGAGCTGGCCGCCCGGTCCGCGCTGCGGGCCGTCCGGTGGCGGCCCCGGCATGATGCTCTCTAGCTTCCCCATTGGGGCGTGAGGATGCTGCGACTTCTCCTGGGGGGGGCGTTCTACACGCTCGTCCTGGCCGTGGCCGGCATCGCGTGCGGCACGACCCTCGGCTTGTTCCTGACGCCACTCAGCTTCCTACGGTTTCGGCCGCTCCGGATCTTTTATCACTTGTACGTCTTCTTTACCCGCGGGACCCCGGTGCTCGTCCTGGCCCTCTTGATCTTTTACGGGCTTCCCGCCATGAATTTTTCCCAGGGGCCGTACGTGGCAGGCACCATTGTGCTGACGATCTATTCGTCCGCCTTCTTCGCTGAGGTCTTCCGCGGCGGGGTCCTGGCCATCCAGCGGACGCACCTGGAGTCCGGGCGGAGCCTGGGCTTGCCGCCGTTGGCCTTCCTCCGCAAGATCATCGCGCCTCTTGCGCTCCGGTATGCCCTGCCGCCCTACGTCAATGTCTGCGTTATGATGGTGAAGGCCTCGTCGATTCTCTCCATCATCAGCGTCTGGGAGCTGACCCTCGCCGCCCGCGAGATCATCGAGCGGACGCTCTTGGTGTTCACCGTCCTTGGAATCGCCGCCGGCCTCTACTTCATCATGTGCTTCGGCGTGGATCGCCTCGGCCGTCGGGTCGAGCGACACCTGATGCGCCGTGGGTTTGTGGGAGAGCGCGCGTGATCACGATCCAGGGACTCCGCAAACGCTTCCCCAGCGGTCTCGAAGTGCTCCGCGGGATTGAGCTGACTATCGGCGACGGGGAGGTGGTTTCCCTCATCGGACGGAGCGGGTCCGGGAAGACGACTCTTCTGCGGTGCATCAATTTCCTGGAGGAGTACGACGCCGGAGAGATCCGGCTGGACGGCACTCCCCTCTGGTACCGCACGGCCCCCGGCGGCTCTAGAACCCGGATGCCGGAGCCGGCCATTCGGGCGCTGCGGCAGCAGATGGGGATCGTGTTCCAGCAGTTCAATCTCTTTCCCCACATGACCGCCTTGGAGAACGTCTGTCTCGGCCCCAGCTTCGCGCACAAACGGCCGGAGGCCGAAGTCGAAGAGCTCGCGCAGCGACTGCTGGAGCGGGTCGGCCTCGCCGGGAAGATACGGTCCTATCCGTACCAGCTCTCCGGGGGGGAGCAACAGCGGGTGGCGATCGCGCGGGCGCTCGCGATGCGCCCGAAGGTCCTGCTCCTCGACGAGATCACCTCGGCGCTGGATCCCGAGCTGGTCGGAGAGGTTCTCGAGGTGATCCGCTCGCTGGTTTTGGAACGCATGATGATGGTCATCGTGACGCATGAGCTGAGGTTCGCCCGCGAGATCTCGCACCGGATCGCCTATCTCTCCCGCGGGCGGATCACTGAAATCGGCCCACCGGGCGAACTCCTCGACAACCCACAGGATCCCACGCTGAAGGAATTCCTTCGGCGAATGCCCTAGTCCGTGTCCCGCGCGGCTCGGCGGCGTCGGCCCCGATCCACAAGAGGACGATATTGGGCGTGACGCCGATCCTTCTCCTCTGCGTTCTGATCTTCACTAATACGTTTTCGATTGGCGCATTCCCCGTCCTGTTGCCGGAGCTTGGAAGATCGGCGGGGCTCTCCGACTGGCAACTGGGGACCGTGGCGGCCGCGTTCGGGTTCGCCCGCATGGTTTCTGACATCCCGGCCGGGCTCTTCATCACCCACCATCTTGGCCGGGCCCTCCTCATAGGTCCGCTTGTGCTGGCGGTCGGCGTCCTGTGTCTCGGTAGTGGCGGGCCATTCGCGGTGCTGGTCCTCGGACGCGCCCTGATAGGCGTCGCTCACACCCTGGGCATGATCGCTGGGCTGACGGCCATCCTTAGGTACCACGCCACACGGACGCTCTCGTCTGCACTCAATGCGTTCGAGTTTGCGGGAATGCTTGGGGTGCTCGGCGGGATGGTCCTGGTCGGGGCGTTGCCCGTGCGCTTGTCCTGGAACACCGCGCTCGTTCTCACCTCTACACCCCAGTTGGTCGGCTTACTACTCCTGCCCTGGATTCTCACCTCGCTACCTGCGAGCAACCCGGTGCCGGCGACGCCGCTGTTCGCGCGGAGCGCGACGGGGCGTGATGTGGGGCAGACCGCTGGCTTGTCACCACTCGTGCCACTTGCGTTCGCCGCGGGCGGAGCTATCGCTATCGCCTGGTCAGCCACCGCTCAGTTCATCGTCCCGCTCCGCGGGAGCCGGGAGTTTGGGCTGGACCGCATTGGGGTTGCGCAGCTTCTCATCATCCCGCAACTCTCCGATGTCCTCGTCCTGCTCCCCCTTGGTGCCCTGTCGGATCGGAGTCGGACAACCAGGGTGCTTGGCCTCAGCTTGCTGGTGTTGGCGGGTGGCACCGCTCTCGTCTCGTTCGGCACCCTGCCGTTCGTGGTTGCTGGCTGCGTTCTGTTCGGTGTCGGGCTGGCTGGCTGGATGCTACCGCTGACCGTCTTGCGCCGGGAGACCTCGCCAGACCAAGTAGCCTGGCGCACCGCACTCTATCGCATTGGCGTGGATGGTGGGATCTTTCTAGGCCCCTTTCTCAGCGGTTTCCTTGACGAGGGGTCGGTTGGACTCCTCCCGGGGGTGATCACAGGTCTTCTGGTTGTGATCGGCCTGCTCTTCCTCCGGAGAGAAAATTAGAAGGTGTTGTCCTCCCCTGTGACCGAGCACTTGACGGCCTCATGGCAGGGGCATAGAGTTCCGGTGGACAGTGTGCCCGGACGCCCCGCGTCCCGGTTGACGGTGGCGGCACCTCATGGAGTGGGGATGGCGAAAGTAGGTATCTTTTATCATGAGAGCTTCAGCCGGCGAAGCTACCTCACCGTCGGCCGCCGTCTCGCCGACTTCCCCGCCGCCCTTGACGAGCTGCTGCAAGATGAACGCTTTCAGCTCCACACCTCTCCCGTAGTGTCGGACGATCTCATCCTAAAGGTGCACACGCAAGGGCTGATTGAAGAGGTAGACCAGGACGCCCTCTGAAGTACCGCCAGAACCTCGGTCGGAGGGGTCGTGGCGGCTGCCGAGAAGATTGCATCAGGCGAGATCGAAAGGGCCTTCGCCTTCATCGGCGCGGGTGGACATCACGCCGGCCGGAACTTTTTTGGCGGCTACTGCTGCTTCAACGACGTGGCCATTGCCATCGCCCATCTCCGGGACACCTCTGGCGTCCGTCGCTTCGCCATCCTGGACACCGACGCCCACCACGGAGACGGGACCCGGGATATTCTTCAAAACGACCCCGACGTCCTCCACGTCTGCATCTGCGGGACGAATTACGTCTCCCCTGACGGGACCAAGGTGGATGTGCCCGCCCCCCGCGTCGGTCGGGATACGGACGAGGCCTACCTCAAAATCGCGGAGGCCGCCTTTTCCGGCAGGGTGCGAGCCTTTCGCCCCGATCTCGCCATCTGGTACTTCGGCTTTGACGGGCATCAGGGGGACTACGGAGATATGGGACTTTCCCTCCGCTGCTTTGTGGGCTTGGCCGATCTCATGGTCCGCATGGCCAAAGAGGCTTCAGGGGGCAAGCTCTTGACGGTCCTGGGTGGCGGCTCCCGCACCGATCTCGCCACCATGCTTATCCCCGAGGTCATCCGTCACCTCGGCAAGGAGTAGTTTCCCTGGTGGCCTGGGATCCGGCACAGTATCTGAAATTCGCCGACCACCGGCTGAGGCCCGCCATCGAGCTCCTGAACCGGATCGACATGGAGGCGCCGGCGGAGGTCTACGACCTGGGTGCCGGCGCCGGCAACGCGACGCGCCTTCTCAAGGCGCGGTGGCCGCTCGCGCGCATCACCGGGGTCGATGCGTCCGAGGCAATGCTGGCGCGGGCCGCGGCCGAGGCACCCGAAATCGTCTGGCAGCGGGCGGACCTGGCGACGTGGCGGCCGCCGCGGCCGGCCGACGTCATCTACTCCAACGCCGCTCTCCACTGGCTTGCCGACCACGACCGGCTGTTCCCCGCTCTGTTTTCCGCGCTGGCGCCGGGAGGCGTGCTCGCGGTGCAGATGCCCCGCAATTTTTCGGCCCCCTCCCACGCCGCCATCACCGAAGCGGTCCGGAGCGGACCCTGGCGTACGAAGCTCGAGCCATTGCTCCGGCTGGCGCCGGTGGCCGAACCAGCCTTCTACTTCGACCTACTGGCGCCCCGGGCAGCGGCCGTCGAGATCTGGGAGACGGAGTACCTCCACGTGCTCGAAGGCGATGATCCGGTCAAGGAATGGACCAAGGGCACCTGGCTGAGACCGCTGCTCGACGCCCTCGACGAGCCCGAGCGAAGCCGCTTCGAGGCGTGTTACGCCGAGCTGGTTGCTCGGGCGTATTCCAGGCGCCCCGATGGTCGCACGCTGTTCCCGTTCCGGCGCCTCTTCATCGTCGCAAAAGCTCCCACACGCCCGCCCGCAGCCGAGGTAGCTACCTTTGATCCAGTTGCCTTGACCTGACTGCAGGGCCCAAGGCCCTAAAACCCGTGTTTCAGCCCCGACCACGTTTTCGCCAGATATTTCCTGTCCTTGGAGCTTGTTTAGTTCATTGAAAAATCGCCGCGACCAAAACACGCAGGCGACTCTTTGCCGATCTCATAAACGCTTGGCGTCGGACCGCAATGCCGCTCGGGTCCCGGCTTTTCAGGTTTGCCGGCCGTCCCCCATGACCATTTCTTCCTGCGCGCGGGTTTCGATCGCTCCCGGTATGTGCTCCCTGATCCAATTGATGGCCTCCTCACCCGGCAAGCCCGAGGCTTCCTTCACGAGACAGGCGACAAAGGTCCCAGTCCGCCCCTTCCCGGCGGGACAGTGAACTGCGACGTTCCTCCCCGCGCGCAGCTGCTCCAACGCCTGCTTGACAGCCACCGCAAGGTCCCCCCGCGAAGGGACGCGGCAATCGGGGATAGGCAGAGGAATCACCATGAGCCCCTGCCGATCGTAGAGACGCCGGAGGTCACGTGTGGCGTTCAGTAGACACTCTTTGTCTTCCGCGAGGAGAACCGCGACGGAAACCTCTTTCCGCTTGTAT
>Ga0184639_10000714_pt1 | contig 13410 bp, 12 predicted proteins | sample PLM31_170_b2_FD_133155 | JGI IMG/M metagenome (GOLD analysis project Ga0184639, IMG submission 133155) | Groundwater sediment microbial communities from an aquifer in East River, Colorado, USA - PLM3-1_170_b2 | ecosystem: Environmental > Terrestrial > Soil > Riparian zone | place: USA: East... | reverse complement strand
TGTCAAAAAGCCAGCAAGTACTGCAAGGAAATCGTCCCGCGCGATTGATTGAAAGATTGGGCCAGAGATCCAAGCCACCGATTCCTGAGGAGCTCAAGGATTGAAAATCGCTTTCTAGTCTCCACGATTCGTGGTTTCCCTTTAATACCCACCATCTCAGCAGTCATCCGGATCGTATCTTGAAGACCCCCTAGGTCATCCACTAGACCCAATTCCATGGCCTGCCTCCCGGTAAAGATCCTCCCATCTGCAAGACGCCGTACACGGCCGATCTCAAGTCCACGGGCCTCTGACACCGCCTCAATAAATTGATTATGGACATCATCCAGTACATTCTGGAGGATCTCTCTCTCCTCGGCCCCCATTCGTCTGAAGGGTGATCCAATATCCTTGTGGGTACCGCTTTTGACCACGATGCTTTCCACGCCGATCTTCTCAAGGAGACCGGCGACATTGGCCAGTTCCATGATCACCCCGATGCTACCCGTCAATGTCCCCGGATTGGCCACGATACGATCAGAGGCACTGGCAATATAATATCCCCCCGAGGCCGCGACCGTACCCATAGAGACCACCACTTTCTTTTTTGACTCCGCCCTGATCCTTTTAACCTCATCATAGATTTCCTGGGAAGGGACAACTGCCCCGCCGGGGCTATCGATCCTCAGCACGATGGCTTTAATCGAGGGATTTTCGTTGTAGCGCGTTATTTCTTCGAGCGTCTCTTTGGAATCCAGAATGATGCCCTCTATTCGTACCAAGGCAATCCGTTCATCACCCAATGATCCCCTTTCGACCATAAAGGTGGCAAGATAAACACTCAAAAATAAGAAAATCCCTACCGCCAAGAAAATCAAGAGGCCTGTGAGCAGGGGTTTCCTTCCCATGTTTCTATGCTCCGCTATTCCTCGGGAGGCCTTTCATCTTTGCTGGGTAATCGTCCGGGTTCTTTTCCCAACGCATGATCCTTCTTTACAGAGGACGTCGTGTGCTTCCGGACGCTTAGGGCTATCTTTCTTTCCGAGGGATCCACCCTGGTAATCTTCGCAGTCACCTCGTCATGGATCTTGAATATCTCTTCCATTTTGGTAGATGGATCAAGCCCCAATTCACTGACATGGATAAGACCCTCCACCCCATCTTCCAACTCGACAAATACCCCAAAGTCCGTCACCCTGACCACTTTCCCCTGAACCTGCTGACCCACTTTGTATTTCTCAGGAATCTCCTTTTCCCAAGGATCTGGGGTCAACTGCTTATAACCCAGGGAGATGCGCTCCTTTTCTCGGTCTATCTTGAGGACAATCGCTTCGACGTTTTGACCCTTCTTAAAGAGTTCCGAAGGATGGCTGATCCGCTTGGTCCAGGAGATGTCGGAGATATGGATCAATCCATCAATCCCCTCCTCTAGACCCACAAACACCCCAAAATCCGTGATACTTTTGACCTTGCCTTCGATCTTTGTTCCAACAGTGTATTTTTTCTCAACCACCTCCCAGGGATTATGATCGATCTGTTTCATTCCCAGCGAGATTTTACGGCCCTTCCTGTCCACATTCAGGATAACGGCGTCAACCATACCTCCGACGGTCACCAGCTTCGAGGGGTGTTTCACATCGTGGGACCAGGACATCTCCGAGATATGGACTAAACCCTCAATCCCAGGCTCTAACTCCACGAAGGCCCCATAATCCGCAATGCTAACCACCTTACCTTTAATTCGCGATCCAGAACGGTACTTTTCTTCGACATTACTCCACGGATCCGGAGTCTTCTGTTTTAGCCCTAGGGACACACGGCCCACCTCACGATCGTATTTAAGAATCACCACCTCCGCCTTATCACCGATCATCAACACCTCCGAGGGATGGCTGACCCGACCCCAGGACATATCCGTGATATGGAGGAGTCCATCAATTCCCCCAAGGTCGATGAAGGCCCCGTAATCGGTAATGTTTTTGACCGTCCCCTGGATAGTCTGGCCTTCCTGGAGATTGGCGAGAGCGGTCAGCTTCCTTTTATCACGGGACTCCTCCAGGACCACTCTGCGAGATACCACGATGTTACTCCGGCGGCGATTCATCTTGATCACTCTGACGGGGATCGTCTTGCCCACCAGTTGATCGAGATCCCTCACGGGGCGCAAATCTATCTGGGAGCCTGGAAGAAAGGCTTTGATCCCGATATCCACGATCATTCCCCCCTTGATCTTGGAGAGGATCTTACCCTCTACAATCTCACCTTTGTAGTGGATCCTCTCCAGCTGATCCCAGACCTTCATCCGGTCGGCTTTCTCCTTGGAGAGAATAATATTGCCTTCACTATCCTCCCGCTCCTCAAGATAAACCTGAAGCCGTTCACCCACCTTGAGCCTCTTTAACTCCTCTTCGGAGAACTCGCTGCGGGGAATGATGCCCTCCGATTTGTAGCCAATATCGACCATGATCCCATCCGCGCAGAGCGCAATCACAACCCCATTCACCAGACTGCCTTCCTGGAGATTCTTGAAGGACTCGGCGTATAACTGCTCAAGATTCTCTGTCGGTTCCGCCCCCGGAACCGAAACTTCTGGTTCACGACCAGTTTCACTCATTGACATCACTGATTATTTTTCCTCCTTTTCCGATTTCAATCCCACGTGTTGAACACAATTGTTTAAGCACAGGCATCCCCATTTTTGAGTTTCTGAATTCCAGCCATCGCCGCCTGGCTAATTTTTGTATAATACAATTTACCCCTCTTACCCCTCTCCGCTTCAGCGAACTGCATTGGATCCAGAGGCGGCCCAAATCTTATAATCACCGGATGAAATCTCAAGCGCTTCGACCGCTTCGGGAGGACTTCTCCAGTTCCCTCAATCAAGGCGGGGATAATCGGGACCTTCGCCTTTGCCGCTACCATCCCGATCCCAGGTTTAGGCTGTTGCAATAGCCCGTCCTCGCTTCTTCTTCCCTCTGGGTAAAAGACCACCAACCGCCCGGCCCTCAAACGCCTCACCGCCTCTTCAATGGCCAGCCGATCGATTCCCTCCCGCTTAATCGGGAACCCCCCAAGTCGCCGGAATAAGAAACTGACCACAGGATTTCTAAAAAGCTCGGCCTTACCCACGAAATCCGCTCTCCGTTCGAGGGCACAGCCCAGCAGGGGTATATCAAGATAGCTCATGTGATTGGCCGCTATAATAGCACCACCCCCTAGTGGAATATATTCACCTCCAACCACCTTCAATCGAAAACAGATTCTGGCCAGTGGATAAATCAATAGATGCGCGATCGTGTAAAGCATGCTCAAATCATGTCCTTGCCCTTTTTCCAATTTCCCCCATCATTCTATCGACTACCTGCTCCAAGGTCAAGTGAGCAGTATCTATATAGATTGCACCCTCGGGCTTTTTGAGAGGCGCCAGGTCCCGCTGTATATCCCGATGATCCCTGAACTGGATTTCGTTGGAGACAGCCTCCAGGGCTGGTTCGGCCCCTATTTGCCTCAACTCCTCATACCGACGCCTCGCCCGGATCTCCATCGAGGCATCGAGGTAGAACTTCAGATGGGCATCCGGAAAGACCACACTACCGATATCCCGCCCCTCGATGACCACTCTACCCTGTCCCCCCATCTGGCGCTGCAGGTCCAGGAGCCGCTCTCGGACTGGAGCCATCGCAGAAATCACTGAGGAGATACGGTCCAGAGTGGGGGTCTTGAGCTCGTCCGTGACATCCTTCTGCCCCACAAGGATCCTGGTTTGTCCATGCACATTTTGAATCGAGATTTCGATCCGCTGACATAGATCCCTGATGGCCTCAATATCTTCCGGGTCGATTCCTTCCTGTAAAACTTTCCATCCAATGGCACGGTATAGACCCCCAGTCTCTAGGTACAAATAACCTAAACGAGCCGCAAGGGATCTTGCGGCACTACTTTTTCCAACCCCTGATGGCCCATCAATGGTAATAATAAAATTAAGGGAAGGATTGCGTTTGCTTTGCGTTTTCAAAAGAGAACCCCCAGTTTTTAATCGGCCTTCAGAGACTCCAGAAGAGGGTAGAACCCCGGAAACGAGGTCTCGATGCACTCCGTATTTTTCACCACCGTCTCACCCTTGGCCACAAGGCCTGCCACGGATAGGGCCATGGCAACGCGATGATCACCATGACTATCACAAACAGCGCCCTGCAAACGTCCTTTACCCACAATTCTCACCCCATCGGAAAATTCCTCGATCTGAGCGCCCATCTTGGTCAGCTCTTGCACCATGACCGAGATACGGTCACATTCTTTCACCCGGAGTTCTTTTGCATCCGTGATGATCGTCTCTCCGCTGGCCAGGGCCGCAGCCACACAGAGAATAGGAAATTCATCCAAAGCCCGGAGTGTGCGCTCTCCCTTAATCATGATGCCCTGCAAAGCAGTTGAATTAATTGTAAGATCAGCCACCGGCTCACCAGAGAACTCACGCTGATGCTCAACACGGATATCGGCCCCCATTTCCATCAGGATCTCCAAAACCCCGGTCCGGGTTGGATTCATCCCTACCCCTAAGATAACTACCTGGGAACCCTTCACCACGGATGCAGCCACAATAAAGAAGGCCGCAGAAGAAAGGTCTCCAGGGACCTGCACCTCCCGACCCTGTAGCACAGCCGGCCCTTTCACAGAGACGGCGAGGCCCTGTTCCTCCACCTGCACTCCAAGAAACCTCAGGAGTCGCTCAGTATGATCCCGTGACTTGGCTGGCTCATGAATGGTGGTCTTTCCATTGGCATAGAGACCGGCCAGAAGCAGGGCTGACTTGACCTGTGCGCTGGGAATCGGCATGTTGTAATGAATTGCACTCAACGGGCGCCCCAGGATGGCCACGGGGGCCAGTCCCCCACCCTCACGTCCGAGGATGAGGGCACCCATCTCCCTCAGGGGCTCGACCACCCGCCGCATAGGGCGCTGCCGAAGTGAGTTATCCCCAGTGAGGACCGAGAAGAATTCTTGACCCGCCAATAGTCCTGTCAGAAGCCTCAGCGCAGTACCAGAATTACCTAGATCGATCACATCCTTGGGTTCCATGAGTCCCTGAATTCCCACGCCAGAGATGTTTAAGGACTCCTTCTCCCGTCTTATCTCCACTCCGAGCCCTTGAAAGGCCGCAAGGGTGCGCAGGCAGTCCTGAGCGGACAGGAAACCTTTCACTCTCGTTTCACCCTCTGAAATCGCGCCAAAAATGATGGCGCGGTGAGTAATGGATTTATCACCGGGGACCTGCATCTCTCCCTTCAGGGGCCTTGATTTTCCCATTGCTGAGCGTTCCATCTAGGATATCCCCTCCCGGAGTTTCTTGGCCCTTTCAAACTCCAGATAGAGCCCCCTCCCATTGTGATTTCTGATGTATTCCTTAATCCGTTTCAGCACTGCCTCGTAGGCCTCGATCGTGGTCAAGATATTTTCTCCATTGAATAAACAGATATCCCGCCACATCTCTGGTGAGCTGGCAGCGATCCGGGTAAAATCCTTAAATCCACCTGCAGAAAAAGAAAGCAAGTCTGTATCCTGGTTCAGCAGGTCCATCGCCGTATTGACCAGGGCATAAGCGGCCATATGGGGAAGGTGGCTGATTGCCGCGAAGATCCGGTCATGCTCCATGGGCTCCATCATCACCACCTCTGAACCCACCTCCCTCCAGAGGCGTTTCACCTTTTCCAGGGCCTGCGCATCCGTATATGGAGTGGGTGTGAGGATACATCTTGCTCCCCTGAAGAGATCCATGGAAGCCGACTCAATTCCGGTTTTCTCCTTTCCTGCAATGGGGTGTCCCCCGACATAAAAGACCGTTTTGGGGAGCATTTGTTCTATCTGACTGACGAGGCGGCCCTTGGTGCTCCCCACGTCAGTGACAATGCAGCCCAGGGGCAATTTGGAGGCCACCTGACGGAGGATAGATTCAAACATTCCGACAGGGGTGGCCAGCACCACCAGATCTACGCCTTCTACGCCCTCGGAAACCTCACAGGTGTAAGTATCAATCGCCCCACGCGTAACGGCCTGCTCAAGCTGATCGGTCTCCTGGCCAATTCCCAGAACCGCCCCCGCCAGCCCCCCTTTTTTGATCGCCAAGGCAAGGGATCCCCCGATCAGCCCTACACCAATAATCGTCACTTTCTGGAAATGTACTTTCATCTTCACAAGGCTACTGAGTCGCCCTCTTCTGCCTCCGGTGAAATAACTGGCAATATCCTCATGCCCTCTGTCCAATTTCACCGAAAACCCGCCCCAGGGCCTCAACGAACTGTTTATTTTCCTCCGAAAGGCCAATGGTCACCCTGAGGTATTGACCCTCTATATACCGGACGATCACTCCCTCCTTGAGGAGCTTCTTGTAGACTTCCTGACCGGCCCTACCCACATTCACATAAACAAAATTGGCCTGTGTCGGAAAGTGATCGAGGCCCATTTCACGGAAGGCATTACACAGCATGGCCTTACCAGCCTCATTGATCTGTAGACTCCGCTGGATATGTTCATCATCCCTCAGGGCTGCCAGTGCGGCGACCTGGGCCAGCCGGTTCGTATTAAAAGGCTGTCTCACGCGATGGAGGGTGCCGGCGATCTCTTCTGTGGTGAGCCCATATCCAATCCGCAGTCCCGCCAGGCCATAGATCTTGGAGAAGGTCCGTAGGATCGCGACATTCTTCCCTTGCTGAAGGTACTGCAGGCCCCTCGGAAAAAATCGATCGGTGACATATTCGTAATAGGCCTCATCAAAGACCGTGATCACATCCTCTGGAACCCGCTGCAAAAATTCATCCACCTCCTCCTGCCGCACAATGGTCCCGGTGGGATTGTTGGGATTACAGATAAAGATCAAACGGGTCCTTTTATTTAATCTGCCCGCCATATTCTTTAAATCATGAGAGCCGCGATGGAGCGGGACCAAAACAGGTGTGCCGTGGGCCGCCTTCACAATGCTCTGGTACACCACGAACGTGAGATCGGCCATGATCGCCTCATCGCCCGATTGTAGAAAGGCCCTCACGAGCAGCTCGATGATCTCATTGGATCCATTGCCCAGGATAATCCCTGCAGGCCCTATCTTGAATCGGTCCGCGAGGGCCTCGCGCAGCTCGATCCCGCTACCTTCTGGATAGCGGTGGAGCCCTTTCAGTGCTTGCTGGATGGCCGCTATCGCCTTCGCTGAGGGACCCAGCGGATTTTCATTGGACGCCAGTTTAATCGCTTTCTGGATACCCAGTTCCCTTTCCAGTTCCTCGATGGGCTTTCCAGGCGAATAAGGGGTCAGACCTGCGATATCAGGACTGATGTGTAAAGCCATTTTCCTTGCTCATGATTGACAAAAAAAATCCAACCAGCTCAACGAATAGACTCTGAATCGAATAACGTTATCTATCCGGAAGCAGGGTAGGACCCCAGCACTTTTAGAAACAGACACTGAGGCCTCAACTCCTCCAAGGCCGTCCGGACCTTGGCATCTTCCTGGTGACCCTCCAGGTCAACGTAAAAGATATACTCCCAGGCCTTTTTTTTGGATGGCCGGGATTCTATTTTCGTCAAATTGATCGCATGCACTGTAAAGGGTCGAAGCATATCATGGAGTGCCCCCACCCGATCCTTGATCGAGAACATGACGGAGGTCTTGTCCCTGCCGGTACAGGGTGGAGATTTTTGGGCAATCACCAAAAACCTCGTGAAATTATTGATATTGTCCTCGATCCGCCGCGTCACCACTTTCAGCCCGTATATCTTGGCCGCCGCCTCTGAGGCGATTGCGCCTATTGAGGGGTCTTCCATGCACAGCTCGGCCGCCTTTGCGGTACTGTAAGTTTCCAGCAGCGGTATGCCCGCCAGATTGTTATCCAGCCAGGTCTTGCACTGTGCGATGGCATGTGGATGGGAGTAAATCTTCTTAATGTCATCCAGGCGACCTGTCCTGGATAACAGCTGAAGGGATACCTCCTGGAGGATCTCCCCCGCAATCTTGAGAGGGGAGTCCACGAACATATCCAGGGTGTGATTGACGACCCCCTCAGTAGAATTTTCAATAGGGACCACACCATAATCCGCCCGGCCGCGCTCTACCTCATCGAAGACCTCTTTGATGCTGCTCACCGGGATATACATCGCGGAATGACCGAATTGCTGCATGCAGGCCATATGGGTGAAGGTGGCGCGGGGTCCCAGATAAGCTACCTTCAGGGGTTCCTCCAAAGCTAAGGAAGCGGAGATAATCTCCCTGAAGACATGGCGGATCGCCTCAGTCGGGAATGGGCCGGAATTTATCTGCTCCAGACGGGTGTAGATCTCACGCTCCCGATTCGGGGCATGGATTTCGGTCTGGCTGTCCTTCTTGAGCTTGCCGATTTCTATAGCGATTTTGGCCCGCTCATTGAGCAGTTTTAGAATTTGCTCATCCAGACGATCTATCTGTTGACGGTACTGCTCCACATCTTCTTGTTTCATTGGAGTTGGCTGTAGTTTTAATACAAATATAAATCATTATCATAAATCATTTCAATAACTTTTGCAACTTTTTCTGTGGGATGATTTGTCATCGCATAGACCAAGCCTAATGCCTGCCCCTTTTGAATTTATTAAAATAAAAAGGGGTAGCTACCCCTTCTGACTCCTTAGAAAGGATTTTCGATATATTTTACCACAACTTGTCTTGTTTGACTTTGGGCCCCTCCGATTCTGCGGGCCCTGGTTGAGGCTCCGCCTGAGGCGGATCGGAGACTCCCAGATAGCGATAGGCAATGCTGGTCGCCTGTCGGCCCCGGGGAGTACGGTCTAAATAACCGCTTTGTATAAGGAAGGGTTCGCAGACATCCTCCAGGGTCTCCTTTTCCTCCGCCATGGCCGCCGCCAGGGTTTCTAGACCGACTGGACCCCCTCCGAATTTCTGGATCAGGGTCAGCAATAACTTTCGATCCATGGCGTCAAAACCATGTTCATCGATCTCGAGCTGCTCCAGGGCAGGACGGGCCACCTCGAGGGTGATGACCCCTTCTGCCTTGATCTGGGCAAAATCCCTGACACGACGGAGCAACCGATTGGCGATTCGTGGAGTGCCGCGCGAACGTCTGGCCAGCTCCTTCGCTCCTTCCATCTCGATGGAGATATTCAAGATCTTGGAGGAGCGTATAACGATCTCCGTCAGTTCTTCAGGGGTGTAAAATTCCAATCGGTTGATCACCCCGAAGCGCTCGCGCAACGGTGCCGTGAGGAGGCCCACGCGGGTGGTGGCCCCAATCAGGGTAAAGCGTGGGAGGTTGAGTTTGAGCGTCCGAGCGGAAGGGCCCTGGCCGATGATCAGGTCCAGCTGGAAGTCCTCCATCGCGGGATAGAGAACTTCCTCTACCGTCGAACTCAACCGATGGATCTCATCGATAAAGAAGACATCATGCTCACTCAGGTTGCTCAAAATCGCAGCCAGATCACCGGTATGCTCAATCGCGGGCCCAGAGGTGGCCCTGATGTTGACCCCCATTTCCCTTGCAATGATATGGGCCAGGGTGGTTTTACCCAGACCCGGAGGACCATAAAAGATTACATGATCCAGGGCCTCATGACGCCGCTTTGCGGCCTCGATGTAGATCTTGAGATTTTCCTTGATCTTGGGTTGGCCCACATAGTCGTCCAGTCTGGTCGGTCTAAGACTGGCTTCATCATTTTTTTCATCCTCGTTGAGCTGCGAGGTAAGAATCGGGTCCCGCAAGTGTTTATTGGGAAGCATCCCTGATTTCCCTTTGGGGGTCATCGTTCATCTTGAGTCATGAATCTAAAACGTTCTACGATCACAAAGTATCTATCTGGATAACAGCTTTAATGACGTCCTGACGATTTCTTCGAGATTCAAGGTGACTTCTTCACCCATGCGAGTACTCGTGTCCTTTTGGCAGACCTGACTGATGACCTCCTTGGCCTGATGCCGGGGGTAACCGAGATTGACCAGGGCCGAAATGGCATCTTTAACGACCTGCTGTTGTGGACTATTTGGAGAGGGACGACCCTCCACCTGATCCGGCATTGTAGGGAGACCTGCCAATTTGTCTTTTAATTCCAAGGTCAATCGACCGGCTGTCTTGGACCCGATGCCGGGGACTGAAGTGAGCTTCTGAAGATCTCCCTCTTGAATCGCGTGAACCAGATCCCCAACAGACAGTCCAGATAGGATATTGAGGGCGCTTCTAGGCCCAATCCCGGACACACTGAGGAGTAGCGTAAAGGTCTCACGCTCAACAGGCGTGAGGAAGCCATATAACTGGAGGGCGTCTTCACGCAGATAGGTATAGGTATGAAGCACCACGGACTCTTTGGGCTCGGGGAGGCGATAAAAGGATTGCAAGGAGGTGTAGACCTGATATCCAATTCCATGGACATCCACGATCAGATACTGCGGAGATTTATGGATCAAAACCCCTGCGATGGATGCAATCATAATTTAGTTAGGTCCACTACCCCGCCGGGTCCATTGACGTCCATGCCAACCTTACGGGATGATCATTTCGAGCGAACATCATTGATCGCTCAGCCCGCCGTTGGATAGCACCATCTCTCGAATGGTCCTGGTATGTAGATGACAGATAGCAACGGCCAGGGCGTCGGTAGCATGGTGTGATAGATTCACTGCACACGGTTGATTTTTCGATGTTGACTCTCCCTTTGTTATGGGTGGGGGGTTTTCCCGAAGTAAATAGTCAACCATCCGTTGAACCTGTACTTTACCGGCGGACCCGTAACCCACCACAGCCAGTTTGACCTCAGCGGGGGTGTAATCAAAAACCTTGAGGCCCGACAGCTCTGCCGCGAGTAGTGCCACACCACAGGCCTGTCCCAGTTTGAGGGCCGTCGCAAAATTCTTAGAAAGAAATGTGTTCTCGACCGCAATCGCCTCTGGCTGAAATTCCTCCACCACTTGCCTGAGACCCTCAAAGATTTGCCTCAGGCGTTTGGAAAGTGGTAGCTTCGCCGAGGTCTTAATTCCACCAGCCGCAATAAAATAAATCCTGTGTCCGCCTGAGGCGGATTCTTCGCCCACCACTCCATAACCGGTGACCATTGTCCCCGGATCGATCCCTAAGACCCGCATGTTTAACTCCGGCTCATGATGATAGAGCGTGAATGGCCCTTCGGGATGCACCCCATGTCAATCGAATCAGAAGTCCCGATTCATGGACCACTTTCTTTCTCTATGAGTTGTGGACTCCTTACCCTGCGGCCACCCTCTCGATCACCTCGTCCGGGATATCAAAATTGGCATGGACCTTCTGGACGTCGTCATGATCCTCGAGTGTCTCCATGAGTTTCAGCATCTGCTCAGCATCTTTCCCTGCCAAACTGACATAATTCTGGGGGACCAGGGTGACCTCAGCCAGTGCGAAGGGTATTTTGTTATCCTCTAAGCCTCTTTTCACTTTCTCGAAATCATGCGGAGCAGTGATCACTTCAAAATTCTTTTCATCCGTTCTTAAGTCCTCAGCTCCTGCCTCCAAGACAAGGCCCAGCAGTTTTTCCTCATCGGTACAGGCTCTTTCCACCACAATATATCCCTTTTTATTGAATACCCACGAGACACAGCCCGCCTCACCCATACTTCCCCCATATTTGGTCAGCAGGTGGCGGATCTCAGAGACAGTACGATTGCGATTATCACTCATGATCTCGATCATGATGGCCACACCGCCCGGGCCGTATCCTTCGTAGATCCCCTCTTCATACGTCACCCCAGGCAGTTCCCCTGTGCCCCGCTGCACTGCCTTCTTGATATTATCAATAGGCATATTGACTTCCTTAGCCTTGGCAATAGCGGTTCGCAATCTAGGATTGCCATCGGGGTCCCCGCCCCCAATCTTGGCCGCCGTGGTAATCTCTCTGATGATCTTGGTAAATATACGGCCCCGCTTGGCATCCTGGGCCATCTTATGCCTTTTTGTAGTTGCCCAGTGTGAGTGCCCACCCATAACAATCGCTCCGAATATACCGTTGAGTCTGTGGGGTCCGTTATGACCGTTTTGTCCGGTATATCTCTATACAGACCTAACAGACCCAACGGAAATGGCGAGATTAACAGGCTTCACGGCCCATCATTTTCGGTATTTGTACCACAAAACGAGAGAAGGTGTCAATCCAACAGACATTGAAGGATCCCCCAGCAACCTGCCTGCCCTGCCTGCCGGCAGGCGGCGTGCTTTGCGTGTTCGCCTAGATTAAGCTGACAGGAGGTTGAAAAGCCTGCGGGCCAGGACCTTACCCAACTCCGGAACTTTCTCTAACTCCTCCAGGGTAGCCTGCTGGATCCCATCCAGACTACCGAAGTGTCGGAGGAGCGCCCTCTTTCGGATCTCTCCGATTCCATCGATCTCATCCAGCACAGAGGTCACCATCTCCTGCCCACGCAGCTTGCGGTGATAGGTCACTGCAAAACGATGGGCCTCGTCACGGATCCGCTGGAGCAGATGGGTCGCCGGGGAGGCATGGGGCAGGATAATCGCCTCTGAAGCACCCGGCAGAAAAACACGTTCCTCTTTTTCATCACGGGCCTTAGCCAGACCGATGATATCGATATGATGTGGGGGCCCGTGCGGTGCAGTTGCTCCTCCGATGCCCCCTTGCCCCGGCCCGTCCCTGGCCAAGCCAGATGCCGGGCCTTTCTCTCTGAGGTTTATCCGATCCAAGACCTCAAGCGCAGCCGATAGTTGTCCCTTTCCACCATCGATGAGAATCAGATCGGGGAACTTGCCCCCGGTTTCTTTCACCCTCGAGTACTGGCGATAGAGGATTTCCTGGAGCATCGCGAAGTCATTGGCCCCCTGAATGGTACGAATCCTAAACTTACGGTAATCCGATTTCTTCATCCCCTTTTCATCCCAGACCACCATCGAGCCCACCGCGTGATCTCCCATCATATTGGAGATATCGAAGGCCTCAACTCGCCGGGGCAACCTGCGCAGGTGAAGCAGACGCTGGACCTCAATCAAGGCCTGTTCGCCGTGCTCCTGCAATGCGAGGTGTTCTTGCAGGCACAGGGCCGCATTCTCCTGGGCCAGTTTGAGTAGTTGGGTGTCCGGCCCTCGGGAGGGCGAGTGAAGGTGCACCGGTCCTCCCCTCCTATCAGATAGCCACTGCTCCAATAACTCTTTTTCTGTCAGTTTGACGGGCAACAAAATCTCTGGGGGAATTATCCCTTCCTTGGCATAAAACTGCTCTATAAAGGAGGCATAGAGTTCGTCTTCAGGCCAGTCCGCTACGCCTTCAAGCAAGAAGTCCCTTCGACCAATGAGCATCCCCCCGCGCACAAACATGACCTGCAGGTCTACCGTCTCTCTCTGCCGCGCCAGGGAGATTACATCCTGGTCTGTCAGGTCAGTAGTGGTCACACGTTGTTTTTCCAATATTCGCTCTACCTTT
>Ga0184639_10000713_pt1 | contig 13416 bp, 10 predicted proteins | sample PLM31_170_b2_FD_133155 | JGI IMG/M metagenome (GOLD analysis project Ga0184639, IMG submission 133155) | Groundwater sediment microbial communities from an aquifer in East River, Colorado, USA - PLM3-1_170_b2 | ecosystem: Environmental > Terrestrial > Soil > Riparian zone | place: USA: East... | reverse complement strand
TCCTCGAGCGAATGGGTGGCTGAGATTGAAAATATTTTTATCCGATCGGAGGATTGCAAACAGTGCCATGATCGTCACTACGAGGAATGGAAGGGGATGCGTGAGCAAACCCCAGATCTCAAAACATTTGGCCGGGTTGACGCGGCCCTCCTCCACGGCGCTTCCTTAGAGTCACCCGTCTTCAAAACGGTCTTCGGTATCTGGCTCCAGACCAATCCGACCCCCCAGCAGCGGACGCTGTGCTTGTCGTGCCATGCACCGGCCGTCACGGTCTTTCCTCAACACGTGGACAAGATAAGCGGCCAAGTCCTGTCCGGCAAGGTCGAGGTCGAGGGCATTGGGTGCGCGTCCTGCCATCTCATCAATGCGGTGTCGGAAATCGCGGCCCCTCCGCCCACGTTCAAACTCAAGCCCGGGAAAGTGCTCTATGGGCCTTACGCCGAGCCGGAGGACAATTTGGTTCACCCTTCCCGCCAATCTGATTTGTACCGGGGCGCCAACTACTGCACAGCCTGTCACTTTGACAAGGTCAAGGATGTCACGCGACGCGACCTGCCTGGTGAGATCCTCCAAGGGACGATCTGTCAGGATTGCCATATGGAATCCTCGACCGGCAGTTCGACCTCCAAGCGTGGAGCTCTGACGCGTTCAATCGGACGCCACTGGTTCAGAGGTGTGGTCATTCCCGGCATCATGCTGAAGAATCGCAACCTGCAGGCCGAATGGATGCCTCGGCTGGATATCGAGGTCAGCAAATCTACGACAGCAGTCGAAGGTACGGTCCTGGTGCGAACCGGCAGCCTGCCTCATAGTTTTCCGGACGGAGATCCGGTTCTGAAGCAGTTCTTCATTACGATCGTGCTCAAGAATGCCCAGGGTCAGGTTCTAACCACTGAACAGAAACGATTCGGTCTGCCCTTTGATCAGATACTCCGCGGGCCCATTCCGGACCCGCTCATAAAGGGGGGAACCACCACGCGTGTTCCGTTCACCATGACGCTGCCTGCAGGGGCCTCCCCGGTCTCCGTGGAGGCGCTCCTGACCTATGCGCTTGTCCCTGAGCCTGACCCCAAGCTCATGGAGAAGTATCTGGCCACGCTCAGGACCGACAAGGAAAAGGCGGAGGCGACCAAGCTGATCCAGGAATATTCGCTGCCGCGCGTGCTTACGTTCCGAACCAAGACGTTGCAATCCTGATACCGTGCTGTGAGTGTGGAGGCTGCCTCTCAAGAAGCCAGGAGGGACGTCGAAACGGTGACACGATCGAAAGAGCAGTGGAAGGGTGTCGCCGTTCTCGTGGCGGCGCTGGCGATCATGGCTGCCGTGGGGATGGCTCACCTGAGCCTCGCCCAGGATTCGGCCAAATCACCGGGGACGCTGGAGAAGGTCTTTCCCCATTCCAACAAATGCAAGCGGTGTCACGAACGAGTGTTCGAAGAATGGGAGACCTCGCCGCTTTCCAGGTCGATTCACTCGCCCGCGTTCCGCGCCGCGCTGGATGAGTATCTCGCCTTTTCGGGAGGCAAAGACAAGGCGCTCTGTTTCCGGTGCCACGCGCCGCATGTGAACGAGTTTGTGGACCAGGCGCAGACGTTCGTCTCACAGGTGCAGTCCGGGGACCCCGCCATCGACGGGGTGGCGTGCTCCCAATGCCATCTGATCAAGCAGATTGACCGGACCAGCTTGCTACCGAAGCTCAAGTATGCTCCCGGCAGAATTCTGTTTGGCCCGTACAAAGACTTTGTGGAAAATAAGGCGCATCAGTCCATGGAGCTGGAGCTGTTCCGGAAATCGGATCTCTGTCTGAACTGTCATCTGGCGGTGCCGTCCGCCGCCAATCTGGGCAAAAGCAACGACTTGCTGGGGACGTGGGAGAGCAGTCAGGCGACCAAATCCGGCAAAGAGTGCCAGACGTGCCACATGCCCGAACAGGTCGGGGAGTCTGCCAACGGCGAGAACAAACGAAAAGTGGCGAATCACACGTTTCCCGGAAGAGTAGGTAAGCTGAGGCAGGAAGCGGCCAAGCTGGAAGTGGGGACCGAGGTGAAAGGTGATCAGACAAAAGTCACCGTGACGATCCAGAGCCTGGTTCCTCACAACCTTCCGACAACGCATCCGGCCTGGGCCCGAGTGGTGCTTGATCTGGCGATCAAGGGTAAGAATTTAAAAACGGTGTTTGCAGAGCAGCGCGCCTACGGGCGAGTCTTTGCCAATGCCAAAGGGCAAAAAACTTTCTTCGACTTCGAGGCGACCAAAGTCTTGGAAGACACCGTGTTGAAACCGGAAGAGAGCAGGGTGGAAACCTTTACGTTCCCCACGCCCAAAGATACGCGGTCCTTTGACGTCGAAGCATCACTGAACTATGCACCAGTGGCGGGGTCACCGGCTTTCCTCCAGAGAATTGAAGCGGAGTCGTCGAAGGGAGCCCAGGATCCGGTCTTCCAGTCCATTCCGATTGTGAAGCGGGCCGTGAATGTTCCGTTGCAATGAAGCCGAGCGCAAGGAGGGCGCGAGAATTCCTAATCGGTGGCAATCGTCGAGCCAGGAGATTTCATCTTAAAAATCTGGATGGCGGAGTAGATATTCTTGGCCGGCTGATTCAGAATCAGCTCCGAGTTGGTGATATGGGTGTCGATCAACTCAAAAGGACCGCCGCTGTAGTAGATCTGGCAGTGATCCATCGTGCAATTCTTGAAGACGTGGTTGTCCAACGCGAGTTGCTCCTTGGTAAAGGTCTTCCCTTCCACCAGAATGTATTCGGGGCCGACGCCCATCAGTTTCTCCCTCCGCGGGCCACTATATCAGATTCCTGACCGCTCCCGCAAACCGCCACACGTGACTCTCTCGTAAGCGAGAGCCTGGCGTGAGTCCCCCGGAGCGTCTTCTGGAGCGCGCGCTGGGGTTTCGTCTTGATCATTGCCACCTGGCTGTACAAAATGGCCGGGTTTTTCAATTCCCTCCGCATGCGAAGCGCCCACCGTGTGCGGGCCCGGTGCGTGCAAGAGGGTGAACCCGTGCGACGGATGAGCTGAACTATGGGAGGGCGAAGGTCTACTTCTGAAGAGGAGGGTTTTCTGTGGACATCTCGACGGGCGTGATCGTATTCGCAATCGCCGCCGCGGCCGCGGGGATTGGGTATGGCCTTTACCTGGCCCTCTGGATCTTTAAGCTCGATGCCGGAAACGCGGAGATGCTGCGGATCGCTCAGGCGATCCAAGAAGGAGCCGCTGCCTACTTGAACCGTCAATACCGGACCGTGGGGGCGGTCGCTGCCGGCTTGTTTGTCATTCTCTGGCTGGCCGGGAGGTGGTCCGATTATTTCGGCCTACTCACCGCAATCGGGTTCTTGGTCGGGGCGGCCGCTTCGGCCACGGCGGGGTATGTCGGAATGAACATCGCCGTTCGCGCCAACGTGCGGACCGCCCAGGCCGCGCACCAGGGACTCAACGCGGCGCTGACTGTGGCCTTCAGGGGCGGGGCCGTCACCGGGCTCCTGCTGATCGGATTAGGATTGTTGGCGCTCACCGGGTTCTACGCCATCGCAACCGCCCTGGCAGGTCAGGAAAAGGCGGTTCATGCCCTGTTGAGCCTGGGGTTCGGCGGAAGCCTGATCTCGGTCTTTGCGCGCGTGGGCGGAGGCATTTATACCAAGGCTGCTGATGTCGGGGCCGACCTGGTGGGTAAGCTGGAAGCCGGAATTCCGGAAGACGACCCCCGTAACCCGGCGGTGATCGCCGATAACGTCGGCGACAATGTGGGCGACTGCGCCGGCATGGCGGCCGACTTGTTTGAGACCTATGCGGTGACGACGGTGGCCGCGATGGTTCTGGCCTTCAGCATGTTCAAGGGACAACCGGAACCGGTTCTCTACCCCCTTGCACTGGGGGGCATGACGATTCTCGCGACCATTATCGGCATCCCGTTTGTGAAGGTCGGGCCGGGCGGTGGGATCATGACGGCGCTCTATAAGGGGCTCTTCGTGGCCGGCGGGATCGCGGCTGCGGCCTTTTATCCGATCACCATCCGCATGATGCAGGGGGTTGGAGGGGTCGACGGAACCCGCTATTACCTCGCCGCGCTGGTCGGGCTTGTGGTCACATTGGCGCTGGTCTTCATCACCGATTATTACACCTCCAAGAGCTATGCGCCGGTCCGTGGGATCGCCAAGGCCAGCGAGACCGGTCATGCGACGAACATTATCGCGGGTTTGGCGGTGGGGATGCAGGCAACCGCCTGGCCGGTGGTGGTGATTGCGGCGGCGATCCTGGCGAGTTTCTGGCTCTGCGGGGGAGCCGCGATGGGCGGCTTGTATGGTGTGGCGGTGGCGGCCGTCTCCATGTTGTCGATGGCCGGCATCGTGGTGGCGATCGATGCGTTCGGACCGATCACCGACAATGCCGGTGGCATTGCGGAAATGGCCCATCTGGGGAAAGATGTCCGCAACATTACCGATCCGCTGGATGCGGTGGGCAATACCACCAAAGCCGTGACCAAGGGCTACGCCATCGGCTCGGCCGGGTTGGCCGCGATCGTGCTGTTTGCGGAATATGCACGGGCGGTGACGGGTGAGAACAAGACGAGCGGGTTCGATCTATCAAACCCGGACGTGCTGGTCGGATTGTTCCTGGGCGGCATGCTGCCGTTCCTGTTTGCCTCGCTGTGCATGAAGGCGGTCGGACAGACCGCTGGGCTGGTCGTCGAAGAAGTCAGACGGCAGTTCCGGAGCATCAAAGGCATCATGGAGGGCACGGCGAAACCGGAGTACGGCAGATGCGTGGATATCGTCACGCAAGCCGCCATCAGGAAGATGATGATTCCCGGACTCATTCCGGTCATCTCCCCCATACTGGTGGGCGTGATTTTGGGACCACACGCATTGGGTGGCGTGCTCGTGGGCAGCATCGTGACGGGACTGTTCGTGGCCATCTCAATGACGAGCGGCGGTGGCGCATGGGATAACGCCAAAAAATACATCGAGGAACAGGGCAAGAAAGGCAGTGAGACACACAAGGCGGCGGTCACCGGCGATACCGTCGGCGATCCGTACAAGGATACAGCCGGTCCGGCGATCAACCCGATGATCAAGGTGATCAATATCGTGGCCCTGCTCATCGTTTCGTTTCTGGTGCGTGAATGAGTGTCCGTGGAACATGTCATCCTGCTTGACGGAGCCCGGCACGTGAGGTATCCTGGCTACATAACAGAATGCCGTATTTGTGATCTGGTGAGTCGATAGTCCGACGAGGTCTGGAGGTACTCCCATGGAAAAACAGGAGAGGAGACCCGAGTCCAAAAAAGACACGCAGGCGAGGGAGGAGGCAAAACCGAATCCGAAAGTTGTCGAAGCCGGCAAGAAACTCAAGGAGGATATCGATAAACTGGTGGACGAGATTGACGACGTTCTGGAGAAAAACGCGGAAGAATTCGTGAAGAATTATGTACAAAAGGGTGGAGAGTAGTTACGGCAGTTCTTTTCTTCCGATATCCCCTATTTGATCAAGCTCGACCGGGCTGAACAAACGCAGGCAGTTATCATTCGACCTCGACTTCCACCTGTACTCTCTCGCTAGATCCTTACCCATGCCTGGGCTTGGATGATGGAAGTCTGCCTCCTATGCAAGCTTCTTGATTCGAACTTGCTGTAATAACCGACAGGAATTCCCAGTAGATCCGCACGGTTCAGCACCGCGTCACACACCAACTCATTTTCAACCGGCAAGAGGGTTCCCCAGCCCGGTTTGACAAAGCTTTTTTGAAGGACTAATGTTTCTCTGAAATCTCAGCAAGTTGCGAGAGTTTCAATCGTTGTCTCGAGGAGCCGGATGGTCAAAAAGCGATGGATATTTCGTCAGGTGGACCGGGAGCAGCAAGTTGCGCTTGCCCATACTCTCTCTATTTCTCCAATTACGGCGTCGGTCTTGCTCGCCCGCGGAGTGAGCACCAAGGAACAAGCACACTCGTGGCTGTCCCCGCATCAGACCGCGCTGCACGATCCGTTCCTGCTTCCGGACATGGAGAAGGCGATCGAACGTCTCCACCAAGCGGTCACCGCGAGAGAGCGCATCTGTTTTTACGGTGATTACGACGTGGACGGAATTTCGGCAACCAGCCTGTATCTGACATTCTTCCGCAGTCTTGGGGCCGACGCGGCCGTGTACATCCCGCATCGTGTTCGTGAAGGGTATGGACTGAATGAACACGCGCTTCGTGAACTCACGAAGGGAGGAGTGCGGTTGCTGGTGACATCGGATTGTGGCACCACGTCTCACCATGAAGTCGAGGTGGCAAACAGACTGGGGCTCGATGTCATTATCACGGACCACCACCAGCTTGAAGCCAGCATGCCCCCCGCGCTGGCGGTTCTGAACCCACATCGGGCGGATTCAGGATATCCTTTCAACGGCCTTTGTTCCGGAGGACTCGCCTATAAAGTTGCACGGGCCTATGAAGAGACATACGGAGGCGGAGAGCTGGCTCTGGAATCGCTACTGGACCTGGTGGCCTTGGCCACCATAGCCGATGTCGTCCCATTACGGGACGAGAATCGGTTCTTCGTCCGCGAAGGGCTCGCGTTGATTTCGCAAGGGGCGCATTGCGGGATACGGGCGCTTAAGCAGGTGGCAGGCGTGGACGGAGTTTGCACGACCGGTACCGTGGCGTTCAGGCTGGCTCCTCGGATTAATGCCGCCGGACGATTGGCCGATGCTGGGGTGGGAGTTCGGCTGCTCACGACGGAGTCTGATCGGGAAGCCAGGGATCTCGCTGAGCAGCTTGAACGGTTGAACCGAGAACGCCAGCGGATCGAGAAAGAGACGACGGCAGAAGCGTTGGCTGCGGTCGGGAGCACGGAGACCCCAGCGGCGCTGGTCCTGGGCGCCCGGCACTGGCATCTCGGTGTGGTTGGGATCGTGGCCGCTAGGCTGGTGGAGCGATACCACCGACCCGCTGTGGTTGTCGCTGTGAACCAGAACGGAATCGGGAAGGGTTCAGCGCGAAGTGTCCCAGGCTTTGACCTCTATCACGCCCTCTCCCGGTGCCGCGATTTACTGGAGGGATTCGGCGGTCATCCCGTCGCCGCCGGCCTCACGATCCGGGAATCCCGTCTGCCGGAATTCCGGGACAGATTTGCGGAGATCGCGGCTGAGTGGAGCGGCGATCAGCCGCAGGGTCCGATGCTTCACGTGGATGCGGAGGTCAGCCTGAAGGAGGTGGACCAGCAGCTTGTCCGCGAGCTGGACATGCTGCGGCCGTTTGGAGCAGGGAATCCGGAGCCGACGCTCGTGGTCAGAAATCTGGCCATCTTGGACAACCGAGTGGTTGGCAATCGTCACCTCAAGCTGATGGTGCGTCACGGGAATTCGCTGCCATTCGACAGCATTGGGTTTCGGATGGGCTCCTTGGCCGATCTTGGACTTTCGGCTGAGCGGGCGGTGGATCTGGCTTTTGTGCCCGAGTTGAGCCGCTGGAATGGTCTTGATCGGATTCAATTGCAGATCAGAGACGTTCAGGCGAGTCAAAATTTGTAACCCGACACATGCCGTACGAGACCATCACAGAGATCGACCAGTTAATCAAGCGAGTCCAGAGCTACAACCCAGACGCGGATGTGGAGCTGGTGCGTCGGGCCTATGCCTTTTCGGCGAAAGCCCATGCAGGCCAGACTAGGCGGTCGGGCGAGCCCTACCTCCAGCACCCGTTGGCCGTGGCCGGGGTCTTGACGTCGCTCAGGTCCGACGTGACCGCCATCGTGGCCGGCTTACTGCACGACACTGTTGAGGACACGCTCGCGACGCCGGATGAATTAGAGCAGGAGTTCGGCAAAGACATTGCGCGTTTGGTGGACGGGGTCACCAAAATCGGCAAGATCCAGTTCAGGAACTACGAGGAGAAACAGGCCGAGAACTTTCGGAAGATGGTGCTCTCGATGGCGGATGACATCCGCGTCGTGCTCATCAAGCTGGCCGACCGCCTTCATAACATGCGGACGTTGGAGCATCTGAACGAAGTCAAGCGGCAGCAGATTGCCCAGGAAACGCTCGAAATCTACGCGCCGCTGACGAACCGACTCGGCATCGGATGGATGAAGAACGAGCTGGAAGATTTGTGTCTCAAGTATCTCAAGCCGGACGTGTTCGCCGGGTTAAAGCTACGGGTGGCGAAGCGTGACGAAGAGCGCCAGCAGCACATCGACGAGGTCATTCGGCTTGTGAGGAAGGCGTTGGCTGATGCGGGGCTTGCGGGGGAGGTGAAGGGCCGACCCAAGCATCTGTACGGCATTTATCAGAAGATGGAACGCCAGGCGATCTCCTTTGAAGAGGTGTATGACCTCGCGGCGGTCCGCATCATCACGGACACCAAGATGAACTGCTACGCGATCTTGGGATTGATTCATTCCCTCTGGCAACCGGTTCCTGGACGCTTCAAGGATTACATCGCGATCCCGAAATCGAACCTCTACCAATCCCTCCACACGACGGTCGTGGGATCCAAGGGCGAGCATGTGGAGTTTCAGCTCCGCACCGAGGAGATGCATCGGGTGGCTGAACAGGGGATCGCCGCTCATTGGAAGTACAAGGAGCACGGACAGGTCGATGACAAGGACGGGAAAGTATTCAGTTGGCTGCGACAGTTTGTGGAGTCGCACCAGGACCTGACCGACAACCGCCAGTTTATGGACTCGGTCAAGCTGGATCTCTTCCACGACGTGGTTTACGTGTTCACGCCCAAAGGAATGGTCAAGGAAATGCCGCTTGGCTCGACACCCGTGGATTTCGCGTACGCTATTCATACCGAGATCGGCGATCATTGTGTGGGGGCCAAGGTCAACGGGAAAATCGTTCCCCTGAAGCATCAGCTCGCCAGTGGCGATACCGTGGAGATCCTCACCGCCTCCACACAGGTCCCTCACAAGGACTGGCTCAAGTTTGTCCGGACACCACGAGCCAAGGCGAAAATTAAGCATTGGCTCAAAGGGGAAGAACAAAAGCGGAGCGTCGAAATCGGCCGTCGTCTTCTAGAACGGGAATTCCGACGCCACGATATGCCACCGGCTCAACTGTTCAAGTCGGACAGGCTCCTGCAGGTGGCACGCGAGTCCGGCTTTGAGACGACGGATGAAATGGCCGCTGCGGTCGGCTATGGGCGGCTGTCCACACTCCAGGTGATCAACCGGTTGAACCCCCCACCCCCTGCTGGAGAGCGTGCTCCTGTCACGCAAGAGTCTCCCGCTATGCGACCTTCGATCGGGAAGGCCGAGGAGAGAGGGGTCAAAGTCAAGGGTGGACGTGATCTCCTGATGCAGCTTTCCAGGTGTTGCAGCCCGGTCCCCGGCGATCGGATTATGGGCTACATCACCCGTGGACGTGGCCTCACCATTCATTCAGTGGGGTGTCCGAATCTCGAAGCGCTGGATTATGACAAGGAACGGCTGGTGGAGGTCGAGTGGGATACCACGGCTCCCAGCACTCACCCTGTCAAAGTGTCGGTGCTCGCGGTGGACAAAACGGGAGTGCTGGCCAATGTGTCGTCGTCCATCTCCGAGTGTAAAGCCAATATCAGCCGAGCCGAGATCACGACGCGGGACGACCGAAAGGCGCTGCTCGATTTTGTGGTCGAAGTGACCGATACAGAGCATCTTGACCGGCTGCTCAAGGCAATCGAGCGCGTGGACGGAGTCATCACAGCTCGGCGCATCCGCGCATGGCAGGAACGGTAGGGCACTCCTCGCGCTATGCGAGAGAGCTAGGGGGACGTACGTGTTCGTTGGTCAGAAAGAGGGCGAGGCGTTTGAAATCGGAGCTTGGCACCTCGTTGTAACTTCAAGGTGTCGGCCATGCCTGCGGCCAGCTCCAGGGCGTACAGGGCATCGTCGTTCGGCTGGTATTGGGGACAGCCATCGTCAGTCCGGCTGCAGCCCGGCACATTCCGTTCCACGTGCACGATCTTCTTGTCCCGGTCCATCCAGATGATGTCGAGTGCGATACGGGTGTTCTTCATCCAGAAGGTCCAGGGCTGTGGTTCCGGGAACGTAAACAGCATGCCACGGTCCTTGGCCAGTGACTCCCGAAACATCAGTCCTCTGGCTCGTTTCTCTGTGGTGTCAGCCAATTCCGCGAGAATCGTGACCCCCTGTGGGGTGGTCACAGACACCAGCCCCTCCTCCGACGACTTGCCCTCCGCTCCTGCTGCCGACTGGAGCGTGGTTGTCAAGCAAATAACGGTCGTAGCCAGACCGGCTCGTGCGACAGGCATGCAGAGCTGTTTCAACGATGTCCACAACTCGGCCGCCGACATGCGCGAATCCTAACGACCCCCCTTGCCTCTGTCAAGGTGCTCGCCCGGCGGCAATTCCTCCCATCATATCCCGTCAATGGCATCCTGTGGCGACAGTCAAGACTGAACGTCACGAGTCCGGGCTGGATCGCTCTGCGACGTTTGACAATCTCCGGAGAGCACGATAGGGTGGCGCCGAGCTGACGGATTCCTGATGGAACGCATTTGGCTAGCACAGTATGATCCCGAGGTTCCCCACGCGCTGTCCTACCCCGACATCGTCCTGCCCGATCTGCTGACTCATGCCGCCGCGCGGTATCCCGATCGTCCGGCGCTCCGCTTCTATGGTCGCGTGATCCGATACCGGGAGCTGGACGCTCTCGCGAATCGGTTCGCGCATGCCTTGATGAGGCAGCAGATCCGCAAAGGGGGAGTGGTGGGACTCATGCTGCCGAACCTGCCTCAGATGGTCATCGGTTACTACGGGAGCCTTCGGGCTGGCGCGATGGTCACTCCGATCAACCCTCTCTACGTCGAAAGCGAGATCGCGCATCAGGTCACGGACTCCGGCTGCGAAACCATTCTTGCGCTGGACCAGTTCTACTCACGGATCAAGCCACTGCTCGGGCGGACCTGTCTCAAGCGCGTGATCCTGACCGGGGTGGAAGACTACCTGCCCTGGCTGAAACGCCTTTTGTATCCGCTCAAGGAGATGCGGGAGGGTCACCGCAGCCCCAAGACGGTCGATCCTGCGGTTCATACAATGCGGCAGTTCATGGGCGGCCCAGCCGGTCCTCCTTCTGTCGAGGTGCGTCAGAACGATATCGCCCTGCTTCAATATACGGGAGGGACGACCGGGATTCCCAAAGGCGTGGTGCTGACCCACCACAACCTGGTTTGCAACACCTGGCAGTGTCGGCACTGGATGCCGTCCCTTCGTGAAGGGAAGGAGGTGTTTCTCGGCGTGCTGCCGTTCTTTCATGTGTACGGGATGAGCGCGTGTCAGAATTTGGCGGTCAGTGTCGCGGGTTCGTTGGCGCTGCTCCCACGGTTTCACGTGGTGGAGGTGTTGGACACGATTACGCGTGAGCGAGTCACGGTGTTTCCTGGCATCCCGGCGATGTATTCGGCTATCAATAATCATCATCACCTGGAGCAGTACGACCTTCAGTCCGTTCGGCTTTGCATCAGCGGAGCCGGCCCGCTCCATCCGTCCGTCCAGGATCGGTTCGAGGCGCTTGCGGGAGCCCGGTTGGTGGAGGGCTACGGGTTGACCGAAGCCGGGCCGGTGACCCACGTCAATCCGATCAATCGCGTAACGGGAGAGCGGCGCCGGCGGAGCATCGGGCTGCCCCTGCCTGACACCGATGCAAAAATCATGGACGTGGAGACCGGTGAGCGCGAACTTCCGACTGGAGAGGTCGGAGAATTGGCGGTCCGTGGCCCCCAGGTGATGCGTGGCTATTGGAACCGGGACGAAGAGTCTCGGCAAGTTCTGAGGAACGGGTGGCTGTTCACGGGCGACCTGGCTCGAATGGATGCGTCGGGGTTCTTTTACATTGAAGACCGTAAGAAGGATATGATCAAGTCGGGAGGTGAGAATGTATACCCTCGCGAGGTCGAAGAGGTGCTTGTCCGGCATCCGAAGGTCAAGGAGGCGGTGATTGTTGGCGTCCCTCAGGGCCTACGAGGGGAACTGATCAAGGCCTATGTGGTGTTAAAGGATGGCGAGGACGCCACCGCGGTGGACATCCTGGAACACTGTCGAAAGGATCTGGCGAAGTTCAAGGTGCCGAAAAAGGTTGAGTTCAGGTCTGAGCTTCCCAAGACACTGGTGGGGAAGGTGCTCCGGCGCGTGCTGGTGGAAGAAGAACTTAAGAAGGAAGACGGACAGCGCGAAGAATAAGGATTCACCCGACAACGAATGAACGGCGCCATGTGCACCGGCTTGCAATCGGACGGCATCCTGTGCCATTCTTTTCATTGCTCGTCACTAGATTCGGCAGGAAGAGAGGAAGACGATGAAAGAAAAGCGGAGGGTTCTCTTTAAGAAAGGGGTCTTCGTCTGCCCTAAATGCCGTCAGTCGTACGTCCAGGAAAAATGGATCGAGGAATGGCGGATTCGCTGCCACAAGTGTGATTACAGAGGCACGTTGACCGAAGTGTCGGTGGAGGAGCATATGGACGAGGAGACCGTGCGGCATTGACGGCGTACACGACTGGCCTTTTCCGTGGCGTGCACGGCGCTATTTCCTGTCGAACGCATTTCCATAACCCGCTCTCTCGCTCAGCTCTCCGTCGGTCTCTTTTTTTCTTCTAGACATTCGGTCTCCCGACTGACCCCCTTCCTGCTCTGAACCATACTTACGAGGAGTGCTATGCGCAAGATGTCTGTCCTTCTGATCACTTTCACCTGGTTCTCTCTTACGCTGCAGAACTTCGCAGCGGCCGCCGAGCCGTTTCCGAGCATCAAGGTGCTGGTGGCGTACCATTCCATGACCGGCAATACGGAAAAAATCGCCAAGGGAGTTGTGGAGGGGGCACAGGCAGTACAGGGAACGTCCGTGGTACTCAAGCCGGTGGGACAGGTCACGGCAGCAGACCTGTTCTCGGCTGACGCCCTGGTGGTCGGTTCTCCGGTGTACTGGTCCAACATGGCCGGCGAGGTCAAAACGTTCTTCGACAACTGGCAGCTCAAGTTCGGGGTCTTTCCGGAGTTCAAAATGCGGGATAAGGTGGGCGCGGCCTTCACCACCGGCGGGCAGGCGGCTGGCGGCAAAGAGATCACGATGCTCACCATCTTGGCCGCGATGCTGGGCAATCAGATGATCGTGGTAAGCGGCGGTGGCGCCTTTGGGGCTTCGGCAACCACCGAGGGGGACAGCCCCGGAATTGACGACAAGGAGTTGGCCGGCGCCAAGGAGTTGGGTCGGCGGGTGGCCGAGGTGACGTGGAGGGTCAAGCGAGGAAGCGCGAAGTAGCCGTTGATCATCCTACCGTCCGCTCCAGCTCCTCCACCATGCCCTTGATAGTGTTGAATCCCGATTGCCAGAATGTCTCGGAGCGCATGTCGACGCCGACCTCGGCCAGGATTGCTTCCGGGCTCTTCGATCCTCCGGCGGCCAGCAAGTCGAGGTACTTGGG
>Ga0184639_10000712_pt1 | contig 13419 bp, 14 predicted proteins | sample PLM31_170_b2_FD_133155 | JGI IMG/M metagenome (GOLD analysis project Ga0184639, IMG submission 133155) | Groundwater sediment microbial communities from an aquifer in East River, Colorado, USA - PLM3-1_170_b2 | ecosystem: Environmental > Terrestrial > Soil > Riparian zone | place: USA: East... | reverse complement strand
GTCACCTGACCGGTGGAGCGTCAGCACTGACGAGTGCCGCTACTACCCATCCCATCTCTATCCTTCTGTTGTCCGACGAGGGTCAGACGGGGACGCGGAAGGCGGTCATGGCTATAAAAGCGTAGCGGGGTAGCGGCCCTGAGTTGACAAAATCTGACTTTGTGGGCCGCAACCCGCAACTAGGGAACTTGGCTTCCGTGTTCCGCCTCGAATTCATCTGCAAGGAGTTCCAGCGTAATTACATCGTCGGAGAAGCGTACGCCCCCCCGGGTGGGGATGCATTCTTGTGAAGCGACAGCCACAACTCGTGGTGATCCAGCTCGGAGCCAGGGACATCGCTGGATTCCGATGCGGCAGCCGATTTGATAGCCTCGATTATTTTTCGTTCCGACGCGGGCCTTGGGAGGCGGGCCAGTATTCTCGACCTTGTCCAACACGCGGTAGCTTCAGGGTTCCGCGGCCTTACGCCGACGGCGCGACAGCTTATATATGTCATTGGGAAGTCTAGGACGTTCGCCCGGGACGAAACCGGCATCTTCAAGAACTCCCTGGCGTGGTTCGGAAGGGATCGCAGGGGCAGATCCTGCAGGAGCTCCGATCGTGTTGCGTGTCACAGGCATGATCCTAATTCGTGATAGTGGCAAGGCTGCGGTCCCACTCTCAAGGGCTCATGCCGAGGAGGCGGTTGTCGCCTGATGGACTGCCTTGACAGGCTTGGGCCCCTCGGAGTGGCTATCGGCACCCAGACGATGAACCTAGAGAGGTCAGACTTCTTGGATTCGTGGGACCATGCTGAGGAAGAAACGAGGCTGGACCATGATTGAGGTCGACCGACTTCGCAACTGCCGTTCGCTGCTTGAGCAGTCGCCGAAACTCAATCTGGGATGCGGACGATTGACATTGCCTGACTTTGTCAACATTGACCATCAGCACGGTGACGGCGTCGACCTCGTCTTGGACATTGAACACGACCGCTTCCCGTTCGAGAACGGGACTGTCAATGCCATCCTTGGCAGCCACGTATTCGAACACCTTTCGCACCTGGAACGAGTCCTTGCCGAATGCGCGCGAGTGCTTCGCCCGGGCGGCTTCTTGGAGGTGTATGTCCCTTTCGGGCGATACGGATTCACGAAGACGCCGCAGCATGTCCGGGCTTTCTGGCCTCGGGGCATTCGTAATTTGGTGTTTCAGGAACGGTCTGTCGATAAGCAGCATGAACCCCCGTCGCCTTGGGGTGAGATTGCCTTGATCGAAACATCTCGGTATTCGCTGCCTATGGCTTGGCACGTCCGTGAATATCTGCATCTGACTCCGAATTTCGGAATGCCCTCTGAACTCCACTTCGTGCTTGTGAAGCAAGCAAAGCCCGATGATGGCGGAGGTGAAAAAAGCGTCCGAGCCACGGGAGATTGGCCGCATTGAGTTTGCGAAGGGCCAGCACTGGAACGTTCCTACCCTCGGATGGCCTGACTTCCTCTGCATGGATTACGGTGACGTCATCGCGATTGAGGTGAATGGGAGCGCGGGCTTGGCCTACGGCAAGTGATTGAAAGGCAAAGTGCCATGACACGCTTCTTGAGCCTGCAGGGATCAAGGGCCTTACGAGGGCAATGGGAAGTTGATCTTGGGCGATACGGCAAGCAGGACGTGATTTCGAGATGAAAAACAAGGCATGCAGCCGACGTGCCTTGATTGTCTTGAAAGTGATTTCGGAACTCCGTTCCGTCCGGCAGAAGATAACGAGGGAGGAGTTTGAGAGTCGGTTTGTATTCTGACCATCGGTACCGCGACGGTCAGATCGGGACTGGTGCGTCGAAGTATATCCACTACCTGACGCAGGAACTCCAGAACCTCGGCGTCGAGGTCGTGCCGCTCCACAAGGGCGCGAACCCGACGGATGTCGACGTCCTGCATGATCCGCACCCGCCCTGGAACGCGCCCCTCTTCCCCCGAAGGCCGCTCGTGATCACCATACACGACCTGTCCCCATCGACATACCCGCAGTATTACACACGGTGGATTCGGACGTTGTACGTTCAGAAGCTTCGGTGGTTCATGCCGCGGAGCCGGCGGATCCTCGTGGACAGCGAGCGGACCCGCGCGGTCGTCGCGGACATCCTGCGGCCGCGTGTCCCCGTCGATGTGATTCCGCTCGGACTCGAAGACCGCTTCCGCCCGATCCCCGTCGAGCCTCCGGAAGTGCCCTTCCTCGTGCAGGTCGGAATCCACCGCGAGATCAAGGAACCGATAATGACCTTGCGCGCCTTTGCGGGAATCGCCGAGCGGATCCCGCACGAACTCCATTTCATCGGGGGCCGTGTCCCCTGGTTCGCGGCCGTCGAGACGCTCATCGCCGCGAGCCCCGTGCTGCGGTCTCGCGTGAAGGTCTACTGGCCCGGGGAGGAGGGCATCCCCGCGGTGTACAACCGCGCAAGCCTCGTCGTCCACCCGTGTCCCGAGGAGGGTTTCGGGTTCGTCCCGCTGGAGGCCCTCGCGTGCGGAGCCCACGTCCTCGCGCGAGCGCCCGCCGTACGGGAAGTCCTCGGGTCGTTCGGGTGCTACGTCTCGGATGCGTCCGGGCTCGCGGACGCGATGCTCGACTGCCTCCGACATGCACCGAAGGGCATGCGCGACGAACGGGTTGCGCAAGCCCGACGGTTCACGTTCCGCGCGATGGCGGAGCGCACCCTGCGGTCCTATGAGCTGGCCCTGGCCGGATGAACGGGTTCGCCTTCCGGCCGCCTGAGATGGATCAGTGCGACCGCGCGTGTCACATCGACGGAGTCCTCGCGCACGGCGATCTCCTCGGAGGCGGGCTGCCAGCTGACCCCTCGCTGCACGAAGAAGAAGCGCTCCTCGACGGCCCAGCCTTGTATGATCATGCGAAGCCGCTCGCGGTCGTACGCCCTCTGGGTCCGTCCGACCCCGCCCCGCCCCACGGGCACCGTGATCATCAGCCGTCCCCCGGGCTTCACAAGCCTCCGCAGTTCCCGCATGATCCGCAGGTCATCCTCGGAATCCGTGCGCGTATCGTACCAGCCCACGCCGACGTGCTCGAGGGTGCTCACCATGACCGCCGCGTCGAAGGACGCCGACCGGAACGGCGAGGCCCGCAGGTCCGCCTTCACGAGGTCCGGCCCCGAACGACCCAGCAGGATCTCGTCCAAATCGACCGCGACGGTGCGGTAGCCGAGGGCGACGAGATAGAGCGGTAAGACGGACCAGCGCGACCCGACATCGAGGACTCGGCTCCCCGGTGGCAAAAGAAGAGATCGCAGAACGAAGGGGATCTCGACGACCCGCTCCGTCACGACGAGTTCCCGTCGCACGGCCCGGGGCCACGCCCGCCGGAGGGCCTCCCGCAGGAACGCATGCTCGTCGAGCAACCATCCTAAGAGGCGCGAACGGTAGCGGTAGGCAAGGCGCGCGGCCGGAGGAAACTGCGGCAATTCCCTGACGGCTCGTTTCCTCGCGTCCATCGTGGGACTCATCCCGCGGGGCCTCCCCCGCCGGCGAAGATCGGATGAGACCGCAGGAGGGCCTCTGTCTGCCGTTCCTGGCAGTAACGGGAGACGAAGCCTTCGCGGGCCCGCCGGCCCATCTCGTGCAATCGATTGGGGTCTGCGATCAGGTCTTGAATGGCACGACGGATTGCGGCCGCGTCCTCCGGATCCGTGACCGCGCCGCACGCGCAGATCTCTAGGAGGATTCGCCGCATCTCGGGGAAGTCGCTTGCGAGGATGGGGATTCCGAGGCCCATATAGTCGAACAGCTTCAGGGGCACGACGGTCGTTTGATTCTTCGTCGTCGGGAAGTATAGGGCGAGGCCCAGGTCGAGGATAGCGGTCTGCCGCAAATATTCCGCCGTCGGAAGACGGCCCGTGAAGACGACCCGGCCGGACAGCCCTCGCGCAGCGGCCAAGGCCCTCACCTCCGCGACCTTCGCATCGCCGCCTCCGACGACGCACAGCTTTACGTTCGGAGCGAGGCCCGCCATCGCCTCGAGGACGGCCGGGACCGCTTCGTCCCGCCCCAGGGAGCCCGCGATCCCCAGGACGACGTCCTCCGGGCGGAATCCCGCGGCCGCTCGGATCGAAGCCCGGTCCTGGTCCGTGATCCTCGGGATTTCGGCGAGAGACTTCGCGCCGTAGATCACGGTGACCGCCTTGCCCGTCCGGCGGAAGCGCTCCGCTCGTTCTTCGCCGGCGGCATACACATGATCCACGGACTTCAACAGGCGGCGCTCCAGGAGGCCGAAGACGAATCCCTCGAGGCGGCTCCGTTCCGAGACCATCGCCGGCCAATCCTCATGGGCATGGTAGATGACCGGTACACTGAGGGAATGCCCCGCGAGGACGGAGGCCCAGAGCATCTCGAGGTCGTGACAGAGGATTGCATCCGGATGGAGTGAGGCGATCTCGTCCGCGAACCGCCTCGTGATCCGGCGGAACCCGGACAGGCGGGCGGCGAGCCCTTTCGGCGGAGCCAGCTTGCGACGGCGGATCCGCAGGCCGTCGCGGGCCTCTTCGTCCGGAAGAGGGCTCGCGGGATCCTTGATCCAGGAATAGACGCACACCTCCCGACCGAGGCGGCGGAGGACGCGGGCCTCGAACATCGGCCGCACGATGGGCCATGGTTCGAACAGGTCCGAGTGGAGGACGATGCAAACCCGCACACGCCGGGGACCAACCGTCCCGGCCTTAACCCTTCCTGGGAGTCGCTTCATGGGGACCGCACGGGCCGGGTCGAAAAGTCTTTTGCGGGCGGCTCGGTTCGGCGACGTCGTGAAAGTCGGCCGCGTGGAGGAGATGGCGTCCCACCTTCAGCGGGTCCGCGGCTGGGTCACGAGCGAGTTCCTGCCGGCGTCCGGCCGGGCGTTGGAGATTGGCCCGGGCGAGGTCACCTTCGACTGCAAGGGTTGCGACTACGTCAGGATCAACGTGTCCCGTCGCGGGAACCCGCAGGTCCTCGGGGATGGCCAAGCGCTCCCCTTCGCCGATGCGACGTTCGACGCGATCGTCGCGACCGAGGTGATCGAACACGTCCGCTATCCGTTCCGGCTGCTCCGGGAGATCCGGCGCACGCTGAAGCCGACGGGACGCGTCCTCCTCTCAACCCCGAACGTGGCGATCCCGGTGAACCGGATCGCCCTCGCCGTCTTCGGGCTCTTCCCTGACGACCGCACGCTCCACGACGGCGCCGACGTGGGCCACATCCACTTCTTCACCCGCCGGTCCTTCCTGGAGGCCCTCGTCGCAGAAGGATTCGTCGTGAGCCGGGAGTGGGACTTCTTCCTCCAAATCCTGCCGGACCGATACCTGTACGACACTTCACTGGAGCGCGTCTTCCCGAATCTCGCGAAGCAGATTGTTTTCGAACTTCGTCCTGCGTCGCCGTCTGCTTCTTCCTCGCGGCGCTCATGATGAGCACAACCTTTCCAGTGCGCGACGTCGTTTCGGTCGCAATCGATAAGAAGGCCTGATAGATATCAGTCGTAACAGCACTACGCAGTCAGCGCCGGTGAATGTCCGGGAGACGTGTGAGCTTACGGCGGTGAGGGTGGCCTTGGCCAGGTTGCTTGTCGCCACACCCGAGCCAATCGCATTGCCAAAACCTACCGTGCGCGACGGAATTCTGGCGGGAATCCAGCGTGCCGTGAGAACCGTGATGTGGGGTGTGCATCTTCGGGACCGATCCCTGATAGCCGCATTTTACGGGATGCGGGTAGTGTTGAAACTGTTCCAGCCGGGACACAGAATTGATGTGGGGATGTATCCGCAGTTCTGGCTCGGGGACCTCCAGATCCGCACTCCCATAGGTCGATTCATGTGTCGCGGCGGTACGTCCGATTTTGACATCGTGAACCCGAACCATGAGAAGCTCGTGGTTCAAGAGATTCGGAATTGCTTGGGGAAAATTCCGGCTAGGAGCGCTGTGGCCATAGATATCGGTGCCCACATCGGGAAGTACAGCATCCTTTCCGGTCGTATCCTCCGCAACGAAGGCACGGTTGTCTCGGTCGAACCAGATCCGGCCAACTTCGCACTTTTGACAAGGAACCTGACCCTGAATGGGCTTCAGAACGTGCGTGGCTTGAATCTCGGATGCTGGAGTTCTGATGGACAAAGAGTCCTGCATCAGCAAGTCGGGGACATGGGAGGACACTCTTTCGTCGACGCGACGCGAGGTGATAGTATTCTAGTCCCCGTGAGAACTCTGGATGGAATCTTGGACGACCACGGAATCGACCACGTCGATATTCTGAAAATGGACGTTCAGCGAGCGGAGGCCGAAGTCCTGCGCGGAGCTCGGAAATCTCTTGAAAGTAGCACGGACGCCACCGTGTTTTTTGAGGAAACGGGGGACCCCCGCACGGCCGAGAGTATCAGGATACTCCACGAGCTAGGTTTCGCTGTGAGGAGACTTGAAGACATCAACTACGTCGCACAACGATAAGCTCCCAGCCGGCCTAGGCCGGCCTTGGGATCACGAATTCGTAGTGCATCGTCCCTCAGAGCGGGAGGAGAGAACAACTGGGGTCCCCACTCGGTGGCCTCACGGAGTCGCTCTTAGTACCACGGAGCCGCGTTCATCGTCAGCGCAGAGCTACGAGTTGGTGTTCAGCGCGTCGCCGGATGAAAGTGTAAACGTTACGCCCGCCGGTTCAGTTGCAGAGGGCCGCGCCGCCACGTGGAATGAACTGACCGTTTTACGAAAGCGTCGCATGCTCGTAGAAGGTTTCGTAGTACGGGAGCAGGGTCTCCCAGGTGAAGTGCGTCCGCGCCTTCTCACCGCCCGCGTGTCCCATCGCGACAGCGGCTGATGGCTGCGAGATGACCCGGGTCAGGGCGTCGCGCAGGCCCGCGAGGTCCCCCCATTCGTAGAGGATGCCGTCGACGCCATCTTGTACGAGGAACGGAATCCCGCCGACCCGGGATGCCACGACGGGGATCCCCTGGGCCCATGCCTCCAGGACCGCGATGCCCTGCGCCTCGTAGAAACTCGGGAGGACGAGGCATGTCGCGCCCGCGAGCAAGTCCCGTTTCGAGCCTTCGTCCACCTCTCCCGTGAAGACGACCCGTTCCCGCAATCCCAACTTTGCGGCCAGGGTCTCGAGGGACGCGCGCGCACCGCCATCGGGTCCAACGAATGCGATCGAGCCCGTCCAGTCCTGCAGGCCCGCGGCGGCCCGCAGGAGGTGGTCCGGGGACTTCTCTCGATGGAGTCGTCCGAGGAAGACGACGTATCGGTCGAGATGGAACCGCGAACGGGCCCGTTCCGCCGATCCGGGCTCGAAGGCATCCGGATCGAGGCCTGTGGGCACCACGTGCACTCGCTCCGCCGGGAACCCGCGAGCCAGGAGCCAATCGCGGTCCGGGTTCGAGGCGCAGACGATGGCCGCAGCAAGGTGCAGGGTCCTCCGTCCATGCACGAGATCGTAGATCCGGCGTTTCCACGCGGCCGCCAGCGAGGGGGCCGGCTGGGCGACTCCGTGATGAAGCGAATACACGATCGGGCATGCGTCCGCGACCGCCCGGGCCACCCGATCGTTCGTCAGGAACCCGTAGCCGTGAAGGTGCACGACGTCGGCACCGCGCACGTCCGGCCGAAACACGGTCGCATAGTAGCCGAATTGCAGGATCGGTCGGTAGCGGCGGATCGCAATCCCTTCGATCGTTTCGGTGGGAGGGAGCGGGGTCCCGGCAATCGGGCGAGATGACGTGTGGACGACGACCTCGTGACCTCGTTTCGTCAGATGACGCGCGAGGCCGAGCACGTTCGACTCGACGCCGCCCTTCTCTGGGTAGAAGTGCGGCATGACGTGGTGGATCTTCATGGTCGCCCGAGACCGGGATCCGCGCTCCTCCGGATCGCAGACCCCGCCGCAGCATGCGGCGCGCGCTTGATAGCCTTTGCCCGGTCGTTCGTTTTCCGGCGACGCCGGAGAAGGATTTATGCAGGCGCCCCTTCTTCGGCAGCGAGATGAAGGCCGTCATCCCCGCGGCGGGCCTCGGTTCTCGCTTCCTGCCCTATACGAAGGCCCAGCCGAAGGAGATGATCCCGATCGTCGACAAGCCGGCGATCCAGTTCGTCGTCGAAGAGGCCGTCGCAAGCGGGATGCGCGAGATCTTGATCGTCACAGGCCGGGGCAAGCGGGCGATCGAGGATCACTTTGACGCGAACGCGGAGCTCGATGACCATCTCGCCAAATCGGGTCGGCATACTGCACTCAAAGACCTGAAGGCCTTGATGACCGCAGCTCGAATCATGTACGTGCGGCAGGCATCCCCGCTAGGTCTCGGAGACGCGGTCCTTCAGGCGGCGAACTTCGTCGCGGACGAGCCGTTCGGTGTCCTTCTGGGCGACGATATCACGGTCGACCCTCCATGTGCCGGCGTCTTGCGGGCGGCGCACGAACGGCTTGGCGGTTCCGTGATCGCGCTGCAGGAGGTCCCCCGAGACCGGATCATGCGGTACGGCATGGCCGTCGGGAAGGAAGTCGAGCCCGGTGTGATTCGACTCCAGGATCTCGTCGAGAAGCCCTCTCGATCGGAAGTGCGTTCCAGCCTCGCGACGATCGGCCGGTACATCCTGACGCCGGAAATTTTCCCGCGTCTCCGGGAGACGGAGCCGGGGAAGGGCGGGGAGATCCAGCTCACGGATGGGATCCGAGCGCTCATGGAGAAGGAGGACGTGTACGGCGTCCTCTACCGCGGCCGCCGATACGACGTCGGCGACAAAGTGGGCTGGCTCGGCGCGAACCTGGAGCTCGCGATGGAACGCGAGGATCTTCGCGCCGGCCTGAAGGAATACCTGGACAAGATCCGGAAGGGGCCCTAGCCGATCCGGCGGAACCGAACCCCTCGCATCTTCTTCGGGTCCAAGATTCGGCGTCCGTCGACGACGACCGGCGTGGCCATCGTGGCGAGAAAGTCTTTTGCGGTGAGACGCGAGAACGCGGGCCACTCCGCTTGAAGGATCGCGCCGTGCGCTCCCGCCAAGGCCTCTTTCGCGCTCCGGACAACTTTCACCTCGGGAACGAGGCGCGAGAAGGAGGGGCCCGCGAGCGGATCGTAACCGACGACGACGGCCCCCTTCGAAAGCAGAGTCCGAGCGATTGGAACCGCCCGCGTCTCGCGAACGTCATCTGTCTCGCCTTTGAATGCGAGCCCCAGGACCGCAATCCGTTTTCCCCTCAAGTCTCCGAGCTCCTCTTCGAGCAGAGCGATTGAGCGGAGGTATTGCACCTCGTTCTGTGCGAGGACGGCATCGAGCACGCGTGACTCGACACCGTGCTTTCGGCCCGCGGCCACCAATGCTTGCACGTCCTTCGGGAAGCACGAGCCGCCAAAGCCCACGCCCGGAACCAGGAATCGCGGGTTGATTCGCGGATCGAGTCCCATGCCTCGATGGACCTCGTCATACGAGACGCCAAAGGCCTGACACAAGTTTGCGAGTTCGTTGGCGAACGCGACCTTCGTCGCGAGGAAGGCGTTCGTGGCGTACTTCACCGCCTCCGCGGTCCGCAGGTCCGTCACGAAGACCGGACACCGCGCAGACCGGTACAAGGCCTTCAGGATCCGTGCGGTTGCGGCTCCGTCTACGCCGAGGACGATTCGATCCGGTCGTAAGGCGTCGGCGAGGGCGTGACCCTCGCGGAGGAATTCTGGATTCACCGCGAGCCGGTACGTACGGTTCGTGGTCTCGAGGATCGGACGCACGAGATTGTCCGTCGTGCCCGGCACTACTGTACTCTTTACGACGACTGTGCGACGTTTTGAGTCACGCCATGCCGTGGCCAGGGACTTCACCGCTTCGCGGAGAGGCCCTTCGTCCATGCCTTCGTTGGGTTTGGATGGAGTTCCCACGCACAGGAAGACGATTTCCGATGGGCCGACCGCTTCTTCCATCGTGTTGACGACCGAGAACCGTTTCAGCCGGAGGACTTTCCGCAGCGCGGTCTCAATCCCCTTCTCGTAGAATGGCGGCCTTCCTCGGACGATTTGTGCGCGCCGGTCCGCATCGATGTCACATGCAAAGACTCGGTGGCCTTGGGCCGCGAGGGCGACGCCCGTGGCGAGGCCTACGGGGCCGAGCCCAATGATCGCGACGGTCGCCACGTCGCGTCGTAGCCTCGGGTGCGCGATAAAGATTGCGGGCCCGTTCCTCCACACGACCCCATGAGATTACGAACCCGCTGAGTCCTTCAGAAGATCGGCATATGTTTCGAGGAGCAAGGGTTCCATCGCCTTCCAGTTGTATCGCCTCTCGAAAGCAGCCCGCCCGCGCGCCCCCATCGCCGCGGATTCCGTTGGAGAGAGCATGAGCGATTCGAGCGCGCGCTTCAACGCTTCTCGGTCCCCGTATGGGACGACGAGTCCGCAGGCCTCCTCCCGCACGATCTCGGCGGCGCTCGTGCCGTCCGAGACGATCACGGGCTTCGAGAACATCATCGCTTCGAACAGTTTGTTCGGCGCCGCGAACCGATTGTTCGGGACGGACGGATCGTAAAGGGCGGCCACGGCCTGGCTGGAGGTCGTCTGCTGGAGGACCTCCTCGTAGGAAATCGTCCCCAGGTAGGAGGCCGCCGGCGACGATTCGATGTCATCGAGTAGTTCCGCCTCGTCGGGCCCGTGGCCCGCGACAAGGAGCTTCGCGCCAGTCGCTTCGCATGCCGCCAGGAGGTCTACAAGGCCCCGGTCCTTCGCGATCATGCCGCCATAGAAGACGACGAACTGACTCGGATCCTGCGGTTGGGTGCGTGGCCGGCAATCCTCGGGGACATTCTGGATCTCCAAGAGATATCGAGGGCGGACCGTCCCGAACTGTTCCCGACGCCGGAGATCCGGGACGATCACCGCGTCCGCTCGGGCGATCATCTTCCGCTCTTGTTTCGCGAGGAATTTTCGGAATGACGTCGGAAGTGGTGCGGTGATCATCTCCGCATAGAAGTCGAAGATGTCGTAGACAAGACGGGCGCGCGCGATGCGCGCCGCGGCGTAGCTTGGGACAACCGTGTCGAAGTCGATGGCATGGACGACGTCCGGCCGGAGCGCGAGCAGCCGAGAAAGGACGAAGGTCCACCACCTCGGCAGGAGGAAGGCGAGCGCCGGCTTCCCCTCGGGGGCCCGGAGCCGGAAGCGGTGAATGCGGATGCCGTCTCGCTCCTCTTCCGCGGCATGGGACAGCTCCCGATCCCAGAGGATCGCGTGGACCTCGTAGCCGGCTCGAGCGAGCGTCGCCGCTTGCTTCCGGAGGCGAGGCTCCAGACCGGCCGGGCTTTTCGACCGGACGAAGACGACCCGTGCGGCCATGTCACCCCAGGGATGCGGCCACGATTCGGGCGACCTGCGTGGCGGTCGTTCCGTCCCCGAACGGGTTTGCCCATTCCCGCTTCGCGTCGAGCTGACGACGGACCGCCGTCCGGACGCGCGTCGGATCCGTTCCCGTGAGAACGTTCGATCCGATTTCCAGGGTCTCCGGCCGTTCCGTGTTCTCGCGCAGCGTGACGCACGGGACATGGAGGAAGCAGCTTTCCTCTTGGAGGCCTCCGGAGTCCGTCATCACGAGGGCCGCATCTTTCTGGAGGATGAGCATGTCGAGATAGCCCGTGGGCTCGGTCCGGTGGAGCACAGACATCGCCGCAGCCCGCTTCTCCAATCCGAATTCGCGCAGTCTCTTCGCGGTCCGAGGATGAATCGGGAAGAGGATCGGCAGGCCCGCCTCGTCGGCCGCGGCGGCGAAGGCCTCGAGGGCCCGGGCGAGTCGTTTCTTCGAGTCCACGTTCTCCGCTCGATGGAAGGTGAGGACTATGTACCCGCGGCGGTGCAGCCCGAACCGCGAGAGGACATCGGACTTCTTCTCTGCGATCGCCAGATTCTGGATCAAGGCGTCAATCACACTGTTCCCGACGACGTGAATGCCGCTCTTCACGTTCTCTTGAAGGAGGTTCTTCCGGGACGTGGGCGTCGGCGCGAAGAGAAGGTCCGACAGTTGGTCCGCGATGATCCGGTTCATCTCCTCGGGCATCGTCCGGTCGAAGGACCGGATTCCCGCTTCCACGTGCGCGAGGCGCCGATCGTCCTTCTTCGCGAGGATTGCCCCCGCGACGGTCGTGTTCGTGTCCCCGTGGACGATCACGAGATCCGCGCCCTTCGTCACGTCGAAGACCTGCCGCATCGTCGTCGCGACTTGAAGGTGCGGAGCCAGCTCTTTCAGGACGAACTGGTGATCCGGGTCCCGAAGCTGCATGTCTCGGAAGAAAACGCGGTCCATCATCAGGTCGTAGTGCTGCCCGGAATGGACGAGGACGTGCTCGTGATCCAAGCGGTCAAGGGCCTTCACGACGGGGGCCATCTTGATGATTTCCGGGCGGGTCCCGATGATCGTGACGATGCGGCCCATAGGACGGGACGCGAGAGGAAGTGGGTCGATAATAAAGGTGTCCCGCGGAATGCCCGGGTCGAAACCATCATTACCGCGACTCGGTTACGAGCCGCGTTGCTCATCAGCATCATCACGACAGTTCGCAACGAAGAGAGGAACATCGCAGCGCTTCTCGACAGCCTCGTCGTCCAGGAGCCGCCCCTCGAAGTGATTGTGGTCGACGCGTTCAGCGAGGACGCGACCCGCGACATCGTTCGCCGATACGAACAGCGCTACGACTTCGTCCACCTGTACGTGTTCTACGGGACGCGGGGGGCCGGCCGGAACTTCGGGGTCGGGAAAGCGAAGGGCGACGCCATCGCCTTCATCGACGGAGACGCGATCGCGAATCCGTTCTGGCTGAAAGAGCTCCGAGAAGGTCTGCTGCATAGCGACATCGTCGCGGGACGAACGATTCAGATCGGCTACCGCCCCTTCGAGGAACTAGAGCGCGTCGAACTGATCGTCGGCGGCACGGACGTCACGCACCCGTCCTCAAACCTTGCCTATCGCCGGCAGGTCCTCGACAAGATCGGCGGGTTCGACGAGTGGTTTTTCACCGCGGAGGACATCGACCTGAATATCCGCGCGGTCCGGGCGGGTCATCCGATCGCGTTCCGAGCGGGCGCGATCGTCTATCATCGCACTCGTGCGTCCGTCCACGATTTCTTGCGGCAGGCGTTCTGGAATGGGGCGGGACGGAAGCAGCTCACGCTGAAGCATGGCGTCCTATGGAGTCGTTACCGGCCGTTTCAGATGTTCCGGCAGAAGACGAACTTCTGGTCTCTCCTTCGCCTGAGCTCCGCGCTCCTCGGATACGTCGGATACAAGTTCTTCGGGAAGACGCTCCCGAGCTGACCGCGAAGCTTATGCAGCCTTCGGGCATGGCACCCGACAAATGCCCGAGGTCACCGTCGTCATCCCGACGAGGAACGAGGAGGCCTCAATTGGCGCGGTCATCGAGGAGGTCCACAAGGCCCTCGGGAACCGGCT
>Ga0184639_10000711_pt1 | contig 13420 bp, 15 predicted proteins | sample PLM31_170_b2_FD_133155 | JGI IMG/M metagenome (GOLD analysis project Ga0184639, IMG submission 133155) | Groundwater sediment microbial communities from an aquifer in East River, Colorado, USA - PLM3-1_170_b2 | ecosystem: Environmental > Terrestrial > Soil > Riparian zone | place: USA: East... | reverse complement strand
TCGGCGAGCGGCTGCTCGTCGGCTCGGTCGAGGACTCGATCCGCCGCGGCACGGTGCGCCTGCGCTCCGCGACCGAGAGCCGCAATGCGGCGCAGTCGGTGACGCTGCTCGAAGCGATCGCCGAGCACGGCTTCGACGCCGCGATCGGCGGCGCGCGGCGCGACGAAGAGAAGGCGCGCGCGAAGGAGCGCGTGTTCTCGTTCCGCGACGAGTTTGGCCAGTGGAACCCCCGGGACCAGCGGCCCGAGCTGTGGAACCTCTACAACGCCAGCGTCGGCCGGGGCGAGCACGTGCGCGTGTTCCCGATCTCGAACTGGACCGAGCTCGACGTGTGGCAGTACATCGCGCGCGAGCGGCTCGCGGTGCCCACGATCTACTTCGCGCACCGCCGCGAGGTCGTGCGCCGCAACGGCTTGCTCGTCCCGGTGACGCCGCTCACTCCGCCGCGCGAGGGCGAGGCGGTCGAGCGGCTTTCGGTGCGCTTCCGGACCGTGGGCGACATCTCGTGCACCTGCCCAGTGCACTCGGCGGCGGCGACCGTGGAAGCGATCATCGCGGAGACCGCGGCGACGACCATCACCGAGCGCGGCGCGACGCGGATGGACGACCAGACCTCCGACGCCTCGATGGAGCGGCGGAAGCGGGAAGGCTACTTCTGATGTCCCTTCTGGGCGAGATCGAACGCCGGCACGTCGTCGCCGACGATGGCGTGCTGCGGCTGGTGACCGCGGGCAGCGTGGACGACGGGAAGAGCACGCTGATCGGGCGGCTGCTGCACGACTGCCAGGCGATCCTCGAGGACCAGCTCGCCGCGGTGGCGCGCGCGTCGCGGCGCCGCGGCGCGGACACGCTCGACCTCTCGCTCCTCACCGACGGGCTCGAGGCGGAGCGCGAGCAGGGCATCACCATCGACGTGGCCTACCGATACTTCGCGACGCCGAAGCGCAAGTTCATCCTCGCCGACGCGCCCGGCCACGAGCAGTACACGCGCAACATGGTGACCGGGGCGTCGACCGCCGACGCGGCGGTGATCCTGGTGGACGCGCGCAAGGGCGTGCTCCCGCAGACGCGGCGCCACGCGTACCTCGTGCACCTCCTCGGCGTCCGGCACGTCCTCGTCGCGGTCAACAAGATGGATCTCGTGCGCTACGATCGCGCCAGGTTCGAGCGGATCTGCGGCGATTTCCGCCGGTTCGCCGAGCCGATGGCGATTTTCGACCTCCGCTTCGTCCCGGTGTCGGCGCTCGTCGGCGACATGGTGGCGAGCCGCGGGGCCCGCCTCAACTGGTACGACGGGCCGACGCTGCTCGAGGCGCTCGAGGCGGCGCCGGTCCAGGACGAGGCCGAGGCGGCGCCGTTCCGCTTTCCGGTGCAGCTCGTGATCCGCGGCGAGCCCAGAAGCTACGCCGGGCGCATCGCGTCTGGACGCGTCCGCCCGGGCGACGAGGTGCTGTGCCTCCCGGCCGGCCGGCGGACGACGGTGCGCGAGATCCTCACGCTCGAGGGGCCCCGCGCGGGCGCGGTCGCGGGCGATTCGGTGCGGCTCGTGCTGGCGGACGAGATCGACCTCGCGCGCGGCGATCTGCTCGCGGACCCGGAGTGGCCGCCACGTCTCGTGAAAGCGCTCGACGCCACGGTCTGCTGGCTCGACGACGCGCCCCTGCGTCCGGAGGCGCGTTACCTGCTCAAGCACGGGACCCGCACCGTGGCGGCGCGCGTGGCCGGGGTCGATCACAAGATCGACATCCACACGCTCGCGCCGGTGACGGCCGACGCCGCGCTGGCGACGAACGAGATCGGGCGAGTCCGGTTCGCCCTGCAGCAGCCGATCCCGGCCGACCTGTACACGGTCGACCGCGCGACCGGGGCGTTCATCCTCATCGACCCGGCGACGCACCGGACGGTCGCCGCGGGGATGGTGGTCTAGCGATGGCGATCATCGGCGAGCTCGAGCGGCGCGCGATCCGGTTCGTCGTGACCGGCACACCGGGCGTGGGCAAGACCGCGCTCGCGAACCGGCTCGTCCACGACATCGCGCGGCCGGACGCGGTCGAGCGCCCGTTCCCGAGTGGCGGGTCGCTCGCGGCCGCGGTGCGCGATCTCCTGCCGCGGGCCACGGAGAACACCAACCACTACTTCGTTCACGGCGACCATGCGTTCGTCCTCGACGACCGCGCCGCGGACGACGATCGCGACGGCGCGCAGCTCGCGGCGGCGTGCCTCGCCGACGGCGCGCTCGTCGTCGTCGACGCCACCGCCGGCCTGACCGGCCCGGCGGCGGCCGAGCTCGTGCGCGCCGCGGACCTGCGGCTGCCGCACACCATCGTCGCGGTGAACAAGATGGACCGCGTCGGGTTCGAGTACGAGGTGTTCAAGGCGATCCGCGCGCAGGTGGCCGAGCACGCCCAGCGCTTCGGCCCGCGCGGGATCGCCATGGTGCCGGTGTCGGCCTGGCACGGGTTCAACGTCGTGGCGCCCGGCGAGGCGCTCGAGTGGCATCCGGACCGGACGCTGCTCGACTGCCTCGTCGGGGTAGCGGAGCATTGCGCCGTCCGGGCGGCGGTGCTCGCGTGATGAAGACCCGCGCCTTGGGCAAGGTCTATCTGGTCGGCGCCGGCCCGGGCGCCGCGGATCTGCTCACGCTGCGCGCCGCCCGCGTGCTCGCGGCAGCCGACGTCGTCTTCCACGACGCGCTGGTGCACCCCGACGTGCTCGCGGTCGCGAGCCGCGCCGAGCGAATCGCCGTCGGCAAGCGTTGCGGCAAGCACTCGACGGCGCAGCGCTTCATCAACAAGCGCCTCGTCGACGCCGCTCGCAAGCACCGCGTCGTCGTGCGCCTCAAGGGCGGCGACCCGATGCTCTTCGGCCGCGCCCAGGAGGAGCTCGACGCGCTGCGCGCAGCGGGGATCGACGTCGAGGTAGTTCCGGGCGTCACCGCTGCGCTCGCCGCGGCTGCCGAGCTCGGCGTCTCGCTCACGCGCCGCGGCTTGAGCCGCAACGTCGTGTTCGTGACCCCGCGGGTAGGCGACGGCGAGCGGGCGAACGACTGGGCGGCGGCGGTTGCGCGAGCCGACACCGCGGTGATCTACATGGGCGCCGGCGAGGCGGCCGCGATCGCCGCGGCGCTCCTCGCCCGCGGAAAGCCCTCGAGCCTCCCGGTGGTCGCGGTCGAGAACGCCTCGCTGCCCGAGTCGCGCCGCTGGTCCACGACGCTCGGCGCGCTGCCCGGGCTCGCCGACGAAGCGTTCCGCGGTCCGGTCCTGCTCCTCCTCGGCGAAGTGCTCGCCGGCGCCGGACGGGAAGCGGCCGAGGCCGACGTCCTCCGAGCGGCCGAGACCTACCGCCGCCGCGCCTGACCCGAATCGGTCGCGGCGCGTGCACTACTGCACGCTCGCGAATCGGGCCCGTCGCTATGCTGCCGGCATAGCGCGCCGGGACCACTCCAATGACCAGCGATCTGCGGCATCTCCACGACCGTGACTTCGTCCAATGGGCGCAGGGCCAGGCCCGCGCGCTGCGTGAGGGACGCTTCAAGGACCTCGACCGGGAGATCCTGGGGAACGAGCTGGAGCGCATGGTCGCGCGCGAGCGCGCGGAGGTGAACCAGCGGCTGGAGGCGCTCACCGTGCAGCTCCTGGTCTGGAGCGTCCAGCCGGCGGCGCGCACCGCCGACTTCCAGGCGGCGATCCTGGCGCAGCGCGGCTCGGTCGACCGCGTGCTCGAGTTCAGCCCGAGCCTGCGGCCGGCGGTCGAGTCGGCGCTGCCGCGGACCTACGCGAGCGCCCTCGACACCGTGGAGCAGGCGGGCATCCCGCGCAACGTCTTCCCGATGGCGCCGGTCTTCTCGCTCGAGGAGCTCCTCGACCGCGCGTTCTGGCCGGCGAGCCTGTTCGGCGGGCGCGCGTTCAGCTTCTAGCCGCGCGACCCCCTGATCAGGGGAGTCAAGCCGCGCGCAAAGCGTCGACGATCTTCAGCCGCGCGGCGCGCACCGCCGGGAGCACGCCGCCGGCGAGCCCCATCGTCACCGCGAACGCGAACGACTGCGCGACGATCCCGGGCGTGAGCGCGAACGCGAACGCGAGCTCGGAAAACGACTGCCAGTTCATCGTCGAGATGTGGACGAGCTGCATCAGCGAGGCGAGCCCGAGCCCGGCGACCCAGCCGAGGACGGCGAGCGCGAGCGCCTCGGCGAGAAACGACGCGAGAATCGAGCCGCGCCGGAAACCGAGCGCGCGGAGCGCTCCGATCTCGCCGGTCCGGTTCGCAACCGCGGCGTACATCGTGATCATGGCGCCGATCATCGCGCCGATCGAGAAGATGACCGACAGCGTCAGCCCGAGGATGCGGATGAAGTTCGCCAGCATCTCGGACTGCTCCTCGTAGAAGACGCGCTCGCGCTTCACGTCGACCGCCATCCGCGGATCCGCCTCGAGCCGCGCCTTGAGCCGCTCGAACTGCGCGGGATCGACGAGCCGCGCGATCACCGAGGAGAACGCCTGCCGCCGGAACGACTGCATCATCTGCTCGCCGTCGCCCCAGATCTCGGAGTCGAAGCCCGAACCGCCGGCGTCGAAGACGCCGACGACGGTCCATTCCCGGCCGCCGAACCGCAGGCGTGCTCCCAGCCCGACGCCGTCGAAGCGCTCGGCGATGCTGCGCCCGACCGTGACGTCGGTGCTGCCGGGCCGGAACATGCGCCCGCTCACCACCCGGACCTGGGGCCGCAGCGCGAGCCCCTGCGCGCCGACGCCGCGCACGGTGATGTTGGTCGGCACCCCGGTGCCGTGCTTAGGCTGGGCGATCAGCACGACGGCCTCCTTCGACACCTCGCGGACGCCGCCCGCGCCGATCGCGATCTCCGGCTGGCTCTCGATGATCGCCGCCTGGCTGCGCTCGATCCCGCTCTGCACCTCGTTGCCGGCCGCACGGCGCGTCACCACGACGTTGTCGTACTGGCCGGTCGCGACCAGCGCCTGCCGCAGCCCCGCCTCGAGCATCAGCACCGCGGCGAAGACGAACACGACGAGCGCCATGCCGCCGGCGGTGAGCGCGGTCGTGAGCTTGCGCGTCCAGAGGTTGCGGGCGCTGTAGGCGAGCGGAACGGGCTTCATTCGCGCGCGCTCATCCGATCGCCCTCAGCCCCTCGACGATTCGCACTCGCGCGGCGTTGCGGCCGGGAAGGAGGGCCGCGACGACACCGACGCCGAGCGCGCACGCGATCTGCAGCGCAACGGTTCCGGCGCTGACCTCGAAGACCGGGAAGAACTGGCCCAGTTCGGCGCCGAACCAGTCGGCGACCGGAAAGGTGAGCGCGACACCGAGCCCCGCGCCGCCGAGCGCGATCGCAAGCGACTCCCCGAACACGAGCCGCGCGACGTAGCCCGGCCCGAACCCGAGCGCCTTCAGCGTCGCGTACTCGGGCATGCGCTCGCGCGCTGTCATCGCCATCGTGTTCGCCATGACTGCGAGGATGACGAAAATCACGACGAACGACACGATCCGGATCGCGACCACGATCGCCTCGGTCATCGCGACGAAGCCGAGCTGGAACGCCTTCTCGGTCTCGGTGAGCGTCTCGGCGAGGGAGTTCCTGAACAGCGCGTCGATCGCCTGCCCGACCTCCGCCGAGCGCTGGGGGTCGTCGATCTGCACCATGAAGACGCCGACCTGGTCGCCGCGCCGCGCGACGCGCTGCTTCATGGTCTCGTTCAGGTACTCCCAGTGGAACAGCATCTGCGAGTCGTCGGTCTTCGCATCGGCGCCGTAGTAGATCGCGCGGACCGTGAACGTCCAGACGCCCGGGTAGATCGTGCCTTGCAGCGGGATGGTGTCGCCGATCTTGAACCCGTACCGGTCGGCGAGCTTGCGGCCGATGATCGCGCCCTTGCGGTCGCGCAGGAACGCGCGTAGCTCGTCCTCGGCGACGTGGTACTCCGGATACATCGCGAGGAACGGCACCGGGTCGACCGCGAACTGCGCGAAGAAGTTCTTGGGATCCTGGTAGTAACCGCCGAACCAGTTGAACGCCGCGACTCCCCGCACGCCGGTCACGGCGCGGATCTTCTCGCGGTAGTGGAGCGGCATCGGGAACACGAGCGAGATCGCATTGCGCGTGACGAGCCGGTTGGGCGCCGCGCTGTTCGCCCCGGCGTACCAGGCGTCGACGACCGTCTGCAGGAGGCCGAACGCGAGCACCGCCACGATCAGCCCGACGACGGTGAGCCCGGTCCGCAGCTTGTGGCGGAGCGCGTTGCGAAGGATGAGCTTCAGGGAATTCAAGCCGGTCTCTAGAGCCGGGCCTCCCTGACCGAGCGCTCGTGGATGTCGCCGGCGCTCGACAGCTCGCCCTTGTCGAGATACATGATCGCGTGCGCCCGGTCGGCGGCGCGGCGGTCGTGGGTGACCATGAGGATGGTCTTGCCGAGCTCGACGTTGAGCCGGTCCAGGAGCGTGAGCACCTCCTCGGCCGAGTGCCGGTCGAGGTCGCCGGTCGGCTCGTCGGCGACGATCAGCTTCGGGTCGGTGACCACCGCGCGCGCGATGGCCACGCGCTGCTGCTGGCCGCCGGAGAGCTCCGACGGATAGTGCTCCATGCGGTCCGCGAGGCCGACCAGGCCGAGCGCCGCCTCGGCGTGCCCGCGCCGTTCGCGGCGCGAGAGGGAGGTCAGCACGAGCGGCAGCTCGACGTTCTCGAACGCGGTGAGCACCGGCATCAGGTTGTAGAACTGGAAGACGAAGCCCACGCTTCCCGCCCGCCAGTCGGCGAGCTCGCTTTCGCCGAGCCGCGTGATGTCCACGCCGTCGACGAAGATCTCGCCGGCGTCGGGCTTGTCGATGCCGGCGATCAGGTTGAGCAGGGTCGACTTTCCCGAGCCCGACGGGCCCATCAGCCCGAGAAAATCGCCGCGCTGGATGTCGAGCGTGATGCCGTTGAGCACCGGCACGATCTGGCCGCCGCGCCGATAGGACTTCGACACGCCGCGGAGGCTGATGAGCGGCTGCTGGATCCCGGCTTGGGCCGGGATGACGCCGCTCGCCGCGGCTCCGCCGTCGTCCCGCGGCGTCACTTGGCCGCGACCTTGACCCGGTCGCCGTCGGCGAGCTTGTCGAGGGGCTTGACGATCACCTTGTCCCCGGCGGCGACGCCAGCCACCTGGACCAGGTCGCCGATGACCCGGCCGCCCTCGACCTTCGTGAGAACTGCGCGTCCGTCCCTGACCACGAAGACGGCTTTCGCGCCGTTCCGCTCGACGATCGCCTGCGTCGGCACGACGGTCACCGGCTGGCGGTCGGCGGCGCTCACCGCGCGCTCGAGAAACGCCACCTTCGCGCTCATGTCCGGCAGCACCCGGCCGTCGCGCTCGAGGAACTTGATCTTCACGAGCACCGTCGCCTTCGCGCGGTCGACGGTTGGCACGATCCGCTGGATCACGCCGGGGAACCGGTGGTCGGGAACCGCGTCGAGCTGGATCTCGCACGGCTGGCCGACCTTGACCTTGCCGAGCGAGGACTCGGCGACGTCGGCCTCGACCTCGAGCGTATCCATGTCGGCGATCGTCACGACCGCACCCTTGGTGTCGGCGGCCTGCGAGAACGGCGTGATGTTGTCGCCGACGTTCGCGCTCTTCGTCAGCACAACGCCGTCGAACGGCGCGCGGATAAGCGTCTGGTCGAGCGCCACGTCCGCCACCTTGAGGTTCGCCTGCGCGACCGCGAGCGACGCCTCGCCCGACTGGACCCCCGCGCGCGCCTTGTCGAAGCGCGCCACCGCGGCGTCGAGGGCCGAGCCGCTGATGTAGCTCTTCGCCGCGAGGTCCTGCGATCGCTTGAGATTCGCCTCGGCGTCGCGCAGCTCGGCGCGCACCTGCTCGAGGTTCGCCGCCGCGACCCTGATGTTCGCCGCCGCCTGCTCGCGCTGCGCGGAGACGTCGCGGTTCTCGAGCCGCGCGATCACCTCGTCCTTGCGCACCCGGCTGCCCTCCATCACTCCGAGCCATTCCAGCCGTCCGGTCGCCTTGGAGGCGACCGCCGCCTTGCGCTGGGCGACGACGTAGCCGGTGGCGTTGAGGAGCGTCACCGCCTGCGACGGGTACGCGGTCGTCACCGCGGCGGTCTCGACCGTGCGCGCGCCGCCGAACGCGGTGAATGCCGCGACCCCGGCGGCCGCGACGAGCAGCGGGCCGGCGACCCATGGCCAGAGGCGCCGACGCGGGCGCGCCGCCGGCGTGGCGCTGCGATCGATCGCGAGCTTGGAGATGTCGGAGTTGTCCAAGAGGGACCTTCCGAAGAAGCGCGCCAGGGAGGCGGAAAACGAAGCGCGCGACGCGAATTATACCCGCGCCCCTGCCGGCCCTCGACCGAGGTCGAATGGGCGGACCGGTCGGCGGTTCTTTGAACCAGCGCTGGAAGTTGTCGCCCCGCGCGGCTCAGGGCTGAACGATCTCCACCTTCACCCACTCGGCGACGTCGCGGCGGTCGGGATCCGCGTATTTCACTTCCGCCCGGCGGCCCTTCTGCAGGTCCGCGAAGCGCCCGGGGACGTTCGTCTGCTTGAGCTTGGTGCGATCGAGCCAGATGCGGGTCTTCTCCGTGATCCTCACGGTGCGCGGCCCGGCGGGATCGGCGATGGTGACCGTCTGGGCCGCCGAATTGACGTCCGCGATCTCGCCGATGGAGGAGTACTTCTCGGACACGCCCGGCGACTGGCCGATCGGGATGTACTGCTCGGTCGCCTTCTGGCCGTGGGCAGGGGAGCTCGCGCACAGCAGCGCAAGCGCCATCCCCAGCCCGCTCAAGAGCGAATGCATGCTCGGTCCTCCTGTGCCTCGTTCCCGCGTCATTTCCGGACCTCGATCAGCTGAACGCGCGCCCGTTCCTGCGCCTGGATCGCCTCGCGGGCGAGGCCGCGCCGGTTGAACAGGCTCCGGCCGGCGCGTTCGGTCAGGCGCTTCGCTTCGTCGAGCTCCGCGACCGCGTCCGGGTGCAGCCCGCCGCCCGCGAGCACGGCGATGCTGTCGCCCGTCTCGCTCGCCGCGCGCCCGAGCAGCGCTTGCGCCGGCGCCGTCTCGAAGAAGCCGAGCGCTTCGGCCTGTTGGAGCAACTCGATGCTCTGGCGGATGTTCTCCAGCGCGTTGATCACGCGCAGGAACGCGGCGACGGCCACCACCTGCGTCGCCTCGAGCCGGATGCCGACGCCGTTTGGATCGGTGCTCGCGAGGAAGCGCCCGGAGGGCGAGTTGTTGAAGGTCTGGCCGTTGAAGAACGCCACCGCGCCTTCGATGGTCTCGATGGCGTTGTTGTGGAAGAACGGCCCGGTATCGGCGGCCTCGACGAGCGGCGGGGTGTTGAACGTGTTGTCACCCGGCCGGCCGAAGCCGTCGTCCCGCGGCACGCGCTCGCCGGTGAGCCGCGCCGGCTGGTCGGGCAGGTCCTCCACCCCGGTGTTGAAGTTCGCGTTGTTGCCGTCAGCCCGATTGGCACCGGCGTTGCGGTGACAGATGTTGCATTTGCCGAGGCCGTCGTTGAGGAAGATCTCCTGCCCACGCTTCGCAACGGTGCCCTTGAGCGGCAGCGGCAGCACGAGGTCGGCCTGGCGCCCGAGCGAGAGCTGGAAGGCCTCGAGCGCATCGAGCTCGGCGTCGGTCGGCAGCCGGAAGTCGACCCCGGCGACGCGATTGAGGGTTTTCGTGAAATGCTGGATGACGGCGCCGATCGCGAACGAGCGCAGCGACCCGTCGCCGGGCGCGCCGTCTCCGGACCAGCCGGTGCGCGGGCCCTGCGGGCTCGCCACCGAAGTCCGCAGCGCGAGCACGTGCGGGACGCCGCGCATGGTGAACTTGTTCGCGAGATCGTCGAACCCGTCGAGATTTTCGAGGATCAGGCCGAACTCGCGCATGAGCCGCGGGTTCTCGAAGTTCTGCTTCAGCGCCGGGACGAACTCGGCGACGAACAGCGGGTCATCCTTCGGCAGCGTGGCGATGAACGCCGGGGTGATCGTGAAGTTGTCTTTTTCCCGATGACAGGACCCGCAGGTCCGGCCGTTGCCGGCGAAGGTTTCGTTGAAGAAGAGGTCCCGGCCCTTGGCGATCAGGGCCGCCTGGGGATCGGGAGGTACGGTCTGACACGCGACGAGCGCCGCGGCGCCCGCCACGAACGCTGCCGAGACGCGCAGCCTGAACGATCGGGGTGATTCAACTGCAGCGAAAGGGCCGGACATCGGGGTCTCCATGGTTCTCGAGCCGCCCGCTCGTGGCGGCGCTAGCCCGAGTTGCCGAACTGCCTGGTCTACAGGCGCATCCCCCCGCGCGGATCCGGGCATCGCCCCGGTCCGCCGGCCCTCCCCAAGTCTTCAGTTTACCCCGCCGGTCCCGGAATTCAACCCGCGGCTGCGGAGCGCACCCAGCGTACGAGGTTTCCCGAATCCATCGCGCCGGATTGCCGCGCGACCTCGCGCCCGTTCTTGAACAGGATCAAGGTCGGAATCGACCGGATGCCGTAGCGGGCCGCGACCGATCGCTCTTCCTCGGTGTTCAGCTTGCCGAGCCGCACCTCGGGCTCGAGCTCGCGCGCCGCGCGCTCGAAGTGCGGGGCCATCGCGTGGCACGGGCCGCACCAGGGCGCCCAGAAGTCGACCACGACCGGGAGGTCGCTGGAGGTCACCTGGCGCTCGAAGCCCACGCCGTCGAGCTCGACCGGGTGGCCGTCGAAGAGCGGCTGCTTGCACTTGCCGCAGGTGGGACCGTCGCCGAGCCGCGCGCGCGGCACCCGGTTGGTGGCGCCGCACTTGGGACAGACGACGTGGACCGTCTCGGTCATGAGATCCCCTTGCCGCCGGTGGATGTCGGGGATGTTGGGCGCTCAGCCGCGGTTTTCAACCGGTGGCCTCGCGAGCGCTGCGCGCGCAGGGCGGTCCTGTTTGGACTAACGTATGGGGACGAGATCCTCCGGGGCACCCCCCTGGAAGGAGCGGTTCGATGTACCTGTGGCCGAGGACGTGGGTCGCCGCCGCGCTCAGGGAGCGAGAGCGAAAGGCCGAAGGGTGGCTCCTCCGGCTCGCGGAGTGGCTGAAGCGGCTGCTCGCGCCGCTGTTCGGCGGATAGACGCCCGGCGCCGTCGAGGGCCCTCGGCGCCCCGCCCGCCGGGCCCGCGACGCGCGATCAGCTCGGGGGCCGATACCCCGCGGAGGCCGCTTTGCGCATCGCCTCCATGCTCTCCTCCGTCGTCAGGAGCGGCGTGGTCCTGATGGCCTTGAGCGCGCCGCCGGCCGATGCGGCGAGCGACAGGGCGGCCGCGGTGACATTGTCGGGCACTTGAACGATCACCACCGAGTCGTAGTCGCCGAACGAGATCCAGTAGCTCTCCAGCCGGCCGCCGAGCTTCTCCACCATCGGGGCGATCGCCTGCCGGCGGTCCTGCGGGTTCTTCACGAGCTTCGCCCAGGACTCGGGCGTGAACGCTGCTTGAATGAGGTAGTACGCCATGGCCGTCTCCTTTCGTCAGTGGAAGGACTGCGAGGCGAGGAGCGCCGGTTCCCGGTTCTTGCTCCCCGTGCTTTGGTTATAGCGAATCGGCCAGCGGATGCCAGCTCGGGGAGTGAGTCCGCGATCGCACTTGCGGCGCGACGCGATGAGACAATCGCGTCCGATGAACGAGACGCTGCTCGCCGCGGCACCCTCGCCGCCGCACGCGACCGCGGCCCGCGGCCCGCGCGCGGTCGCGGCCTGGCTCCTCGTCGGCGCGGCGCTCGTCGCCGCGATGGTCGTCGTCGGCGGAATCACGCGCCTCACTCACTCCGGGCTCTCGATCGTGGAGTGGCAGCCGCTCGTCGGCACGCTCCCGCCGCTTTCCGAGGGTGACTGGCAGGCGCTCTTCGAGAAGTACCGGCAAACCCCTCAGTACCGGGTCGTGAACCGGGGCATGTCGCTCGACGAGTTCAAGGGGATCTTCTGGTGGGAATACGTTCACCGGCTGCTGGGCCGCGCAATCGGGCTCGTGTTCATCGTCCCCTGCGCGTGGTTCTGGTGGCGCGGCCGGATCGACCACGCGCTCGGATGGAAGCTCGTCGGCGTGTTCGCGCTCGGCGGCCTGCAGGGCGCGATGGGCTGGTACATGGTGGCGTCGGGTCTGGTCGACGAGCCGCGGGTGTCGCACCTGCGGCTGACCGCGCATCTGGGGCTCGCCTTCCTGATCCTCGGCGCCCTGCTGTGGATCGCGTTCGATCTGCTCTACGCGCGCCGACGCGGGGCCCCGGCTCCCGCCCGGTTCGCGACCGCGGTCGCCGGACTCGTCTTCGTGCAAGTGCTCGCCGGCGCACTGGTCGCCGGCCTCCGCGCCGGGAAGGCCTACAACACCTTCCCCCTCATGAACGGCCACCTCGTGCCGCCCGAGGCGCTGATGCTCGACCCGTGGTGGCTCAACTTCGTCAACAACATGGCCACGGTGCAGCTCGACCACCGGCTGCTCGCCTGGCTGCTGCTCGGGCTCGCGCCGTGGCTCTGGCTGCGGGTGCACCGCTCGGCGGCGAGCCCGCGAGCGAAGCACGCCGCGACCCTACTCGTCGGGCTCGTTGCCGCGCAGTTCGCGCTCGGCGTCGCGACGCTGCTGACGGCAGTGCCGGTCGCGCTCGCCGCCGCGCACCAGGGCGTTGCGACCCTCGTGTTCGCGGCGGCGCTTCACACCGCGCACGCGCTGCGGTCGCGCCGGTAAGATAGCGGCCGCTTTCACGGCTACAGGAGATCCCGGGTTGCTCGCGGCTTCCGAGCTCGAGTGCGTGCGCGGCGAGCGACGGCTCTTCGCTGGCGTCTCGTTCACGCTTGGTGCGGGCGATGGCCTCGTCGTGCACGGCGCGAACGGCGCCGGGAAGACGAGCCTGCTCCGGATCGTGCTCGGGCTCGCGCTGCCGGCGAGCGGTGAGGTGACGTGGACGGGGCGGCCGATCCGCGGTCTTGGCGAGGCCTATCGGCGCGACCTCGTCTACTGCGGCCATTCCAACGCGCTCAAGGACGACCTCAGCGCGGTCGAGAACGTGCGCGCCGCCGCCGCGCTATCGAGGGGGCGGATCACGCGCGAGGAGGCGCGCGCCGCCCTCGCGCGCGCCGGCGTCGCGGCCGAGGCCGACCTGCCGGTGCGCAACCTCTCGCAGGGCCAGAAGCGGCGCACCGCGCTCGCGCGGCTCGCGCCCGGCGGTGCCAGGCTCTGGGTGCTCGACGAGCCGCTCAGCGCGCTCGACGCCGGCGGGGTCGAGTGGCTCGCGGGCGTGCTGGACGCGCACCTGGAGCGAGGCGGGCTCGCGCTGGTGACGAGCCACCAGGCGCTGCCGGTGCGCGCGCGCTTGAGCACGCTTCAACTCGGCAGCCGATGATGGGCGCGGTGCTCGGCGTGATGCGGCGCGACCTGCTGCTCGCGATGCGGCGCAAGTCGG
>Ga0184639_10000710_pt1 | contig 13421 bp, 12 predicted proteins | sample PLM31_170_b2_FD_133155 | JGI IMG/M metagenome (GOLD analysis project Ga0184639, IMG submission 133155) | Groundwater sediment microbial communities from an aquifer in East River, Colorado, USA - PLM3-1_170_b2 | ecosystem: Environmental > Terrestrial > Soil > Riparian zone | place: USA: East... | reverse complement strand
CGGTGAAGGTGGACGTCCTCGTGGAGGTGAAGGTGGCGGTTGGTGTGCGCGACGGAGTCCGTGTCGGGGTGCGGCTCGACGTTGCGGTTGGGGAAGAAGTCCAGGTCGCGCTGGCATTCACCCCGGGCGTATTCGACGCGACGGCGGCAGTGGAAGTCACCGGCGCGGTCGGCGTCCCGTTCACGGTCGGCACGGGAGTCCACCAGAACCATCCGACGACGGTGCCGCCGGCGGTCAGATCGAGCGGCTCCGTGTCCTTCCCAGTATCCTTGGCGATTTCTTCCAAGATGTCCGGATTCACCACCTGGAAAATGAGGAACGGCCACGGGCTGTAATCGGCTCGCATCAGCGAGCGGGTGTCGGCCTGGGCCGGATCCCGCGTGCCAATGAGGGAGAGCCAGCCGCAACTCAGGAAGAGCAGCAGCAGGAGCAGGATGAGCAGGAGCATCTCACCAATGGTGCGCCGTCGCCGCCGACCGGCCGGCATCTCATCGGGCACCAGGGGGAGTTCGAGCGTGTCACCCATCGCCGCGATTCACACCTTCGACGGTACCGACGTCTGCGAACGCACGGGCAGGCGCACAGTGAAGCCGTTGCCCCGCCCAACCTCGTAGGTGTCGGTGACGATCATGTCGTACAGCATCATCCCTCGGGTTCATGGCTTGATGGAGACCCCGCCGAGGGCCCACTTGTCCGCCCCGCTCCAGGACCACGACATCACGACCGAGGCGGCGCCGGCCTCAGTGCTTCCGCCACCGTTGTTCTTCACGGCCTGGAACAGATCCCACTGCTCGGCCTGGCCGCCGCCCGGGACGAGGTTGAGATTGGTGCTCGATTCAACGACGAGCGTGTCGAAGACGAGCTCGTTGGCTGCGGAGGTGACGGTCACCGAAGCGGCGGCGCTGTCGCTGTCGTTCGAGGCGAAGGGTCCCAGCGGGGTCGATTGATTGACGCCGGTGAAGGTCATCACGCCCGCCGTGGCGCCGCCGGGCGTTCCGCTTAGGGTCACCACCACGTCGTGGGTGCCCGTGTCGGGCGCCACTAGCTTCCAGATTTCGACCCGCGCAAATCCATCGGAGGTCGCTTGAGCGCCCACCAGGCTCAGGCTCACCCCGTTGTAGGTGACTGTGCTAACCGGCGGCCCGGCGCTGGCGTGGGAAATCGACACACCCACAAGCATCAGGCGATTGGAGCCGGACGTGGTGTGGGAAATCGTCATGGTGGAAGTCGTGCCCGAACCGGTCGAGGCGGCTCCATCCACGGCCGGGGCCGACCCGCCGGAGGTCGCTGTCGCCGTGGGGGTGTTGGTCGGCAGCGGCGTGTTGGTAGCGGTGGACGTGTTGGTCGGCGTAAACGTCGCCGTTGGTGTGTTGGTCGGTGTGTTCGTGGGCAGCGGGGTGTTGGACGGCGTGTTCGACGGCGTCGGGGTGTCGGTCGGTGTGTTGGACGGCGTCGGTGTATTCGTCGGCGTGTTGGACGGCGTCGGTGTATCCGTCGGTGTGTTGGACGGCGTCGGTGTATTCGTCGGCGTGTTGGACGGCGTTGGCGTGACGGTCGGCGTGTTTGACGGCGTCGACGTGTCGGTCGGCGTATTGGACGGCGTCGCCGAAGACGTGTCGGTCGGCGTGTTCGATGGCGTTGGCGTGTCGGTCGGCGTGTTCGAAGGCGTCGACGTGTCGGTCGGCGTGTTCGAAGGCGTTGACGTCTCCGTCGGCGTGTTCGACGGCGTCGCGGTGTAGGTCGGGGTCCAGGAAGGCGTGAACGTCGCCGTCGGCGGAGCGGAGGTGTTGGTCGGTGTGCGGGTCGGCGTGCGCGTCGGCGTGTTGGTTGGGCCTCCGCCCGAAGTCGGTGTCCGCGTCGGGGTGCGCGTCGGCGTTCGCGTCGGCGTCTGGGTCGGCGTCCAGGTGAAGGTTGACGTCGGAGTCCACGTGGAGGTGGCGGTGAGAGTGGTCGTCGACGTGGAGGTGAAGGTAGCGGTCGGCGTGCGCGTCGGCGTGTCGGTCGGCGTCCGGGTGGGGGACGAGGTGCCTGTGGCGCTGGGACTGGCGATGAGGGTATTCGTCGGACCGACGGTTGACGTCGCAGGCGGAGTCGGGGTGGCAGCCCCGGTGGGCTCAGGGGTCCAGAAGAACCATCCGACGACCGTGCCGCCCGCCGTCAGATCGAGCGGCTCGGTGTTCTTGCCGGTTTCCTTGGCGATTTCCTCCAGGATGTCCGGATTCACCACCTGGAAAACGAGGAACGGCCACGGGCTGTAATCGGCCCGCATCAGCGAGCTCGTGTCGGCCTGGGCCGGATCCCGAGTGCCGATGAGGGAGAGCCAGCCGCAGCTCAGGAAGAGCAGCAGCAGGAGCAGGATGAGCAGGAGCAGCTCACCAATGGTGCGCCGTCGCCGCCGACCGGCCGGCATCTCATCGGGCACCAGGGGGAGTTCGAGCGTGTCACCCATTGCCGCGATTTACACCTTCGACGGGACCGCCGACTGCGAACGCACCGGCAGGCGGATGGTGAAGACGGTGCCCCGTCCGACCTCGCTGCGCACGTCAATCCGCCCGCCGTGCTGGGCCACGATGCCGTAGCTCACGGAAAGGCCAAGCCCCGTTCCTTCGCCAGGGCCCTTGGTGGTGAAGAAGGGGTCGAAGATGCGCCCCAGGTTCTTGGATGGGATGCCGACACCGGTGTCGCGCACTTCGACCTCGACCCACTTGAGGTCCTGGCGGACGCCGATCGTCAAGGTGCCCCCATTGGACATGGCCTGGACGGCGTTCTGAATCAGGTTGATCAGGACCTGCTCGATCTGCTGCGCGTCGTAGGAAGTCATGATCGTCTGGGGAGTCAGATCCATGACCACGTGCACGTTGGCACGGCGAGTCAGGAAGTCATTCAGGCGGACGGCGGTGCGCACGGTCTCCCAGATGTTCTGCGTGCGCATCTCGGGGTTGGACTGGCGGGCGAACTTGAGCAGGTCGGTGACGATCCCGCTGGCACGCACGGCGTTCTCGCGGATCTGGGTGAGCGGGGAGCTCAGCGCTGATTCCTTGCCGGCATTTTCCTGAAGCTCCTCGGTCAGCCCGGTGATGACCGCCAACGGGTTCTTGATGTCATGGACGATGCCGGCCGCCAACTGCCCGACCGAGGCGAGCTTCTCCGACTGGACCAGTTGCTGCTGGGCCTGCTGCAGTCGGACGTTGGCTTCGGCCAGCTCCTCGCTGCGCTTGACGGCCTCGGCATGCAGCCGTGTGGCTTGCGCGGTGCGCCGGCGCAGGCGGAAGGTCATCAGATCGAAGACCGCCGCCATCTGACCGACCTCATCCCGACCGCGAATGCCCGTGCGCTGATCGAGGTCGCCGGCGGCGACCGCCAGCGAGACATCCCGCATACGGACGATCGGGCGCGAGATGCGGGACGCCAGGACCAGGCCGATCACGATGACGCCCATCGTGCCCAGGGTGAACAGCAGACTGAAGACGTTGCGGCTGATCGACTCGGTGGTGACGATGAAGTTGCTGGGGAGCACGACGCCCAGCACGCCGACATTCTGTTGGCGCACGACGAGCGGTGCGTAGTAGATCTGGTAGTCGCGTCCGTACAGCGTCACCTCGGCCGTCTTCCCCGGATCGAGATAGGCGACGTCATAGGGAGCCAGGGTCAGGACGCCGTAGCCCTCCTCCGGCTCGACCAGCGTGGTCGTCATGAGCGATCCGCTCGGATCGAGGATGAGAATATCGGCCAGCACCTGGGACTTGATGTCGGCGGCCAGCTTGTCGAGCCGGGTCCCGATCATCAGGGCCCCAACGACTCCGCCGGCGTCGCTACGCACTGGGCCGGCGGTGAAAAGATAAGGGCCATAGATCGTCGACACGAGGCCGGCAAACTTGTCGCCCAGCTCGTCCACCTCGCCGCCTAAGGGATGCGCCAGCAGTTCGAGCTGTGACAGATCTGCGCCGCGCGAGACCAGGTAATCCGAGTTCGTCGGGTCTTGGACCAGGCTCAGCAGCTCGCGACCGTCGGCCGAGGCGACACTGAGCGAGTCCACGCTGTTGTTGAGGACGAGCGGGAAGAGAATCTGCTGCAGCCCCGCTTCGTCTTGCGCCTCCAGGGCCGAAGTCACGCCCTGGGTGAAGGTCATCAATCGCAAGTCCTCCAGATGGACGCGTTCGCGACGCACGATGCTATCGGCCGCCACCCGGCTGGATTCGAGCAATTGGTTGGCGAAGCGCTCGCGCAGTGTCGAGGCGACCAGCCGCGTGACGATGAACATGCCGATCATCGCGATCGCCAAGGTGAGCAAGACATACGGCACGACCAACTTCGCCCGCAGGCTCGACAGCCGGTAGGCGAGGCCCAGCCCGCCGGGCATCCCCTCCGGGGGTTTGGTAGGAGTCCCCTTCGAACCGTTCCCGCCTTCGGGCTCATGGCCGAAACCGGCATCCATCGGTGCATCGAGCGTAGTCATACGTCCCTTCCTCCCTGCCAATAGCTCCACACGCCGGCAGCGCGCGAGCGCAAAGCAGGCCCTCGTCTGGCAGTCTTAATGATGTATGCGACCGCCCACGACCGACCATACAGTCCCCCTACACGAACGCCCGGTCCCGCGGGTGGGGAGGACCGCGGTACCGGGCGCAAGGCGCCGGATAGGGAGGGAACCAACCGGCTTCAGGACCCCGCGGGCGGGGGCTCATGCGCCTGTGGCCGGCGGTGTGGCGAGTAGAGCCAGGGGACGGGGTCGCGAAATCGGCGAAAGAAGGGCACGCCGGCGCGGGGCCAGAGCATGAAACCGCTAGGGCTTGGGGAGTCGGATGTCCGAATCCGCCACGCGACCGCCCAGAGTGCCTCGCCGGCCTGGACCTTTACTTCACCTTGCAATCTGGACGGACGTGGTTAGACTCAACTTCCGATCAGCCTTGCCCCGTCCGCCCTCACCCCTTCGGGTGCACCCTGGGTGTGCCCTGAAGAGGGTAGAGTGCGACGGGCGGCCGCATCCGGCCGAGGGGCTCGGCCGACCTCGCCAACCGAAACCAGGCACCCAACTGCCGCATTTGATGTCTCCGCCGTCGATCGCCGACCCGGTCGAACTTCCCCGATTCCGTCCCTTCGTGGCGCGGCAGTCCGAATCCGGGTCCTTGCAGGCCGCCCTGAGCTTCCTCGATGTCCGCGCCCCGCACAGCGAGCAGCCCTATTCCGAAGCCATGCTCTTCGGCCTCGGCGGCGGGATCGGCTTCAGCTACTTCGTCTTCGAGTACAAGGCGGCCCGCATCAAGACCCTGACGCTCGGGACGCGCATCACGACCCTCGAAGAGTCGTCGCGTCCGCAGTTCCTCCAGACGATCTGCGAGCGCATCGGCGCACCGCTGCGCGTGCTCCATCCAACGACGGTCGCCGCCGCCAACAACGGAGTGCGCCAGGCCCTGGCCGAGGGCACGCCGGCCATTGTCTGGATCGACTTGAGCGGAGCCCCCTACCACTTCGCTGCGACCGCCGAGTACGCCGCCCGGGTAGTTTGCGCATGGAAGGACGAGCAAATCCTGCTGGCAGGGAGATCGCGGCGGCTGCTTCCCTTTCGGCGGAAAGCCTTCGAAGCGGCGCGCAGCTCGATGGGCGTCCCCAAATCGCGAGCCGTGGTGGTGGGTAGACCCGATCGGACCCCCAACTTGGCCACGTCGGTGGTGGAGGCCCTGCGCGAGACGAGGGATCAAATGGCGCGTGGGATCGATGTGGGGCAATTCCGCGGGAATTTCGGCCTGGCCGCTTTGGAAAAATGGGGGTCGCTGTTGGCCGACGAACGCGACCGCAAAGGTTGGCCCCGCTTCTTCCCCGCCGGCCGCGACCTGTTGGCGGCGCTGGTGGCCGTTTTCGTGCAGATCGAGTTGCGCGGCCGCGGCGGCGGAGCGTTCCGCGGGTTGTATGCCGACTTCTTAGAGGAAGCGGCCGAGGCGACACGGCGCCGTCGGCTGAAGGAAGCGGCTGAACCCTTCCGGCTGTCGGCGCGCGCGTGGCACAACCTGGCCCGCGCCGCCTTGCCCAACGCCGTGCCGGCGCTGCGCCAACTGCGCGAGCTCACCGCTGCGCGGGAGGCCTTGCTGACCCGCGAAGGTGCGCAGGGTCTCGCCCGCGCTGCTGAGCTGGCCGAAGACGCCCGCCGCCTGCGGCGCTCGATCGAGGAGAACTTCCCGTTACAACCAGGAGAGGTGCTCGACCTGCTGGCCGATCTTCGCCGGCGGGTGTTGCAGATTCATGCTCTCGAGTCGGCGGCCCTGCAGGCGCTTCGCGCCGCTCTCCGCTGAAGTACGGTGGTCGGTGGAGGACCGTGTCGGGCGGCGAAGGGAGGCCGAGGCGATCGAGTTGTTCGGCGGCTAAGCATTCCGATCGGGGAGAGCGAAATGAAGAGGGCCCGCACCCAACGGGCCCATTGTTGCTTGGGTCGAGGCTATGATCTATGTTCATCTTTGGAGGGATAGGGCGGAGGGGCTGTTGCGTCGCGCCATTGGCCGACTGTGGAGTCAGTGCCGGCCTCAGTCGGGCGGCGAGGGCTTTACGAGGGGCCGGGCCGTCCTCTCGGTTGAGACCGCCGAGCTCCACGGAGTACCCAGCCATCGCAATAGGAAGAAATCCAGCCCGATGTACCCTGAGACCTTCCAGGCGAGGATCAACCCGACAGCCACAAGGAAAAGCACCGGGTTTGTGCTGGCGGCACCCGCCATCATGAAGTTCCAGTTCATGAACCCGGCCAGAACGGCGGCGATGCCGGTGAAGGCCCCGAGGACCAAGGCGATCCCGACCAGAAGCTCCCCATAGGCGACCAACTTGGCGAACCAGGTGTAGGCCTCTGCGTCGAGCATCGATTGGATAAACATCCGGTACCAGCCGAATGCAATCAGTGGCCGGCCGGCCTCGGGGATCTTGACGGCGTTCAGCCAAAAGCCCTGCAACGCTTCCCCCGTCTCCACCCACTTCGGCTCAAAGACCTTGTGCGAGGCGGCTTGGATCCATTGATAGCCGAGCCATATGCGGGGCAGCAGCCAGATCCAACCGGCCCGAGTGTCGCTGAGCAGGCGGCGGACCAAAGGGGGATCTTCCACGATCGTGTTCCTAATTGTCTTGACGGCGGACATGTTCACCTCCTCAGAGTGTTTCCGGGTCCACCTCAAGATTACGGGCAATGCAGGTCACAGTTAGTGTTATTTGTCACATAGCGGACTGTCATTCGACGTGGCAGCCGTGAGGGCCAACGGGAGGCTGACGATAGCCCAGCAGTTATCCGCCCCGGCCTAATGCGCCAGGGCAAAGACCCGCTCGAACTCCTCCAGAAATCGCGCCGCCAAATTCGCGTCGTGCAGGATGACTACGTTCTCGTCGTTCCGGGTTTCGGCGCTGCGGCTGAAATTGTACGAGCCGGTGATCACCGTCCGGCCGTCGATGACGATCACTTTGTGGTGCATCCGGTCGGGGTTTCCGTCGAGGCGCACCTCGACGCCGGCCTGGCGTAGTTGCTCGTAGCGACTTCCTGCGCCGTTCGCCTGTCCGGCGTCCATGACGCCGCGAACCTCTACCCCGGCGGCGACGCGCTGCTCCAGGGCGGCGGCGATCGGCTCGGAGGTCAGGGCGAAGGCCAAGAAAACCAGGTCGTCTTGTGCGTTCCCGATAAGCTCGACGATGCGCGCCGACGCTCCATCCTCCGGGGAGAAATAGATCTCGGCCGGTCCGGCAGGTAGGGCGACGACCTGCGGGCCGCTGCCCAGAGTGGATAGAGCTCCAAATCTCATCTGGCCGAACATTTCGTTGAATTCGGCGGCGTAGACGAACGCCGCCGGCGACGAAACAAGCCGGATCAGATTGTTGTCGTTGAAGTAGGCGTCGTTGACGGTGTAGTTCATCGACCCCGTCCACACCTCTTTGCCGTCGATCAGTGTGAACTTGTCGTGCATCAGCGGTTCGCCCCCATCGCCCACGACCGGGATCCCGGCGGCGATCAGCTTGTGGATCTCCGGGGTATCGAGGTTGTCGCTCTCCACGACCAACCGCACTTCCACCTGGCGGCCCTGCGCGCGCAGCAACGCGTCGGCGACGCTGGCCAGATCCAGGTCATAGATCGCCATGGCGACCGACTGATCGGCTTCGTCGATCGCCCCCGCCAGCGCCGCCTCCGGACCGCCGCGCAAGATCTGCGGCCCGACCAGACTCGGCCGTGTGAACCGCACTTCGATCCCGTCGGAAACCTCCGGTGCGGGCGGCGGTTCGGCGATGGGCGAGGTCCTGAGGAATAGAAGGAAGACTAGCAGCAGCAGGGCTGCGAACACGACCGCCCGCGCCCGCATCCGGCTCACGGCGTGCCGGCCGGCAGACACCACAATTCGGGGGGTTCCAGGTCGAGGCTGAAGTCGATCGCCTCGAGCTTGTCTTTGCGTTCGGCCTCGATCGTCAGTACGACGAAACGCGCCAGCGAATCGATTTCCTCGGGAAGGACGTTCACCCCGTTGAGCGGAACGGTTTCCCCTTGACGAAGCTCCGGCGGCTCCAGCAGGAAGTGCCTGCCCCAGGCCACCGCCCGCTCCACGCTCGTGGCGAAGGCCGGCAGCACGAAGTGCAGCGGTTGATCCCAGCGCGGGTCTGGCGGCGAATCTCGCCCGAAACTCTCGCGACGCGTCACTCGCACGCGCCCCAACGCGACCCAGAAGGGAGCCTGACGAAGGTTGGGGTCGGGCACCGCCTGGCCGAAGTGGACCGTGATCGGTCGCAACCCGGCTTGCTCATCGAGCAGCAGGCCCTGACCACAGTTGCCACAAATCCACGCCACTTCCTCGGGCTCGGCCGCGACGGGCGTGCCACAGCGCACACACTCCAGGCCGACCAGGCCGGGCCGCTCGCTCATGGTTTCCCGTCCCCCATGAACTCCCGCGAGAGCTCGCCCCACAAACGCATCTGGTCACCCAAAATCGAAGGTCGAGTCCGCTTGCGCCGGAAGGTCATTCGGCGCTCGAGCAACTCGCCGAAGCGGAAGCGCCGGTAGGCTGCCAGCATAATCGCCCCGCCCAACACCAGCGGGAGACACACCAGACCGACCGAGTCGGAGTCGTCCGAATTGCTGACCACCTGTACGGCCAAGGCGGTCCCGTCGACGAGGATCAGCGCCCCCACGGCGAAGCCGGCGACGAGGGCTGCCGCCCGGAACCAGATGTTGCCCGGCGCCTTGCCGTACAGCACTTTACCGTCGGTGCCATCGAGCACTACCTGATAGGCGCGCTCGCGGAAAGTGTAGCGCGCCACCCACAGCGGGTAATACACAAGCGCCCGCCTACCCCCGATGCGGTGGATGTGAGCCGAGGCGATCTGATCGAGCTTCGACTCGGCCCGCACGTCGTCGTCGATCGCCTGCGACGCTTCGGCCCAGGCCGCGCCGCCTGCGGTCACCGGCTCGAACACCATCCCGTCGGCGTGCAAGGCGTCGGGGTCGAACGCCTCCAGTTGTTGGCCCGCCAGAGAGATGTCCCTCACCCCGAACTCGTGGACGTCGCACGCGGCCTGGTTCCAGTTGCGCCTGCCGAGCAGACGCACTTCGCGCGGCTCCAGCCGGCGGCTCTTGCCGCTGCCGACTTGCTTCTTGCCGAACAGCCAGGCGCCGACTTCCACCCATTCCGACCAGAAGGGAAGATAGACGACGAAGAGATCGGTGAAGGAAGCCCGGCGCGAAAGCCCCGGGGCGCGGTCGAGGCCGCGCAGGTAGCCTTTCACCTTCTCCAGCGCCGCCGTCCGATCGAGGCGCCGGGGCGCCTGATAGCGCATCACTCCGCGCTCGCCGCGCACCAGCGACCTCAGATCGCAGAACGGGCAGCGGATGATGCGGACCCCATCCGGGATCTTCAGCCGCCCCTGACAGTTCGGGCAGGCCAGCCCGACGGCAGCTTCCACCTTTCCCGCGCGGCTCGTAACGGGTGGTGAGGTCTCCGCCATCCGGCTACACCTTCGCCGCGACCCAGGCGGCGCCGGCGAAGAGCAACGGCGCGGCGACCAGGCCGAGCCCCACGCACAGCAGCGACCCGGTCGCCAATCCCTGCCGCGGCTCGACCAGCATGCCCCCGATCGGGAGCATGGCCAAGGAGAGAAACACGGCGGCGACGACGGCCGCAATCAACCGATAGGGCGCCTCGGCCTTGGCCGGGAAGATGTTGGCGACGACGCTGCCCGAGGCCGCATCGACCATCGCCAGGTAGGTCTGGCCGGCAAAGTCATAATGGAAAGTGAACAGCGGGACGTGCACAAGCGAAATCTCTTGTACCGGCGTGGCGTCGACCCCCGTGACCTCCATCCAGGAGAGCAGGTACTGCAGCGGCACCGTCGGGGGGACCGCTTGGGCATCGAACGCCGGCTCATAACGTACCAGGTCGCCCGCCGGCAGTCGAAGGCGCTTCAATTCGGTGACCGAGGTCGCCGCCGCCGGCTCCAGGTGAATCGTCTCACCACCGCCTCGGCCGAACCGCAGCAACCAAAGCGGGAAGTAAGCGAAACCGGCCGACGTCACTCGCGACTTGACGTCGAGATCCTTGACCGTTTCGTTGCCAGCCATCCAACGGCGCAAGGCTGCCCGGGCGCCGGCCTCATCGATGGTGGGCTTAAGCAGCCAATGGAAAACGACTCGCGATTTGTCGAGGAAGACGGCCGAGCCGCAGTAGGGGCATGTCAGCAAGAGCTGCCCCTCATCCGGCTGGAGCAGTCCGTTGCACTGCGGGCAGTGCACCTCAGGCGCCGCCATAGGTCGAGATTATATGCCCCTCACCCGCAGCCCGGAGATGTATCTGAAATCCCTGTGGGAACTCTCGGCAGGCGGCGAGCGTGTGGGCATTGCCACTGTCGCCGCACGCTTGGGGACCAACCCGGTTTCCGCCAGTGAGATGATCCAGCGGCTGGAGAAGCGCCACCTGGTGGAGCACCAGCGTTACCGCGGCGTCCGCCTCACCCGGCCAGGCCGGGACCATGCTCGGGCTTTGATCCGCCGGCACCGTTTGTGGGAGCGATTTCTGGCAGACGAGCTCAGCCTGCCGTGGGAAGGCGTCCACGATCTGGCCTGCGAGCTCGAACACTCCGTCGGTGCCGAGGTCACAGAGGCCCTGGCCGACCGTCTCGGTCACCCAGGACGGGGGGCGCCAGATGGATGAGGCCGCCCGGCGTTCTGCAGCGACTTCCGGTCCGACTCTGGCGGATATTCCCCCGGGAAGGAGGGCGCGGATCTCCGCTTGGCGCGGGGCGTCTTCGACGCGCCGTCTGCAATCGCAGGCTTACGGGCTGTGGGTGGGGAGACGGGTGCGAGTCGTCCAGCAGGCGGGGGCGACCGTGGTCCTGGTGGAGCACACCGAGTCGGCGCTGGAGGCACGACCTGGCTCGAATGATCCTCATGGAATTGCCAGCGAGGGAGGGAACTAGCGATTTCGGCAGGTGACCTCCCTTCGACAACCTCCTTCCTGATCGATCCGCCGCCCATTATGCTTGTAATGACAGGGTTCGACAAACATGCCTCCGTGGATGCTGTCGCCCCCTAAGTCCCAGCTACACGCCTAGGATCCCCCTTCCCTAGCAAGGAGGATGATTGGCGCCCCATCCCTAGCCCATTGGAAGGCGTCCTTCGGAAGCACAAATAACCCGGAGGCCATGCCGCATTCGTGATTGAGCTTTCCACCCCCCCTTGCGGCGCGAATCAAAAGGATGGTGTAAAATCCGGCGAGAGCGTGCCCCTCCGGCAAGCGCGCCAATCAGGCTGATGGGAGGACCCATGGCAGCGAAGTCCAAGAAGTCCAAGAAGAAGACGACCAAGAAGTCCGTGAAGAAGTCCGCGAAGAAGACCAAGAAGACGACGAAGCGGACCGCCAAGAAGACGGTGAAGAAGGCCTCCAAGCGAAAGGCCAAGAAGACCACGAAGAAGGCGGTAAAGAAGACCGCCATGAAGACGACCAAGAAGAAGACGACCAAGAAGAAAGCCGCCAAGAAGCCGGCGGCGAAAAAGCCCGCGGCAAAGCCCGCCGCCTACCCGGGGACGTCCGTGGCCCCTCGCCCGGTGTCGACGACCCCCATGGCACCGATGCCGTCCGGCGCCATGCCGCCAGCCCCGATGGGTGCGCCGAAGCGCACCAAGGCCGAGCACACCGTGGCCGTCGGCGATTCCTTGCGCTTGATCGCCCTGAAGTATTACGGCCCCGGCGGGCAGGAGAACTGGAAGGTTATCTACGACGCCAACAAGGCCGTCATCGGCGAGAACCCGTACATCCTCAAGCCCGGGCAAGTCCTCAAGATCCCGGAGTTGTAGATCCAGCTCGATCGAAAAGCCCCCCGCGATGCGGGGGGCTTTTTCGTTGGCGGGGAAGGTTGCGGCCAGGAAGTGGAGGAGGGACGTCGAGCGCCCTCCAACCCTCCACCCCGAGTTGTCGTGCCCATCCTTTCGCCCGACTCGCCGTCGTGTCAGTCGCTCCCTGCGAGCAACGATCGCGCGACTCGCGGCCCCTGATACACCAGGGTGGTGAAGAGCTGCACCAGGTCCGCGCCGGCGTCGAGCATGGCCTGCATCTGGTCGCGGCTCGAGACACCTCCACATCCGATCACAGCGATTCGGCCTCCGCCCCAGCGAGCGGCGCGCCGCACCTGTTCCAGTGCAATCGGGAACAGCGGCGCGCCGCTCAGCCCACCGGGCTGCGAGCCCAGCGAGGAATCCACGCCTGGCCGTGCCGTCGTGGTGTTGGTGGCGACGACGCCTTCGACGCCCGCAGTGACGACGGCGGCCAGCGCGTCTTCCAGCTCCGCCGCATCCAGATCGGGCGATAGTTTGACGAGCAAGGGCCGAGGCGGCCCAGGCACAAGGTCTCGCGCCCGTGTCACCTTGCCCAAGAGCCCTTCCAGGTGATCGCGCGCCAGCAGCCGGCGCAGGCCCAGGGTGTTCGGCGACGAAATGTTGATCGTAAGGTAGTCGGCCAGGGGGCCGAAGGTCTCCACCAGCACGCAATAGTCCTCGGCGGCGGCTTCCAACGGGGTGGCGGCGCCCTTCCCCAGATTGACCCCGATGACCGCCTCCTTCGGTCGCGTGCGCTGCAGCTCTTGCCGGACTGCCTCCGCGCCGCGCGAAGGGAACCCCATCCGGTTGATCAACGCCTGGTTTTCGGCGATGCGGAAGATGCGCGGCCGTGGATGTCCGGCCTGAGGATGCCGCGTCACCGTGCCGACTTCGATGTGTCCAAACCCCAGGCATGCCAGGCCGCGCAACGATCGCCCGTCCTTGTCGTATCCTGCTGCCAGGCCGATTCGATTGGGAAACTTCAGGCCAAGAACCTCCACAGGATTTCCCCTACTTCGCGGAGAAAAGAGAAAACGCAGGGCCCTCCGCCCTGTGGCGGTCGCGCCAAAGAATCGAAGCAGGTCAAGAGTCCTGAGGTGCGCCGTCTCGG
>Ga0184639_10000709_pt1 | contig 13425 bp, 10 predicted proteins | sample PLM31_170_b2_FD_133155 | JGI IMG/M metagenome (GOLD analysis project Ga0184639, IMG submission 133155) | Groundwater sediment microbial communities from an aquifer in East River, Colorado, USA - PLM3-1_170_b2 | ecosystem: Environmental > Terrestrial > Soil > Riparian zone | place: USA: East... | reverse complement strand
GGCAGCGCGCGCAGATGGACGGTCACGTCTTCGTCTTCTTCGTGATGGCCGTCGCCGCGGCCGAGGTCGCGGTGGGCCTCGCGATCATCGTGGCGATCTTCCGCAACCGCGACACGGCGAACGTCGACGACGTTCGCCTGCTGAAGGGTTAGGGCGGCATGTCCCTCGGATTCCTCTGGCTCGTGCCCGCGCTGCCGCTCCTGGGCGCGATTCTGAATGGATCCCTCCGGCTCCCGCGCCGGGCGGTGAGCGCGATCGGCGCGGGGAGCGTGGGGCTTTCCTTCGCCGTCGCCTTCGGCTGCTTCGCGTCGCTCCTGTCGTCGCCGCCCGAGGAGCGGTTCTTCGTGCAGACGCTCTTCTCCTGGGTCGATTCGGGCGACCTCTCCGTGGCGGTCCGGCTGGGGCTCGACCCGCTCTCGGCCCTCATGATGCTGGTGGTGACCGGGGTCGGCTTCCTCATCCATGTCTACTCGACCGGCTACATGGGCCACGAGAAATCCTACGCTCGCTACTTCTCGTACCTGAACCTCTTCACCTTCTCCATGCTCATGCTGGTGCTCGCCGACAATTTCCTCCTCCTCTTCTTCGGGTGGGAGGCGGTCGGGCTCTGCTCCTATCTCCTGATCGGATTCTGGTACCAGCGCCCCGCGGCGGCCGAGGCGGGGAAGAAGGCGTTCATCGTGAACCGGATCGGCGACTGGGGATTCATGGTCGGGATCTTCCTCGTCTTCGTGACCTTCGGAACGCTCGACTTCGGCCGGGTCTTCGCGGAGGCGCCGGGCCGCCTGTCGGTGGGGGGCGGGCTCGCCACCGCGATCGCGCTCTTCCTCTTCCTGGGCGCCGTGGGCAAGAGCGCGCAGATCCCGCTCCACGTCTGGCTACCGGACGCCATGGAAGGCCCGACGCCGGTGAGCGCCCTCATTCACGCGGCGACGATGGTGACGGCCGGGGTCTACATGGTCGCCCGCTGCCACATACTCTACACGCTCGCCCCCGCCGCCCTCCTCACGGTCGCGATCGTGGGCGCGGCCACGGGACTCTTCGCCGCCTCGATCGGCCTCGTGCAGCGGGACATCAAGCGCGTGCTGGCCTATTCCACGGTCAGCCAGCTCGGCGGCATGTTCCTGGCGCTCGGGGTCGGCGCCTATTCGGCGGGGATCTTCCACCTCATGACGCACGCGTTCTTCAAGGCCCTCCTCTTCCTCGGCGCGGGCAGCGTGATCCACGCGCTCTCCGGGGAGCAGGATCTCCAGAAGATGGGGGGCTTGCGGCAATCCCTCCCGCGCACGCACGCGACGATGCTGATCGGCACCCTCGCGATCGCGGGAATCTTTCCGCTCGCCGGATTTTTCAGCAAGGACGAGATGCTCTGGAACGCGTGGTTGAGCGGCGGGCCCCTGCTCTGGGCGAGCGGGGTCATCGGAGCCTTCCTCACCGCCTTCTACATGTTCCGGCTCTACTTCCTGGCCTTCCACGGCCCATCCCGGCTCACGGAGAATGCGAAGCATCACCTCCACGAGTCGCCGGGAAGCATGACGATTCCGCTCGTCCTGCTCGCGGTCCTGAGCGCCGTCGGGGGATTCGTGCAGGTGCCGCTGATCCAGGGCGGGCGGCGCCTCGAGGCGTTCCTCGAGCCGGTCTTCGCCGACGTCGCGCGCGTCGGGGGCGAGGCGGCCGCGGCCGCGCACGGCGCGCACGCGGCCGGCGCCGCGCACGCTCCCGGTCTCGAGATCGCGCTCATGGCCGTCTCGCTCCTGGTCTCGATCACGGCGATCTTCCTCGCGCACCGCTTCTACGTCGCGGACCCGGCGCTCCCGGGGCGGCTCGCGGAACGCGCGCGGGGCGCCTACCGGTTGCTGTTCCACAAGTACTGGGTGGACGAGATCTACGACGCGCGAATCGTGCAGCCGATCGTGCGGGGATCGGTGCGGCTCTGGGAACGCTTCGACGCCGCGGTCATCGACGGCATCGTGAACGGAATCGGCCGGAAGTTCGAGGAGGGCGCCGCGCTCCTCCGCCTGGCCCAGACCGGTTACGTCCAGGTCTATGCGCTGGTCATCACGCTGGGCATGGTGGTCGTGTTCGGGTACCTGGCGCTCCGATGAACTCCCCGACCACGATCCTCGGGATCCCGATCCTCTCCTTCATCACGTTCCTGCCGCTCCTGGGAGCGATCGGGCTGATCCTGATCCCGTCGGCCCGCGTCAACACCATCCGGTGGACCGCGTTTCTGGTATCGGCGGCGACGTTCGTCGCCTCGATCCCGCTCTTCACGCGCTTCGACGCCCGGATTGGCATGCAGTTCGTGGAACAGGTCCCGTGGGTCCCGGGCCTGGGTATGAGCTACCACCTCGGCGTGGACGGGATCAGCGTGCTCCTTATCCTCCTGACCACGCTCCTCTCCGCGATCTCAATTCTCTCCTCGTTCACGGCGATCACCGAGCGCGTGAAGACCTTCATGGCCACCCTCCTGGTCCTCGAGACCGGGATGATCGGGGTGTTCGCCGCCCTCGATCTGGTGCTGTTCTACATGTTCTGGGAGGCGGCCCTGATCCCGATGTACCTCCTCATCGGAGTCTGGGGCGGGCCGAGGAGGGTGTACGCGGCGGTCAAGTTCATCCTCTACACGGTGGCGGGAAGCCTGCTCATGCTGGTGGCGATTCTCTATCTCTACTTCGCCTACCACGCGGCGTACGGGGAGTTCACCTTCGACCTGATGCGACTCTACGAGACGCCGCTGGGGCGGAGCGCGCAGCTCTGGCTCTTCGCGGCATTCGGAGTCGCCTTCGCGATCAAGGTGCCGATGTTTCCGTTCCACACGTGGCTCCCCGACGCCCATGTGGAGGCCCCGACCGCGGGGAGCGTGATCCTCGCCGGCGTTCTCCTCAAGATGGGAACCTACGGCTTCGTCCGGTTCGCCATGCCCCTCTTCCCGGAGGCCACGCACGCGTTCGCCCCGTGGATCATCGCCCTTTCGGTGGTCGGGATCATCTACGGAGCGCTGGTCGCCATGGTCCAGCCCGACGTGAAGAAGCTGGTCGCCTACTCGTCGGTGAGCCACTTGGGATTCGTGATGCTGGGACTCTTCGCCCTGAACACACAGGGGCTTCAGGGCGGCATCCTCCAGATGATCAACCACGGACTCTCGACGGGGGCGCTCTTCCTCGCCGTGGGCATCATCTACGAGCGCCGGCACACCCGGGAGATCTCGGAATTCGGCGGCCTCTCCGAGGTGCTCCCTCGATTCGCCGTTTGCTTTCTGATCGTTTGCCTGAGCAGCCTCGGGCTTCCGGGGCTGAACGGGTTCATCGGGGAGTTCCTGATCCTCCTCGGCGCGTTCCGCATGAGTCCGGTCGTCGCGGCCATCGCGGCGACGGGGGTCATCCTCGGGGCGGTCTACCTCCTCTGGATGTTCCAGCGCGTCATGTTCGGGCCAATTACGAACGAGAAGAACCGGGGGCTCCGGGACATCTCCCCCCGGGAATTCTGGACGCTCGCTCCCGTGATCGCGCTGATCGTCTGGATCGGCGTCTACCCGAACCCGTTCTTGAGAAAGCTCGACGTTTCGGTTTCCGAGCTGCTGGAGCGCGTGAATTCTCGGACTTTGGCCACCACGCCCGATGAGATTCCCGTCGCGCCCGCAGGGGTTCGGGCCGCGGCGGAGGATAGTCCGTGAAGCTTCCCATCGTGGTAGACGCGCCGCTCGGGATGATCGAGCCGCTCCTCATCATCTGCGGCGTCGCGATCGGTCTGCTCCTGGTCGACCTGCTGCTCCCGCACGGGAAGAAGCACCTCTCGGCCTACCTGGCGCTCGCCGGGGTACTTTGGGCGCTGATCCGGAGCGCCGCCCAGTGGGGCGTTTCCGAGACCGGATTCTCGGGCATGGTCTCGCTCGACAGCCTCTCGACCGTATTCAACGTGCTCTTCCTCGCGAGCACCGCGGCGGTGATTCTCCTCTCGATGCCGTTTCTGCGCCGGGACGACGTGGAGCATTCCGAGTACTACGCGCTCCTCCTCTTCGCGACGGCCGGGATGATGATCCTCGCGTCCGGCCTCGACTTGATCACCCTCTTCCTGGGCATCGAGGTGATGTCGATCTCGCTCTACATCCTGGCCGGCTACCGGCGGGATTCCGACGCCTCGAACGAGGCGGCGATGAAGTATTTCCTGCTGGGGGCGTTCGCGTCCTCGGTGCTCCTCTACGGCATCGCACTGGTCTACGGCGCGACAGGGACGACGAGCCTGCCGAGGATTGGGGAGCTGCTCGCCGGCGCGGGGCCGTTCCCCGAGGGGCTCCTCTTCGCGGGCGTCGCGCTGATCCTGGTGGGATTCGCGTTCAAGGTGGCCGCGGCGCCGTTCCACATGTGGACGCCCGACGTCTACGAGGGCGCGCCCACGCCCATCACGGCCTTCCTCTCGGCCGGACCCAAGGCGGCGGCCTTCGCCGCCATCCTACGCGTGTTCTTCATCGCGTTCGGTCCGATCCAGGCGGAATGGGACACCATCCTTTCGGTGATCGCCGCGCTCACCATGACCATCGGAAACGTGGCGGCGATCGCCCAGACCAACGTGAAGCGGATGCTCGCCTACTCGAGCATCGCCCATTCCGGGTACGTCCTGATCGGCGTGGTGACCGGCGGGTTGATCGGCGGGACCGGGGCGCTCTTCTACCTGCTCGCCTACGTCGCCATGAACCTCGGCGCGTTCGCCGTCATCGTCCTGCTGGAGTATCGCGGACAGCGCGGAGAGGAATTGCGCGACTACGCGGGGCTCGGCTTCCGCTATCCGGTGATCGGCGCGCTCCTCTCCCTCTTCATGATCTCCCTTTCGGGAATCCCGCCGACCGTCGGCTTCGTCGGAAAGCTCTACCTCTTCGGGGGAGCGGTGCAGGCCGGCTACATTCCGCTGGCGGTGATCGCGGTCTTGAACAGCGCGGTTTCGGTCTTCTACTACCTACGGCTCATGGTGCTCATGTACATGCGCGAGGCTCAGGAATCGATGCCGGCGATTCGCGTCCCCTTGACCCTCGCGGTGGTGCTCTTCGTCACCGCGCTGGGCACGCTCTGGCCCGGGCTCTTCCCCGGAGCCTGGTTCGAGCTGGCGAGGGAAGGCGTGCGGGCGCTCTTCTCGTAGCCCACTCTTTGCGGCGGAACGGCTAGCCCGCCACCTTCACCGGGTATTCGGCGAGCGCGCCCTTCAGAATCGCCATCGCCTGTCCCAGCGCCACGGATTCGAGAACGTAGGCGAATCGGATCTCATTCAGACCCCGGCCGGGCGTGGCGTAGAAGCCGTCGCCTGGAGCGACCATCAGGGTGCCCCCGTTCAGGCGGTACTCCTTCAGCATCCAGATCACGAATTGCTCGGCGTTCGGCACCGGCAGCTCCGCCATGAGGTAGAACGCGCCCTCGGGCTTTCGCGCGAACGTTCCGGGGATGTCGGCGAGCCCCTTGAGCACGAGATCCCGGCGCTTCTTGAACTCGGCCACCACCGACCGGGTGTAGGACGCCGGCACCTGGTCGATGACCGAGGCGGCGTACTGGCCGATCGTTGGCGGCGAGAGCCGCGCCTGCGCGAACTTGAGGCACGCCTCGCGCACGGCCGCGTTCTTGGTCACGAGGGCCCCCACCCGCGCGCCGCAGAGGTTCAATCGCTTGGAGACCGAATCCACCAGGACCGTCCGCTCCTCGGCGCCGGGGCGGGTCATCGGGGATTCGCACCGGCCGCCGTCGTAGATGAACTCGCGGTAGGCCTCGTCGGTGATGATCCAGAGATCCTTCCGCTTCGCGAGGTCCACGACGGCGTCGATCTCGGCCGCGGTATACGCGGTGCCCGTCGGGTTGGAGGGCGCGCACAGCAAGATGCCACGCGTCTTCGGACCCACCACCCGCTCGATCGACTCGATCGGCGGCAGGTGGTAGCCGGTCCTGCCTTCGCAGGTGACCGGTCTCACGCCCACCCCGCCCAGGAGCGCCATGGTGGAGTAGTTCGTGTAGAAGGGTTCGAAAAGGATCACCTCGTCGCCAGGATTGAAGAGCGCCCAGAGGGCGAACTGAAGGGCTTCGCTCCCGCCCACCGTGGTCAGGACCTCCGCGGGCGCGACCGAAAGCCCCTGCTGCGCGTAGTAGTTCGACATGCCCTTCTGGAATTCCGGAATGCCGGCCGAAGGGGAGTAGGGGACGTACTTCCCCGGATAGTTCCGGATCCGGTCCATGACGATCTCCGGCGTGGGGAGATCGGGTTGGCCGATGTTCAGGTAGTAGACCCTGGCTCCGCTCCTCACCGCCTCGTCGGCGTAGGGGGCGAGTCGTCGGATCGGCGAGGCCTGCGCGTCGCGGCCCCTCTGGGAAACATTCATCGCGTTCCTCCTCGTGCGGCGCGCGGCGCCGCGGAGAGCACTTGGACGACGAGCTGAGCGGTTTGGGCCACGTCGCGCGCGTGCACGAGCGAGGCCGGTCCGCCCGTCCTGCGGGCCGGGATCGCGACGAGCGCCGTCGGCACCCCGATGCGGGCCGCGCGGACGGCCCGCGCGTCGCTGCCCTCCGAGTCGCGGATCAACCATTGGGTTTTCACGCGCGCCGCGGCCGCGGCGCGCTTCACCATCTCCATCGTCTCCCGGTGCGCGACGTAGCCCAGCTCCTTGAGCCCAAGGCAGGGGCCTCGGCCGACGGCGATGCCGCTGGCCTCCTTGGCTTCCCCCGCGTGCGCGACGTCGACCACGACCGCGAGGTCCGGATCCACTCCGAACGCGCTGGTGGCGGCGCCGCGGGCGCCGAGCTCCGACTGCGCGCTGAACACCACGTGCAGGTCGTACCGCGTCGCGCGCGCCGTGCCGAGCGCGGCGACGACGGCGGCGCAGCCTGCCCGATTGTCCAGGTTCGCCGCGCACCAGAGATCCCCCAGACGGAGCGCGCGATCGTCGATCGCGCCGACCGAGCCGGTGCGCAGGCGTTTCGCCGCCTTCGCGCCGAGCCCCGATTCGAGGAAGAGCTGATCCGCTTCGAGCTCGACCGGCTCCTTTCCGCCGCGGGGCCGGTCCGCGCCCAGGACGCCGGTGGTGCCGTCCTCGAACCGGATCGGCGCGCCGATCAGCTCCGCGGGGGCACGGCCGGTCAGGAGCGCCACCCGGCCGAGCCCGGCGGCATCCACGCGCGTTACGATCACGCCTGGAGCGTCCATGTGCGCGACGAGGAGGAGTCGCGGCCCGCTCCCAGGGCGGTGCAGATGCAGGCTTCCGGTCGCGTCCTCCGTCATGCGCCCGAGACCTCGGAGCGCGCGCCTCAACGCCGCGCGAACGCCCGACTCACGCCCGGGCGGGCCGTACGCGGAGAGAAGGGCAGGGAGCATGGAATCGAGACGCGAGGCTAGGGAACTCAAGGCCACTCCTTTCGCAGCGTCTCCAACGTGTGCCAGATCAGGGAGACGGTCCGTTGCGCATCGCGTATATCCAGGTACGCCGCCGGGGCGTGGATGTAGCGGCAGGGGACCGACACGACCGCGGCGGGAACGCCGGCGCCAGAGAGCGCGATCCGGCCCGCGTCGGTCCCCCCGACGCCGGGGCGCTTCCACTGGGTCGGGATTCTATGGTCGCGCGCCGTCCGTTCCAAGAGGTCGACGAGCCGAGCGTCCGCCATGAGGCTCCGGTCGTGCACGGTGAGGGCCGGCCCGCCGCCCATCCGGGGCGCGGCCTCGCCGGGCTGGGCGCCCGGCATCTCGCCCGATGCGGTTCCCTCGAGAACGATCGCGAGGTCGGGCGCCACCCGGCGCGCGGCACCTGCCGCGCCGCGCAGGCCGACCTCCTCCTGGACGCTCCAGACCGCGGTGATCGGAATCGGCGGACGCCGCTGGACGAGGCTCGCGAGAATCGCGCAACCGGCGCGATCGTCGAAGGCCTTTCCCTTGCGGGTGGTGCCCCAGCGCTCGTACGCGGTGTCGAAGACGGCGTAGTCCCCGACCGCGACCGCCCGCCCCGCATCCTCCCGGGAGGAGGCGCCGATGTCGAGATAGAGATCCTCGATCGGAGTGACCTTGTCCCGATCGGCGCGCGGAATGAGATGGGGTGGGAGGGTGCCGACGACGCCGCGGAGGCCCGAGGCGCCGACACGGAACACCTGGCCGACCAGGATGCGCGAATCGATTCCCCCCACCTTGCGGATCTTGAGCCGCCCTTCCTTCTCGATCGCCGTGACCATGAGGCCGACCTCGTCCATGTGGGCGCAGAGCATGACGTGCGGCGGGCGGAAGGCGGGGGATGTGGCACGCCGCCCGGCAGGCCGCGCCGCGGCGGGCGCGAGGCGGGCGACGAGGCTTCCCATGGCGTCGATCTCGAGGGAGTCCACCTGGTCCCGCACCGCGGCGACCACGGCTTCGCGAACGGCTTCTTCGCCGCCGCTCACGCCCGGCGCGGTGGAGAGCGCCTCGAGGAGACGCTCGTCGAAGCTGGGGACGCCGTTCCGCCTCACTTGAGCACCTCGGTGGCGCGCCAGTCCACGGGGAGAGCGCGCAGGTATCCCGCGAGGAGCTGGGCGCAGCGGTCCACGTCGCGCGGCTCCACGGTCTCGACTCCGGTGTGCATGTAGCGGCAGGGGATCCCGATCACCGCCGTGGGGATCCCCTCGCGCGCGATCTGGATATCCATCGCGTCGGTTCCGGAGCCGATGGGGCAGGCCTCGATCTGGTACGGCATCTTGAGGCCGCGCGCCGCGCGGCGGAGCCCCTCGAGCACGCGCGGGTGGATGTTCGCGCCCACGCTCAGCGCGGGGCCGCCGCCGAGCGGCACCGTGTCTCCCTCGCGCGCGCCCGGCATGTCGCCGTGGCTCACGTCGACGGCGATTCCGAGCTGCGGATCGAGTCCCTCGGACGCGGTCCTGGCCCCCAGGCAGAGCACGCCGAATTCCTCCTCGACCGTGGCGACGGCGACCACGTCCCACCCGGGGCGATCCCGCGCGAGCAGCTCGAGCGTGCGGAGCAGGACCACGACGCCCGCGCGGTCGTCCATGCCGGGCGCGGCCATCCGCCCGCCGAGCAGCTCGATCGGCGGCTGGCGGAGCGTGACCATGGTGCCCAACGGAACTCTGCGGCGAATCTCGCGCTCGGACCGGCCGGCGTCGAGGTAGAGATCCTCGACCGTGGGAACTCGTTCCGACTCGCCTTTCTTCTGCAGATGCGGCGGCTTGGTCGCGAAGAGCGCGGGCATCGGAGGACGGGAGTGGATCAGGACCTCCTTGCCGAGCAGCGTCCGCGTGTCGAAGCCCCCGAGCTCGGTCACGCGAAGGAAGCCGCCCGGCTCGATGCCCTTCACGAGGAATCCGATCCGGTCCATGTGGGCGGCGAGGAGGGCGCGGGGGCGCGGCGCGGCGCCCACTCCGTCGAGCCACCCTCGGATGTTCCCGGACCGGTCGCGGTCGACCCGATCGGCGTGAAGCGCGAACGCCTTGGCGATTCCGGCCGCGGCGGCGGCCTCGTGTCCGGGGACGCCGGGTAGGGAGGTCAGGAGTTGGAGCCATTCGGCCGTGCCGCGGCCGTTCTCGCTGGGCATAGCCAGCAAATTTAGTCCACCCCAGGAGGGGAGGCAAATGTAAACTCCGCGCGCCGATGAGCCCGCTTCGGATCGCCATGGCCCTGCCGCATCTCGAGGTCTATGGAGGCATCCGCCGATTCCTCGAGCTGGGCCGCGTCTGGATCGAGCGCGGCCACGACGTGGCGATCGGCTCGCCCGGCTCGCCGGCCCGCCCCTGGCTCCCGTTCACCGGGCGGATCGTGGCGCTCGAAGCGTTCCGCTCCGGGGGGTGGGACGCGCTCCTCTCCCCCGATCCGGCGCTCTTCCTGGCCACGGAAGCGCCCGGGGCGCTCCGCGTCTTCTACGCGGTTCTCGAGGGCGCCCCCGGAGCGGAGCGAGCGTGTCGCCGCGCCGACCTGGTGCTCGCGAACTCCGCGGGGATGCGCCGGCACCTCGGGCGACTCGGGGTCCGGGCGATTGACGCCGCGGGCGCGGTCAACGCCGCCTTCTTTCGGCCGCAAGAGCCCGACCCGAGGCCGATGAGGTCGCGCGCGGGCGGAGCGGTGCGCGCGCTTGTCTATGGCCGGCTCTCGCGGAAGCGGAAGGGCTCGTGGAGCGCGGCGCTCGCGCTGGAGCGCGCGGCCCGCTCCACGGGCGTCGAGACCGAGCTCACGCTCTTCGACTCGCCTCCCGGGGAAGAAACGCCACCGACCCTCCCGCGAGCGCTCTCCATCCCGCATCGGTGGGTGTTGAACCCGACGCAGGAGGAGTTGGCGGCGCTCTACCGCGACGCCGATCTCTTCGTGAGCGCCGAGCGCAGGGCGGGCTGGTGCAACACGGCGGCGGAGGCGATGGCCTCCGGCGCGGCGGTCGTCTGCACGAAGAGCGGGACCGTAGACTTCGCGGTGGACGGCGAGACCGCCGCGGTGTCGCGCTGGCCGTGGTCGTGGACGCTGGCGCGGCGGATCGCGCCGCTCCTGCGCGATCCCGATTCGCGGATCCGAATGGCCGCGCGAGGGCGGTCGCGGATCGCGGAATTCTCGTGGGAGCGGACGGCCGATCGGATCGAGGCCGCCATCGTGAGTCGAATCCGTGGAGCGCTCCATGCCCCGGTCGCGTCCTGACCCGGAGCGCCGCGCTCCCGCGCGGGCCGTACTCATCCTCGCCGCCTACCCGCACCGCCGCGCCGCGGAGGCGGCGGCGCGCGCCCTCGTGCGCGGGCGGCTCGCCGCCTGCGCCACGGTGTTGCCGGGAGCCCGCGCCTTCTTTCGCTGGGAAGGGAGCGAGCGCGCCGAGGCGAGCGTGCTCCTGCTGGGAAAGACCCTTTCCTCGAAGGCCCGCGCCGTGACGGCGGCGCTCCGCGCCTCCCATCCGGACCGCGTCCCCGAGATCCTGATCGTGCCCATTTCCGGCGGGCACGCACCCTACCTTGCGTGGCTCGCCGGGGAGGTTCGCCGGTGAGAAGGACGACTTCACGACCCGCCGGGATATCCCTCCGCGCGCCGCGAGGCCCCAGCCGAGCCGAGGACTCGGAGATCCTATTCCACGGCGGCACGCTGCTCGACGCGCGGCGGGTACCTGCGACACGCGGCGCCGGGCGGGCAGGGATGGCGCGCGGGGGCGAGGCGCTCCTCGTTCGGGGCGGAACGATCGTGGCGATCGGACCGCTCGCGTCGGTCCGGGCCCTGGCGCGGCGCGGAACCGCGCGCGTGGACCTGGGCGGCGGGACGCTCCTCCCCGGATTCACGGACGCGCACCTCCACCTGATCACCTGGATCCGGGCGCTTCAGGAGCCGTGGCTCCAGTCGCAGGACGTGGCCTCGATCGAGCGGGCCGTCCGCGAGCGGGTCGCGGCGCGTCCCGGCGCGGAGTGGCTCAAGGCGCGGGGATGGGTGCCGCGGGACTGGGGCGCCGATCGGCGCTCGCGCGCGACGCTCGATCGGATCGCGCCCGAGCGGCCACTCGTGCTCCACGCCGTGGATGGACACTCCGTCTGGGCCAACCGCGTCGCGCTCGAGTTGGCGGGCATCGGCGCTCGAACCCCTGATCCCCCCGGCGGACGGGTGGAGCGGGACTCGCTCGGCGAGCCGACGGGCGCTCTGATCGAGGAAGCGGCCAAGCTCCTTCGCCCCTTCATCACGCAAGACTCGACTCCGCGGGAAGACCTGGCTCGGGCGATCGGGAGGGCCCGTTCGCTCGGGCTCACCTCGGCGCACGACTTCGACCGGGCGCTCACGTGGCGCCCCGCCCAGGAGCTGGAGCGGGAGGGGAGGCTCGGCTTTCGATTGCTGCTCACGATTCCGATCGACGCGCTCGACGCGGCCGCGGAGCTGGGGCTCGAGGCCGGGTTCGGTGGAGCGCGGTTGCGCATCGGGCCGGTGAAGATCTTCGCGGACGGCACCCTCGGCTCGGCCACGGCGCTGCTCGAGGAGCCCTACGAGGACCGAGCCGATCGAGGCGTCGAGGTCGTGGGGCCCGCGGAGCTCGCGCACGCATGCGTCCGCGCGGCCCGGGCCGGGCTCACGGTGGCGATCCACGCCATCGGGGACTGCGCGGTCCGCAACGCGCTCGACGCCATCGAGGCGGCGGGCAGGGAAGGGCTCGCCTTCGCGCTCCCCCCGCGCGTCGAGCATGTCCAGCTCGCCCGCACGGAGGATTTCCCCCGATTTCGGGCGCTCGGCGCGATCGCGTCGGTGCAGCCGGTTCACCTCTTGACCGACCGCGATGTGGCGCGGCAATTCTGGGGGGATCGGTGCGAGCGGTCCTATCCGTGGAAGAGCCTGCTTCGCTCCGGCGCCAGGCTGATGTTCGGCTCGGACGCGCCCTTCGACCGGGCCGGACCGCTCCGCGCGCTCCAGGCGGCGGTCCTGCGAGGAGACGGAGCGGATGCGCGGCCGTTTCATCCCGAGCAGCGGCTGACCCTGGCGCAGGCGCTCCAGGCGCACCTGGAAGAGCCGCACCGGGCGGCGGGCTGGGCGCGCCTGGGCCGGCTCTCCCCCGGTTGGGGTGCGGATCTGGTCCATTTCGACCAGAACCTGCTCGAATCCCCGCCCGACGAGTGGCATCGGGGGCAGGTTCTTGGAACCTGGATCGAGGGAGCGCGCGTGCACGGGCGCGCCCTTCCGGGAGAGCGATAAGAGCGCCCGAAGCGCAATCCCAGAGCAAACTTCCGTCGTTTCCGGACTTGATTTCGATACCCGGTCTCTGTATACTCTTCGGCAGTTAGCTCCCCTGCCGTCGTCTCGCCGGGCGGACTCATCCGAAGGCCGCTCTTGTGATGAAGAAGACTGGGTACCTCCTAGGTCTCATCGCGGCCATCGCGATGGTCACGCCCACTCCGGCTGCCTCGCAGTACTACGCCTTCGGCAAGAACAAGGTGCAGTACGACTCCTTCGACTGGGTTTCCATCAAGGGAGACCACGTCGAGATCTTCTACTATCCCGAGGAAGAGCCGATCGCGCGGCTCGCGTTGATTCTGGCCGAAGAGAGCTACGCGGATCTGAGCGCGAAGTTCCAGCACGAAGTCACGCGCATGATCCCGATGATCGTCTACAGCTCGCATCAGCAATTCGAATCGAACAACGTCAGCCCCTATGTCATGCCGGAGGGCGTGGAGGGGTTCACCGAATTCCTCAAAGGCCGGGTCGTTCTCCCGTACTCGGGCTCCTACGCCGAATTCCAGCACGTGCTCCACCACGAGATGGTGCACGTCTTCCAGTTCTCGATCCTCGACGAGACCTACAAGACGCACCGGAAGGCGAGCTTCGTCGTGCCTCCGCTCTGGTTCTCGGAGGGGTTGGCGGAGTACTGGTCGACCGGGTGGGACGCGCAGGGCACGATGGTGCTCGCCGACATGGTGCTCGAGGGGCGCCTTCCGGAGATCGACGACCTCTGGAGGTACGACGGAACGTTCACGATCTACAAGCTCG
>Ga0184639_10000707_pt1 | contig 13432 bp, 15 predicted proteins | sample PLM31_170_b2_FD_133155 | JGI IMG/M metagenome (GOLD analysis project Ga0184639, IMG submission 133155) | Groundwater sediment microbial communities from an aquifer in East River, Colorado, USA - PLM3-1_170_b2 | ecosystem: Environmental > Terrestrial > Soil > Riparian zone | place: USA: East... | reverse complement strand
CTCCAGAAGAAGTGCTTTATGGTGCAACGAGATCAGATTTACCGATAAAAGAATATTTGATGAGATTAAAAGAAGCTGGGGTTGATTCACTTCCAGGAACTGCCGCAGAAATTTTAGATCAAAGAATGCGAGACAAAATATCACCTGGAAGAATAAGTGTCAAAAACTGGGTAGAAGTGATCAAAACAGCCCACAAACTTGGAATTCCTTCAACTTCCACTATAATGTTTGGGCATGTAGAAACTCCAGAAGATAGAACTAAACACATTGCACTAATACGCGAAATACAAAAAGAAACTGGCGGATTCACAGAGTTTGTCCCGTTAAGTTTCATACATACTGAAGCACCCATGTATAAACACAATCTTCATGACAGAATAAGAAGTGGTGCTGACGGTAACGATGTTCTTTTGATGCATGCAGTGTCAAGAATAATGTTAAACAATTTCATAAACAATATCCAGATATCGTGGGTAAAAGAAGGAGGAAACATGTCACAACTTTTGCTTGTGTGGGGTGCAAACGATTTTGGTGGAACATTGATTAATGAAAGCATATCTACCGCGGCTGGAGCAAAGTATGGTCAGCTATTAAAACCAAAGCAAATTAGAAATTTCATAAGACAAGTAGACAGAGTTCCTGCTCAAAGAACCACATTATACAAGATAATACAGACGTATGAATCAGAAAAAGAAGATGTTTTGGATATGGTAGATGATACATCACAATTTGGTTCTTACCATGAATTGATAAAACTAGACAAATATAGATTCAAAAGCAATAGGCGAGGATAGTTGTCTGCGTGTGATGCAGTGCTTTCAAAAGCTAAAGCTTTAAACATAGATGAATATGAGGCATTTTTTGCAGAAAGAAAGATAATCACAGTAAGAATAACTGATTCAGAAATAGCAGAGGTAAAACAAAATCAAGAAAGATCACTTGCTGTAAGAGTAATACATCAAAAAAGAATTGGTTCTGCTACAACATCAAATCTAGACAAGAACGACGTAGTTGAATCAGCCTTGAAATCAACCTCGTTTGTAAAGCCCAAAAATTATTGGAGAGCATTACCACAAAGTGCCAAATTCCCATCACTACAAAATGTGTTTGATCAAAAGATTAAGAACATTTCAGGAGAACAAGCTGCCGATATTGCTTACACCATGATCAATGCTGCAACAAAAGACAAGAGAGTTACAGCTGTATCTGGTTCTTTGAATGTTGTTTTTGAAAAAATAGAAATTGCAAACAATAACGGTTTGAATTGTGCTGATAAGGCAACCTATATAGCTGGTACCATAAATGCGGAATCCAATGTTGGAAGTTCGCCAGTAAGCGGTATTGGAGACATGTCCTCAAGAACAACAAATAGGTTTGATGCTGAATCAGTAGGTGAGGAAGCATCAGACATGTGTGTAAATTCTATAAATCCACAAAAATGTGAATCAGAAACATATAGTATAATTTTTGAGCCATATGCCATAGGAGAAATGCTTGCCTTTGTTTTTGCATCAAACTTTAATCTTAAAACATATTCAGAGAAAAGAAGTTGTTTTGTAGATAAGATTGGGAAAAAAATAGCTCACGAAAGTTTTAGTCTAATTGATGATCCCCATCATCCAGAAGGCATTGGCAGCAAACCATTTGACGATGAGGGCATACTAACCATGCCAAGACCTCTAATAGACAGAGGGATTTTTGCAGATACTTTTTCTGATTCGTTTTATGCCTTCAAAGAAAATAAAGAATCTACAGGCAATGCCAGCAGATCTGGCTCTCCAGTAGGCAGATCTGCTCAACCAATTCCTTTTCCATCTCCACATAATCTGATGATAAGTGGAAAAGGAGTGTCAAAAGATGAGATGATCAAAAATACAAGAAAAGGACTGCTCGTTGGAAGATTATGGTATACTTATGCTGTAAATCCAGAACGTGGAGATTTTTCTTGTACGGCAAGAAGTGGAATCAAAATAATAGAAAATGGTAGAATTAAAAATCCTGGCAAATCTGTTCGCATAGTTCACAATCTTCCAGTGTTACTTCAAAACGTATCATCAATAGGAAATGACACTAGAAATGTATTGAATTGGCATTCGCTTCCTGCGATCACGCCTTCGATACAAGTAGAAGGAATTAAGGTAGTTTCAATTTAAAGACTTGGGAGTATGGCCTGCAGTCCTATACCAACAACGTATAAGATCAAAAGCATTACGCCACTTTTCAATTCTAATTTATTTTTCAATATTGGAATTATTGCAACAAGTGTAATCACGGTAACCAGTATCATTTGATATTCTAATAGGGTGGTATTTTGAATTTTTTCGGTAAACCCACGAAATGATATAGCTGCAAAAACTGCTACTGCAAGAAGCAACGTGTTGTTTAAAATTTTTGAACCAAGAACGTTTGCTACTGCAATTGATGCACCAGCCGCTCCTTTTCTTGCTAAGATCATCATAGATATTTTTTCAGGCATTTCTCCAGCTATTGGTGCAATGATTATAGCTAGTACAACGACTGATATTCCACTTTCTATGGACATGTCTTTTAAAGAATGAACAAATGGTCCTGCACCTATGAATATTCCCGCAGTGCCTGCAGTGAAAATCAAAAGTGCTTTGATAAAGTGTTTTTTTGATTGTTTTGCCTTGTGTTCTCCATGTACTTCATTTTCAAGCTTTTCTGCCTTTTCGTGTTTTATCTCACGAAATGCAAGATAAAGGTATACTGCAAACATAGCTGAAAATATAATTCCATCAACAATTTCATAGCCATCAATAAACATGATAGCTCCAGCAATTGCTGTTATTATCAGAAATACAGTGTCAAGCTTGAACTGTTTTACATCAATATACTTCATTGGTGCTTTTGAAAGTTTAGTTGTTGCAATGATCAGCATTATTGCCAGACCTAATGTCATCATCAAAAGGTTACTTCCAAGTGCTGCACTAATTGCAGTATCATAGGATCCGTCTTTGGCTGCGTATGCTACAATTGCAATCTCTGGTAATGTAGTAGCAATACTCAGTAGTGTTCTACCTACAAATCTAGCGCCCCATCTTTCTGCAAGATGTTCTGCACCATATGACAAGAGCCAGCTTGCAAAAATAAGTTCAGCCAACCAACCAAGCATAAATGGTAAACTTTCTGCCAATTGCTACTCTGTTTTATCGGCATATTATAAGCCAATATTATTGGCGCTCATTGATCTTTTACAATTATCATAGTTAAGGTAGATTTAACACCATCTAATTTTCTGATTTTTGTAGTGATTGTTTCACGCAAAGTTTCCATAGAATCTGCTTCAATTTCCATCAATACGTCATATACACCGTATACACCGTATACTTCTTTGACATTTGGGATCTGCCTTAGTTCCTTGACAAGTTTATTTTCCTTACCAAGTTCTGCATTCATCAAAACAAACGCACTATGCATATCAAGCATTTCTGCGACTAGGATAAAAACAAATTGAATTTGTTGAAAAAAAGCTCCCATACAGCTCAAAAAAATTTCAAGTTAAAGTTAATAAGGTAAGGTACCGTACCATTACGGTAACATGAAAACACGAATGACCTATATCCCATTAGAGGTGGCAGAACAATTCTCAGACTTTATCATAAGTAGAGGCGAGCAAATACTGGATTCCGTCAAGGCTAGAACCCGTGACTTTAGTACAATATCGCTTCTGAAGTTGCTATACCAGTTAAAGTGCAATCCTATGACTTTTTCAGATCTTTATACAAAATCAAACATAAGGATGAAAAGGTCTTTTTTGAATTATCTGCACCTTTGTGTAAAGTATAGTTTCGTGACAAAAATGGCAGTAAGATCAAATATGATATATTCTATAACAGACAAAGGTAGAACCATGCTTGGTCTTTTTGTGCAACACAACAACTAGAACGATGTAAACACTCAGTAAGAAAAAACAATGTGTGGATCTCTAGTCTGAATAAATTAGGATGATTTGATAAATTTTGATTGGGCTTTAAGATACTCTGCCACTTTACCAAATATATCATTCACACTAATGTCAATGAAATTAATGGTTCCATCGTCTTTAACGATCTGTTTTTCAAATTTTTCTTTGACTGCAAAGATTACGGATGACCAATGAAGTATACCATTCAATTTTTCGTGTGTAATAGCATCAGTATCTGGAAAATGGAATGGTTGAAAAACAATCCCATTAGCCCAGTTCATAGTTGGTATTCCTCCGCCTGCAGATCTGCTACCGAAAGCAATTTGTTTTAACCAATCATCAAATCGATATTCAATTACTTCATGTATAACAAGCTTTTTCCATGGTTCTATTATTATTTCCATTTTTTCTCCCTACGACTTTTGTAAAGGTATATCATATTATTTCTATCTAACCTACCTTTAGAACCTAGTTTTATGTATGATATGTTATATATTATACATCATATTTAATCTTTAGTACATACAAATTCTTTTATTTCAAAACAATTGGATCTGAGACGTTGGGAATAACTTACAAAGATGCTGGAATTGACATTAAAAAAATAAAACAAAGTCAAGCTACAATTGGTAGACTTATCAGCTCAACCCACAAGCTACAAAAAAAAGCAAAAATCGCATCAGGTTTTGGTCATTATGCAGGACTTGTAGAAATCCCAGGTGGAAAACTCATAGCTGCACACACTGATGGAGTAGGTACTAAAGTTATCATATCTCAAATGATGAAAAAATATGATACCATAGGCATCGATTGTGTTGCCATGAATGTAAATGACATAATTTGTACTGGTGCTACTCCCATATCGTTTGTTGATTACATAGCTGCAAATCAAAACAATCAAGAAATTTTTAAAAAAATTGTGCAAGGATTAGTAAAGGGAGCAAAAAAAGCAGAGGTGCCAATAGTTGGTGGTGAAACTGCAATAATGCCAGATGTCATTACTGGAAAAGAGTTTTCATTTGATCTTGTAGGAATGGTTGTAGGAATTCTTTCAAAAAACCAAATGATTCTTGGTGACATGATAACATCAGGAGATATCATAATTGGTGTAAAAAGTAGCGGATTACATTCTAACGGATATTCTCTTGCAAGAAAGGTTCTTCTCTCAAAATATTCAATAAATGACAAGATTAGAGGGGTAGGAACTGTTGGTGATGCACTTTTGACACCAACTGAGATCTATGTAAAACCAGTGCTAGAAGCTCTTGAAGAATGCGACATACACGGTCTTGCTCATATCACTGGCGGTTCTTTTACAAAGCTTTCACGTCTTAAAAAAACCGGGTATTTACTTGACAATATGCCAGAACCGCCAGAAATATTTCAGATGATTGAAAACGAGAATGTAGAAAAATCAGAAATGTACAAGACTTTCAACATGGGAATAGGGTTTTGCATCATAGCCCCTGAGGAGGAAGGAGAACAAATAGATGGAATATTCAAAAAACATGGCTTAAAAAGTAGACAAATTGGCTCCATAATAGAAAAAAGAGGAGTCTTTGTTGATTCTTTAAAAATCGCATAGAAAAATGTGAATTAAAAGGATGGTTTGAGATTTACTTGTCGTTTAAAGGATTTAATACCTAATTTTGGTCCTAAAAAATAATGCAAAGATCAAAAACAACGTTTGGGAATGCATGTGTCGAGATTTCTCAAAATCTCCTTGCCATAAAAAACCCAACAAGAAATGACGTAAAAAAAGAAATTAAAAAAATATGTGTCAAATATTCGTTAGAAAGAATACCAAGAAATTATGAGATATTAGCAGAAGTTCATGGTACAGAATTTATGAAATTACAAAAAGCGTTGTTACGAAAACCTGTCAAAACCGCTTCAGGTGTTGCAGTCATAGCTCTTATGCCAAAACCATATGCCTGTCCACATGGTCGTTGCACTTACTGTCCGGGTGGAATTGAATATAATTCACCAAACAGTTACACTGGAAGAGAACCATCAACACAAAATGCAATAGAAAATAATTATGATCCGAAAAAACAGATACTTGACAAGCTTGCTAAATTACAAGCGTATGGTCATGATGTAACTAAGCTTGAACTTGTGATAGTAGGAGGAACATTTCTTTTCATGCCACAAGAATATCAATATGATTTCATTAAATCGTGTTATGATGCAATAAATGGATTGAATTCACCAGATTTGGAATCTGCCAAAAAAAATAATGAATTAGCAAAAATACGAAGTGTTGGTTTTACAATAGAGACCAAACCTGATTATTGTAAAATACAACATGTGGATTGGATGTTAGATTATGGCATAACACGAGTTGAGATAGGCGTACAAAGTCTACATGAAAGAGTGTATGAAATTGTTAATCGCGGTCATAACTTACATGATGTGATCGAATCATTTCAGATAGCAAAGGACGCAGGGTACAAGATTGTTTCCCATATGATGCCTGGTCTTCCATCAATGACCCCAGAAGAAGATGTTTCTGATTTTAAAAAATTGTTTGAGGATCCATCTTTTAGACCAGACATGTTAAAGATCTATCCAACACTTGTTATCGAAGGAACACCACTCTACCAATCTTACAAAGATGGGAAATATACACCGTACTTAGATCAAGACATGATCAAAGTTCTTACAGAGATTAAGAAAATGATTCCAAGATGGGTTAGAATAATGAGAATGCAACGAGAAATATCATCAGATCAAATAATTGCAGGTCCAAAGCTTGGCAATCTACGTCAGATTGTTCAAGGAAATCTCAAAAAACTAAATTTGTCTTGTAAATGCATTAGATGTAGAGAAGCAGGCCTTTCTGAAGATGAAATTAGTGTGGATGACATAAAACTGAATAGAGAAAATTATGAGTCGTCTGGAGGCCAAGAAGCATTTTTGTCATATGATGATTCACAAGATAGAATTTTTGGATTTTTAAGATTAAGAAAACCAAGTAGTTTGGCACATAGAAAAGAAGTGACACAAAATACGTGTATTGTAAGAGAATTGCATGTGTTTGGTAAATCGTTGAGACTAGGGGAACGGGACGGTGGCAGTATTCAACATTTGGGACTAGGTAAAAATCTCATGAGCCAAGCAGAAAAAATTGCTAAAGAAGAATTTGACGCAAAAAGGCTTCTTGTCATTAGTGGCGTTGGAACAAGAGAATATTACAGAAAGATTGGATATTCTCTTTTAGGACCATACATGTCAAAGGAATTAGCGTAATGGAAGAACAAGAAATCATAGGCAGGGGAACCTGGATAGACAAACTTGCATACGAGCTTGTAGAAAGGGAAAAAGATCTTGGCCGCAATCTAAGTATGATTAAAGTAGAAAGCGGACTTGGTGCATCTGGAATTCCTCACATAGGAAGTCTTGGAGATGCAGTAAGAGCATATGGTGTAAAACTTGCCTTAGAAAACTTGGGGTACAAGTCTGAGCTTATTGCATATTCAGATGATATGGATGGATTACGAAAGATTCCAGAGGGATTCCCTGATTGGTTAAAAGAACACATAGCAAAACCAGTATCATTTATTCCTGATCCTTTTGGTTGCCATGATTCTTACGGCTTACACATGAGCAGCCTCCTCCTTGATGGATTAGACAAGCTTGACATCAAATACAAATTTCAAAGAGGTGTAGATACATACAAAAATGGTCTTCTAAAGGATCAGATTCACATCATACTTACAAACAGTAAGAAAATTGGAGAGAAAATTGCAGAACTAGTTGGTCAAGAAAAATATCAAGAAGCACTTCCATATTTTCCAGTATGCTCTAATTGTGGAAGATTGTATACTGCAGAAGCCTATGAATATCTTCCAGATGAGAAAAAAATAAAGTACAGATGTCATGAGACAACAATTGGTTCGAAAATCTTACCAGGTTGTGGTCATGACGGAATTGCAGACATAACAAAAGATCTTGGCAAACTTGCATGGAAAGTAGAATTTGCTGCAAGATGGCAGGCTTTTGATGTCAGGTTTGAAGCTTATGGAAAAGACATCATGGATTCTGTCAAGGTAAATGACTGGGTAGCAGATGAAATCCTAAAGTTTCCACACCCACATCATGTAAAATATGAAATGTTTTTGGATAAGGGCGGCAAAAAAATTTCCAAATCACTTGGTAACGTTGTCACATCACAAGCTTGGCTCAAATATGGTACTCCAAAATCAATTTTGTTATTACTTTACAAAAGAATTACAGGCACTCGTGAAGTTGGTTTTGAAGACATTCCTGCTCTGATGGATGAGTATAACGAACTTGAAAACATTTACTTTGGAAAAATAAAACTCGATAATGAAACAAAAACAATACGGGCAAAGGGTTTGTATGAATATGTAAACCTGTTAGATATACCAAAAAATCCTAGCCCTTATGTAAATTATAGATTGTTAGTGCAACTTTGTACCATATTTAGAGAACAAAGAAGTCAACATGTCATAAAGAAACTAATTGAATATGGAACCATAAAAGAATCTACTCCAGAAATGGAGGGACTTGTTAGTTTGGCTGGCAATTATGCTGACGATTTTGATAAACCATCAAAGGTAGAGATTCAACTTGATGAAACAACTAAAAAAGCTATTAAAAATCTAGTAGACATGCTTACAGCTGAGAATGAACCGCCAGATCTTCAAAATTCAATTTATCAAATTGCAAAAAATGTTGGTCTACAACCAAAAGACTTTTTCAAAATACTGTACCAAATTATCCTTGCCTCAGATCGAGGTCCAAAAATTGGTCCTTTTATAATTGACATTGGCAGAAAAAAAGTTGCACATACGCTCTCCGAACACCTTTGAAAATGGCACACCGTGAACACAACAGAGCAAAAAAAAGTGGCAGTTTTGTGCTAATACTATTTGGTGCATTTCTTTTCATTTCATCCACATTATTTTTTGAGCCTGGCTCAGATCAAGGCAAAATTGCAATAATACTTGGTTTTGTAATAGGCGGAATTGGCTTTTATCTAGGATTTGTGAGAAAAAAGAAAGAAACTTAGTACTATTAATTTTTGTAAAATGATGTAATGTGCAAGAATTCTAAAGAATAAATTGAAAGACTGCTTTTCTATATACTAGAATAGATTAGTGATAATTATGGGTATAATTAGACGTTCAGAAAAAGAGTCAAAAGAAGATATAGTTAATCTTGATTCCACTGCTCACAAACTAGAACATTTGAGAGAGGAATATGAAATAAAATCGAAGGAGTTAGAAACACTAGTAAAAGAATCAGATACAAAAAGAACAGAAATTACATCAGTTAAAGCTGAATACGAAATAGTTTTATCGCAACTCAAATCTGCTAAGGAGGATCTCTCATACACAAAATCACAGTATAGCCAAAAGGAAATAGAGGCACTAAAAGAAAAAAGCGAATCTGCAAAAGATGAACTTTCCTCAATAAATGCTCAGAAAGAAAAGGCAGTACTAGAATTAGACGATTTAACTTCACAGGTTGAATATGCTAAATCTGAATTACGTACATTGGAATCTCAGCATGAATCAAAAAAGAAAGAAATCATATCTGCAAAAAAAGAAATGGAGTTTATAGAAAATGAATTAGCTTCAGTGGGTCAAAAAGATGATTCAAGGAAGATAGTAGAAGCTGCAGGTTCTGTCGTAGCTTCGTTAAATGCAAAGTACGATGCTGCAAGAAAAGAACTAGAAATAGTAAGAACGGCACTTGCAAGAGTAAAAAATGAGTATGAAATGATAAAAACAGAACTAGACTTACTTAAAAATAAAACAGAACTTGGCATACCAAAAGAGTCTTAAATTTGTCTGTGGAAGAGGTGTAAGATGAATTATTCGTTTCAGATTGATACACCATACATTCCAAACGAAAAAGGCTGTAGGTTGATCTGGCACAATGATGATGAGGAAGAAAGAGTCATCTATCTAAGACATGAAGATCTTTTGCAATTAAACGATGTCCTTTCTCATGATTCTACTGACAAGATCGAACTTGAAGATGAGGTAAGTTCGATCTTGGTAAACTCTGATACTACTGAATTTTTCATGGCTAATATGAAATCACTTGAAATTGAAACCAAGATGCTTAAAGAAAAAATCATAGAGTTTTTAACAAAAAACCCTGATGCGTGAACATACTATTTTAGTAGTTACTATGATAAAATATTACAGGTTAAGATATGTCGAAAAATAATTCTAAGGAAACAAAAATCTGGCCAAAAGGATATGTTCCAAGTAAGGAAATGGCAAATTATGATAATAGAAATAATCTTCTTAACAGCGTTCTAACATCAAAGATACCAGAAAAACATGTAAACACTGATCTATTCTATGTCATGTCAACACGTCGTTCTACTAGAAAGTTTTCTTCAAGGCAAGTAGAACAATGGAAGATTGATAAAATACTAGCTGCAGCAGATACTGCACCAACAGCTGGTAATTTTCAAGGTTTTGAGATTTTTTATGTCAAAGATCCAAAGATAAAAGAGAGGTTAGTGGAGGCGGCAAATAATCAACCTTATGTCAATACTCCTGTAGTACTAGTATTTTGTATGAATCCAGAACGTGTCAAGCTAAATTTTCCTCATGAGATTCTTGCCAAGTTTTCAATTCAAGATGCCACTCTTGCAGCTGCATACTCTCAATTAGTAGCATCTGCACTAGGATTAAGTTCAATCTGGATTGGAATGATTGATGAGGAAAAAGTAAAAGCGTTGATCGGTACAAAACTCAAGCCGTCATCTCTTCTGTGCATAGGATACCCCGAACAAAAACGAGGTCCAAAGTCAAGAAGGAGATTAAAAGATCTTATACACGTAGTATAGCAAGAGGTTTTTACCAAGTAATTTCTTATCTTTTAATATGTCAAAATTAAAGGACGTCGCAAAAGTAATTATTTTTCTAATAGGAGGATTTGCCATAGTGGTTGTAGGCGGGTTTATGATGAGAAGCATTGCAAAGTTATGGGAAAGCAATGATGATAAAAAAGACACCCCAAAAAGAAAATACAACTTCAAATAGAGTTACAAATAATTTCTATTTATGAAAAAAATATTCCCGGCCACTGTTTTTATTGTGACAATTTTTCTATTATTAATAAATAATTATGTTTATGGTGTGATAGGAGGATATTCAGTACATCTTGTAAATGATGAATGGGAAGCCTTGGTAGATACACAAGTGGAGATTACTGCAGATCTTACTAACAATCAAGATAGAACTCAGTCCTTTGCATATTTAGTACAGATACAAGATGAAAACGGAGTAACTGTATCTTTATCATGGATAACAGGTTCGCTTGAACCTGGACAGTTCATGAGCCCTTCACAATCATGGACTCCTACAAGTCTGGGTAAATACACAGCACAGATCTTTGTTTGGGAAAGTGTGGATAATCCAGATGCACTGTCCGTACCACTAACGATTGAGATCAACGTGGTGGAAACTAGAAATACTTAGAAAGTGTTTTGAGAACACTCTAATACTTTTTTAATTATTTTTTGTTATGGCAAAAGAATTTATCGCTAAATCATATGAAGATTGGAAAAGACAGCATGGATTATGATTATATAAAAAGCGTTTTGGAACAGATAATTGATTCTTATAAAATATTAAAGGAGATTAGAGATAAACCTGGAGACCTGGATATTATAAAAAAAGAATTGGGCAAAATACAGGGACTAGTGAAAGTCTTAGTCAATAAGATAGAAAAATCTGGAAATTATTCAGACAGTTATTCGGAACTCTTAGTCGCGTCAAAATCATATCTTAGAGATCATAATTTTCACACCGAAATTGATAGAATCTCTCAATTGTATTCGGAGGATTCACACAGGATCAGAAACATACGACTGTCAATTCTTTCTGCACTTGAAAATACCAAATTAATTTCAAAAACTATTGCATTATTACAAGTTCTATAGAGGATTTTCAGAACTGCGACTGTCTTTTCTTTATTAACAATGTTTTTTGAACTTCACTCATGCTGTTAATGAATTTCTTCTTTGCTTCTAATTCATCTGACACCTTAACAACCACTTCAGATGATGAAAGCATTACGTCTTTGACAAGTATGGGTACACTCAAACCAAGCAATTCACTTAAGATATCAAACACATTAGTGAATTTTGCACCGTTTCTATAGTTGTAGATGGTGTTTCCGTCGTTGAATTTTGGAACTGGTTCAAGTGGAATTATTAGATCTGCTGATGTTATTTCTGCAATGAATGTGTCAATGTCTTTTGTAATTGTATTCTCAAGTTCTTCTTTTTGAGAAATTAATTTATCTCTTGATTGTTCAAGCTCTGCAAGTTCATCATTGTATTCTACACCTATCATCTTTGCAAAGGTTGATTCGGTAGAACGTTTTAGTGGAAGTTCATGTATCTTAGCTTTGACATCAGAAAGCACGTCGTCAACATCAGCTAAGTGTTGTCTGTTGGTCTTTATTCTTCCTGCCATCTCTTCGAGATTAAGAAAGTCGGTCATATCTATAACCTCTCAGCTAAATTGATGTACTACATCCATTAAGCTTTTTTTGAATTCTTCAGTAGCCAAACCCCATTTACCATACTCTTCCTTGAATGAATCCCAAGACTCTTCTGCTTCGCGTGCAATATCAAGTATTTTTGGACCTATGGCCTTGGTGTTAACTAATATTGTAATATTTGCTTGCTCACTATCCAATATTGGTATCTTGATAAAGATCATCCTAGAATCCTCAATGTTGAATCTTTCTTTGATCATGTTTTTCAGAATTGCTCTCTCTTTGATATCAAAATCACCCTTTATTTTCACTAATGCGCAGCAAGAGTCTTTTGGTCCGCCATTATTTCTTATATCATTCTCGTCTATATCAAATAGAATAGCGTCTTCTCTTTTCTTAATGTGTTCAATTATACCTTCCATTGTGTTAGTTTTTCCACCGGGGATCACGTTTGAACCCCATTGATTCTCTTCTGGTACAATTGGTATAACCCATGGAATGGCAAACCGTGGTCGTTTTGTTGCAAGCCATGTCCTATAATTTGACATATCCCATTCTGTTTCTCTTGCAAAAGATGAAACGAACATGGATATTGCATTAGCTGCAATCAAGTTCAAACCTTTGTAATCTTTCCATCCGACCTCTTGCTCATGTGGAAGATCATCAATAATTGACGGAACCTTTTCTAACTTTTTCTCAAATTTGTGTGATAATTCTCGTAGTCTTTTATTTGAAAATAAAATAGAACAGTCACTGTATTTTATCTGATATTCTAGATTCATTACTATATTTATTGCAGCCGCCTCCAAAATTATAGGATCCCATCCAAACTCTGGCAATAAGCCCAAAGTGGCAATTGTGGCATGTTCTTTTGGATCTTTTTTTATGAATTCAATAAAGGAGCAAGCAAAAGAACTTCCAGTACCCCCGCCCATAGCAAACGGTACTATAAAACCTCGAACTGGTTCAGGCGAAAGCGCAGAAAGTTGTTTATGCATATCAAACTTG
>Ga0184639_10000706_pt1 | contig 13438 bp, 10 predicted proteins | sample PLM31_170_b2_FD_133155 | JGI IMG/M metagenome (GOLD analysis project Ga0184639, IMG submission 133155) | Groundwater sediment microbial communities from an aquifer in East River, Colorado, USA - PLM3-1_170_b2 | ecosystem: Environmental > Terrestrial > Soil > Riparian zone | place: USA: East... | reverse complement strand
CGCGCCGTCGCCCAACGCCGGCTTCCTTCCCTCCGCCGCGCTGAGCCAGCCCGCGCCGCCGCTCGCCTCCGCGACCACCTCCTCCGCCGAGGCTACCCCGCCACCATCGTCGCCCGCGTCGTCCGCGAAACCCTGGCAGGCTGCTGAAAAAGGCCCATCTGCTTCGTTGGCGCCCTTGGCCACACGCTCAACGTACAGGGAGTACGCCTCGCGTGCGGCCGGCGGGCGCCGCCTCGCATCTGGACCTTTTTGAGCAGCCTGCCCGGCTAGGGGCGCCAGCGGCGGTCCAGGCCGCGGTATTGGATGGCCTCCGCGCAGTGCTCGGCGCGGATGGCCTCGGCGCCTTCCAGGTCGGCGATCGTGCGCGCGACCTTGAGCACACGGTCGTGGCCGCGGGCGGACAGGCCGAGCCGGGTCATCGCGCCCGCGAGCAGATGCTCGGCGTCGCGGGGGACGGCGCAGCAGCGGCGAATCTGGCGGGCGGTCATCTCGGCGTTCACGCGGACGGCGGTGCCGCGAAGCCGCGTGCGCTGGCGCTCGCGCGCCGCTTCCACGCGCTGGCGGATGAACGCGGAGGCCTCGCCCGGTGACGCGGTGAGGTCGGCGTGGGCGAGCGCGGGCAGCTCGACGTGCAGATCGATGCGGTCGAGGAGGGGGCGGGAGAGGCGGCCGAGGTAGCGGCTCCGCTCCGCCGGCGTGCAGAGGCAGTGGTCGAGCGAGGGACAGCCGCGCCGGCAGGGATTGGCGGCCGCGACGAGCTGGAAGCGCGCGGGAAAGTCGCCGATGCCGGTGGCGCGGGCGATGATCACCCGGCCGTCCTCAAGGGGCTGGCGGAGCGACTCGAGGACATGCTGCGGGAACTCCGGCAGCTCATCCAGGAACAGGACGCCGAGGTGGGCCAGCGTGACCTCGCCGGGATGCGGCGGGCTGCCGCCGCCGATGAGTCCCGCGACCGAGATCGTGTGATGCGGCGCGCGGAAGGGCCGCGCGTGCACGAGAGCGGCGCCGACGGTGAGCAGTCCGGCGACGCTCCAGATCGTCGACACCTCGATGATCTCGTCGCGGGCGGGGGCGGGTAGGATCGTCGTGAGCCGGCGCGCGAGCATGGTCTTGCCGCCGCCCGGTGGCCCGATGAGGAGGACGTTGTGGGCGCCGGCGGCGGCGATCTCGAGGGCTCGCTTGGCGTAGGCCTGGCCGCGGACGTCCGTGAAATCGGTGTCGTCAACCGTGGGCGGCGGCGCCCGCGCGGGCGCGGGCGGGGCCTCCTCGGCCTCGCCGTTGAGGAGGGCGACCGCCTCGCGGAGCGTGGCGGCGGTGAGGGCGCGCACCCCGTCGACGGCCGCGGCCTCGGCGCGGTTGCCGACGGGGACGAGCAGCGTCCCGATCCCGCGCTTGCGGCAGGCGAGGGTGACCGCGAGCGTCCCGCGCACCGGCTGGATCTGCCCGTCGAGCGCCAGCTCGCCGACGACGGCGAAGGGCTCTGCGCGCGGCTTGAGGAGACCCGTCGCGGCGAGGATGCCGAGGGCGATCGGCAGGTCGAAGGACGCGCCCTCCTTGCGGAGGTCGGCGGGCGCGAGGTTGACGGTGATGCGGTCGGAGGGAAACGCGAAGCCCGCGTTGCGGATGGCGGTGCGCACGCGCTCGCGGCTCTCGCGGACGGCGGAGTCGGGGAGGCCGACGGTGGTGAAGGCCGGCAACCCGCTGGCGACGTCGACCTCGACGCGCACCAGCACGGCTTCGACGCCGAGCAAGGCCGCGGACAGGACACGCGCGAGCACGTGGCGATCTTCGGCGCCGAGCCCTCAGCGCGTCAATGTCCCGGATGCGATACGTCAGGAGCCGTCGTGAGGGCGGCCGCGCCGGCGGTGGTTTGACGCGGGCGAACGGTGGTACAGTCCTGGACGCGATGTCGCGGGAGCTTCGCGCCGCCGAGGGGGTCGAGCCGTCGCAAGCGATGCGGCCCGTCATCCTTGTGGTCGACGACGACGACGGGCTGCGGGAATCCTTCCGCCTCATCCTCGAGGACAACCACGAGTTGCTCGAAGCGGTCGACGGGCGCCAGGCCCTCGAGATCGTCCGAACGAGCGAAGTCGACCTCGTGCTCCTCGACATCCGCCTCCCTGGAATGGACGGCATCGAGGTCCTCGAGCGGATCAAGGCCATCGACGAGCAGGTGGAGGTGGTCCTCGTCACCGCCGTAAAGACCGTGCGCACGGCGGTGGCGGCGATGAAGCTCGGTGCGTTCGACTATCTGACCAAGCCCTTCGAGGATGACGAGATCCTCGCCGTCGTGCGCCGGGCGCTGGAGAAGCGTTCCCTCGAGCGCGAGGTGGTCTTCCTCAGGTCCGAGCTGGCGCGCCGTCCTGAGTTCGGCGAGATCGTGGGCGGCCACGCCGAGATGCAGAAGCTCTTCCGCCTCATCGCCCAGGTGGCCCGCACGCCGACGACGGTGCTGATCACGGGCGAAAGCGGCACCGGCAAGGAGCTGATCGCGCGCGCCATCCACCGGCAGGGGCCGCGCCGGGACAAGCCGTTCGTGGCCGTGAACCCCGCCGCGCTCTCCGAGACACTGCTCGAGTCCGAGCTGTTCGGCCACGAGAAGGGCTCCTTCACCGGCGCCTTCCAACGCAAGCTCGGCAAGCTCGAGATGGCCCAGGGGGGCACGCTCTTCCTCGACGAGATCGGGAACCTCAAACTGGAGCTCCAGAGCAAGCTCCTGCGAGTCCTGCAGGAGCGCGAGATCGAGCGCGTCGGGGGAACGCGGACCATCCGGATCGACGTCCGCGTCATCGCGGCGACGAACGCGGATCTCAAGCAGGCCGTCACCAACCAGACCTTCCGGGAGGACCTCTACTACCGGCTGAACGTGGTTCCCGTCGCGGTGCCGCCGCTGCGCGAGCGGCGGACCGACGTTCCGCTGCTCGTCGAGCATTTTATCCGCCGCTACAACGCGGAGATGAACAAGCGGATCGACGGGCTGTCGCCCGAGGCCTTGGCCGTCCTCCGCGACTACCCGTGGCCGGGTAACGTGCGGGAGCTGCAGAACGTCATCGAGCGGCTGGTGGGGCTGGTGGACACGCCGGTCATCGGCGTGAACGACCTGCCGATGGACCTGCTCCTGCCGGACCACACCCTCCGTCTCCGCCACGCCGAGACGCTGCCCCTGCGCCAGGCCACGGAGGAGTTCGAGCGCCAGATTGTCCTCCGGGTGCTGGAGCGCGTCCGCTGGAATCGGAGCGAGGCCGCGCGGGTTCTGGGGATACACCGCAATTCGCTCAAGACAATGCTTGCCCGCTGGGGGCTCGGCGGCCGCGCCGACGACTGATGCACGATCGTGCAGCAACTTGTCCTCAACTCGTGCAGCGCCGTGAAGTTGCGGCGGAATCACAGATCTTCAGGCCGGCGTAGCGCGCCGCTGAGCGCGGCGCACAAGATCGGTTCATGAACGCTCCGTCGTCGGCTCTCACAATTGCGAAAATCGTCCGACAATCTGCAGATTCTACACATTGCACATCTGGCCGGAGTGTTGCTCTTCGTCATCTCCGCATGTTGAACGGATCTCCCGTGAGGAGAGATCCGAACCTCAAGGAGGAGACGAATGGCAAAGCTTTGGGCGGCACTCCTGATCGTTGTGTCGTTTCTCATGCTGGCACCCGTCATCGAGTCGGGCACGTCGCAATCGACACTGGTCTTCCAGGCGATCGGGACGGCCGACGGCGGGGGCGGGGGCGGTGGCGGAGACTAAACCACCGAGCGACGAGGCAGGCGCGTCAGCGCAGGCTTCGCTTCACCGTGTTCGAGAAAGAGGGGGGCCCGTGCCCCCTCTTTCTCTTACTGGTCCTCGTGGGCGTCCTGCTCGTCGTCGCGTCCGCTCCGGCCTCAGCCCAGGAGCGGAAGGGCGTCGGCGAGCCCGCCGTCCTCTACCGGCGCCCGCTCGGCAACGACCCATCGACGCTCGATCCGGCGCGTATCAACGATGTCTACAGCCGCTCGGTCGCGCAGCAGATCTTCGACGGCCTCGTCCAGTTCGATCAGACCCTCGCGATTGCTCCCGCGCTGGCCCAGTTCTGGAAGTCGTCGCGCGACGGGTTGAGGTGGACCTTCACGCTGAACAAGGGCGTTAAGTTTCACCACGGGCGCGAGGTGACGGCCGAGGACGTCGTCTATTCGTTCACCCGCATCCTGGACCCGAAGACGCGATCGGGAGCGGCGGATCTTTTCGTCAACATCAAGGGCGCTCAGGAGTTCAGGGAGGGGCGCGCCAGCCGCGTCTCGGGCCTCGAGGTGATCGACCGTTACACGGTGCAGGTGAGCCCGAGCGAAGCGTTCGCGCCATTCGTCTCCGTCCTCGCCATCGGTCACGCCAAGATCGTCCCCCGTGAGCTCGTTGAGCAGCGGGGTGAAGCGTATGGAACCCATCCGGTCGGCACCGGCGCGTTCACCTTCGTGCGCTGGGATCGCGGCAAGGAGATCGTCCTGGAAGCCAACCCGGAGTACTTCAATGGCGTGCCGAAAATCAGGCGGCTCGTCTACCGCATTTTCGCCGGCGCGGACTCCGAGGCCATGTACTCGGAGTTCCAGCGCGGCCAGCTCGAGGACTCGCCGCTCCCCCCCAAGGATTACCGGCGCATCGTCAACTCGACGGTCTACCAGCACGTGAAGCGCCCGATGTTCAGCGTGCGCTTCTACGGATTCAACACGCGGCTCAAGCCGCTCGATGACCGACGCGTGCGCCAGGCGCTTATCCACGCCATCGACCGGACGGCGGTGATCGACGACGTCTTCCTCGGGCGCTACGTCCCCGCGCGCGGCGTCCTGCCCCCCGGGACCCAGGGATACAATCCCAAGCTGCGGGGCTACGCGTATGATCCCCAGAAAGCGCGTGATCTCCTTGCCCAGGCCGGCTATCCCGGTGGCCGGGGGCTGCCGCCCATCAGGATCTGGTCCAGCGTTCGGGAGCTCACCGAGCACGAGCAGATCCGACGCGACCTCGAAGCGACGGGGATCAAGCCCGAGTTCCACTACGAGACCAACTGGCCGACGTTCTCGCGGATGCTCGGGGAAGGGAAGCTTCCGGTCTTCCTCTATGCGTGGTACGCTGACGTGCCCGACCCCGACAACTTCCTCACGAAGTTGTTCCATTCGGGGAGCCCGCGGAACTACTTCGGCTACGCCAGCGCGGGGGTCGACGATCTTCTCGTCCGCGCCCGCAAGGAGCCTGACGTCCTACGCCGCGTGGAGCTGTACCGCCGGGCGGAGCAGGCCATCCTCGACGATGCGCCGTTCATCCCCTTCTGGCACTACACCTACGAGCGAGTCTTCCAGCCGTACGTCCGCAGCGTCGAGGTCAACGGCCTCGGCGATCCCTACATCCCGTTCCGCAAGATCTGGCTGGAGCGACCCCGGTGAGGGTCTTTCTCCTCCTGCTGGCCGTGGTGCTCGTCGTTGCCACCCAGGCCTCCGCCCAGGAGCGGAAGGGAGCCGACGAGCGCGTCGTCGCCGGGGGGATCTACCGGCGGCCTCTCGGCCACGATCCGGCGACGCTCGACCCGGCGCGCATCCGTGACGTGTATGGCATCTCCGTCGCGCAGCAGCTCTTCGACGGCCTCGTCCAGTTCGATCAGACTCTGGCGGCAACTCCGGCCCTGGCCCAGTTCTGGACGTCGTCACGCGACGGGCTGACGTGGACTTTCACGCTGAGGAAGGGCGTCAGGTTTCACCACGGGCGCGAGCTGACGGCCGACGACGTCGTCTACTCCTTCACCCGCATCTTGGACCCGAAGACTCGCTCGGGGGCGTCCGATCTCTTCGCGAGCGTCAGGGGAGCCCAGGAGTTCAAGGAAGGTCGCGCGAGCCACGTCTCCGGCCTCGTGGCCCTCGGCCGTTACACCGTACAGATCACCTTGAGCGAGGCGTTCCCACCGTTCGTCTCTGTCCTCGCCGAGGGCCACGTCAAGATCGTCCCCAGGGAGATTGTCGAGCGGCAGGGTGAGGCGTTCGGGGTGCAGCCGATCGGGACGGGGCCCTTCCGCTTCGTCCGCTGGAGCCGCGGGAGCGAGATCGTCCTCGAGGCCAACCCCGACTACTACGACGGACGGCCGAAGGTTTCGCGCGTGGTGTATCGGATCTTCCCGGGCGAGAACTTCGCCGCGATGTACGAGGAATTCCTGCGCGGCCACCTGGACGACTCTCCGATCCCCAACGAGAACTACCGCCAGATCGTAGCTTCATCCGCGCACCTGTACGTCAAAGCGCCGATGTTGAGCGTGAGATTCTACGGGCTCAACCTGCGTATCAGGTCCCTCGGCGACCGGCGGGTGCGCCAAGCCATCATCCACGCGATCGACCGCTCGGCCGTGACCGACGAGATCTTCCTCGGCCGTTTCTTGCCCGCCCGAGGGATCCTGCCCCCCGGCGTGGGATACAATCCCAAGCTGAGGAGCTACAGTTATGAACCCCGACGGGCCCGCGACCTGCTCGCGGAGGCGGGCTATCCCGGCGGGCGCGGACTTCCCCCGATCGCGGTGTGGTCGAGCGTGAAGGAAAGAGTGTTCCTCGAACACGAGCTGATCCGGCGCGACCTCGAGGCCGTCGGGATCAAAGCCGCGTTCCACTACGAGACCGATTGGCCGACGTTCTCCCAGATGCTCGCGGACGGCAAGCTTCCCATCTTCCTCTACGCCTGGTACGCCGACGTCCCCGACCCAGACAATTTCCTCTTCAAGCTGTTTCACTCGCGGAGCCCACGCAACATCTTCGGCTACGCCAACCCGATGGTCGACAACCTCCTGACGGGGGCCCGCGGGGAGCGCGATCTCCAGCGGCGCCTGGAGCTGTATCGGCGGGCGGAGCAGCTCATCGTCGACGACGCGCCGATCCTCCCCGTCCTGCACTACACCTACGAGCGTGTCTTCCAGCCATACGTCCGGAACGTCGAAGTGAACGGCCTTGGGGATCCCTACATTCCCCTGAGAAAGATTTGGTTGGAGCGACGGGGATGACCTTGCGCTTCACGTCGCTCCGCGCCCGGCTGCTCTGCGGCACGCTTCTCGTCATCGTCCTCGTCATGGCCACCGTCATGGCGGTGGTCGAGCACCGGCAGCGCGTGGCGATCATCGGCGAGGTCGAGCGGCGCGGCGAGAGCCTGGCCCAGAGCCTGGCCGCCATGTCGCACGAACCCCTGCTGCTCTACAACTTCACCGCGCTCGAGCAGAACGCCGCCCGCGTCGGCACCGAGGCCGACGTCGTCTACGCCATGGTCCTGGACGCCGACGGGCGCGTCGCCGCGCACAGCCGGCACTCCGAGCGCGTCGGCCTGTTGCTCGGCTCCGCCGTCGACCGACGCGCCGCCGAGGCGCAGGGGCCCGTGACGCAAGCGACGGTGCTGGCCGAGACCGGCGACGCGATCTACGACTTCGCGGTGCCGGTCCAGGTCGACCGCCAGAAGTGGGGGACCGTCCGGGTCGGTCTCTCGAAGCGGCGGATGGACGCCGAGATCCGCCGGACGCGGTGGGAGCTGGGCGCGCTGACGGTGGTGATGCTGGTCATGGGGGGGCTCGCCGCTGCCCTGGTGGCGGCGCGCATCGCCGACCCCGTCCGCCAGCTCGCCGAGGGCGCCGCCGCTGTCTCACGCGGCGAATTGGATCAGCGCATCGAGCCCTCGACGGTCGACGAGATCGGGGGGCTGGCGCTCGCCTTCAACCACATGACGGCGCAGCTCCTCCAGCAGCGCACCGCGCTCGAGGCCGCGCACGCCGAGCTGTCGCGGCGCTTCCAGGAGCTGGGCGACCTCAAGAGCTACACGGACAGCATCCTCAACTCGCTGACGACCGGCGTCGTTACCATCGACCTCGAGGGACGGGTGGTAACGCTGAACCCCGCCGCCGAGCTGCTCACCGGCTTCTTCGCCGGCGAGGCCGCGGGCCGGTACTGCACCGAGGTCTTCGCCGGCATGGGGGAGGTGAGCGAGATCCTGATGGAAACGCTGGCCAGCCGCGCGTCCGTTGCCGGCGTCGCCCTGACCCTCACGCGGCGCAGCGGCGTGGCGCTGCCCGTCGAGCTGAGTACGGCGCCCCTCAAGGGCAGCGACGGCAAGGATCTGGGCGTCGTCGGTGTCTTCCGTGACCTGACCGCCGTGCGGGAGCTGGAGCAGCGCCTGCAGCGCTCCGACCGCCTCGCCGCGCTGGGGACGCTGGCCGCCGGGCTCGCCCACGAGATCAAGAACCCGCTCACCGCGGTGCTGACCTTCAGCCGGCACGTCTCGCGCCGTTTCGACGACGAGCACTTCCGTGAGAAGTTCCAGGGCGTCGTCCCCCGGGCGCTGGAGCGGATCAACGACATCGTCGAGCGGCTGCTCGAGCTGGCCCGCCCGGCGCGACTGCACTTCACGATGGTTCGCCTCCCCGTCCTGCTGGACAGCGTCATCGCGCTGTACAGCAACGAGATCGAGGCGAAGCGAATCGCGGTCATCCGCGACTACGCCCGCGACGTCCCCGGCATCCAGGCCGACGAGGAGTCGATCTACCGCGCGCTCGTCAACCTCGTCGCCAACGGGCTGGAAGCGATGGGGCCGCGGGGGCGCCTGACATTGCGACTCGGGTGGGCCGAAGGCCCCGCTCGGGTCGCGCGGCGTCTGGGGAGCCAGCGTCGCGTGCGGATCGAGATCGAGGACACGGGGGCAGGGATCCCGCTGCCCGAGCGCGACCGCATCTTCAATCCCTTCTACACGACCAAAGAGGGTGGCACCGGCCTCGGGCTCGCTCTCACACACAAGATCATCGAGGAACACCGCGGCACCATCGACGTGGCGAGCACCCCCGGCGTCGGCACCACCTTCCGCGTCGTCCTCCCTCTCGTCCCCGACGCCGTCCCGCCCGACGAGGAACCGGCGGCCCAGCTGTAGAGTAGTTTCCTACCGATTCAGCTGACGACGCCAGAAGCCGAGCAGGCCCTGCGGCATGAAGATGACCATCAGGGTGAAGATGATGCCGACGGGGATCAGGTAGTACTCGGTGAAGAACCGCGAGAAGCCCTCGCGGAGGAGCAGGAAGAACGCCGCGCCGGCCACGGGCCCCACCAGCGTGCCCATGCCTCCGAGGACGTTGAAGATGACGACCTCGCCGGAGATCAGGAAGAACACGAAGTCGGGCGCCGCAAACTTGTTCTGGATCGCGTAGAGGACGCCCGCCAGCCCCGCGAAGAGCCCCGAGAGCATGACCGCGACGATCTTATAGCGCTCGACGGGATATCCAATCGCCCGTGTCCGCGGCTCGTTCTCCCGGATGGACTGGAGCACCATGCCGAAGGGTGACTGGGTGATCCGGCGCAGGAGCAGATACGAGATGGTGACGACGGCGAGCACGAACCAGTGGAGCGTCTCGGGGGTGAATGGCACCGCGAACAGGCCGGGCACGCCGAGGGCGGGTTGACGGAAGGTGAGGCCGTTCTCGCCGCCCGTGACCTCCGTCCACGTGAAGATGATGACGTAAAAGATCTGCGAGAAGACCAGGGTCGTGATCGCGAAGTAGATGTCACGCAAGCGCGTGGAGAAGTACGCCACGAAGCCGGCGACCACGCCGGCGGCGACCAGGCCGTAGAGCAGCGCCAGCCACAAGTTCGGCGGGCGCACGCTGAGCAGCGCCGCCGCCGCCCCGTACATCCCCAGGCCGAAGAAGCCCGAGTGGCCGAACGAGACCATCCCCGTGTAGCCGATCAGGATGTCGGACGACATGGCGAGGAGGCCCCAGATCAGGATCTCCGTCGTGAAGCGCCGCCAGAACTCGGGCAGCACCAGAGGGGCCACGAAGAGCAGTCCCACGACGATGGCGAAGCCGATCCAGAAGGATCGGGTGGCCGTGCGAGCCGAGGCGGTGGTTCCGGCGAGGCGGCCGGTGAGATCGTTCGAGAGGTCTTGCGGCATGCGGCTACTTCGGCGTGGGGACGAAGAGGCCGGTGGGCCGGAAGAGGAGGGTCAGGATGAGGGCGATGAAGGCCACGATCACCGCCTGGGACGGGCTCACGATGAGCGAGGCGTAGGCCTCGAGCAGGCTGATGAAGATCGAGGCGAGGATCGATCCCGCCAGGTTGCCCATGCCGCCCACGACCACCACGACGAAGGCCTTCAGGACCCAGTCGCCGCCCATCACGTGGTTGACGCCGACCAGAGGCCCGAACAGGATGCCGCTGGCCGCGGCCATCGCGGCGCCGATCGCGAACACGACCGTGTGGACGATGGGGACGGGGATCCCCATGGCGGCGGCCATGACCCGGTCCTGGGTGGTGGCGCGGATCCAGATCCCGTACTTGCCGTACTTGAGGAATGCCCACAGCGCGCCGATGATCGCCGCCGACAGCAGCGCCATCACGAGCCGGTAGTACGGATACTCCAGGTAGAAGAGCTGGAAGTGGCCCGTGAGGGGCTCATGGATCTTGCGCGGGACGGGCCCGAACTGCCAGAGCGCGTAGTTCTGGAGGACCAGCGAGATGCCGAACGTGCCGAGGATGGTGTAGAGCGGATCGCGGCCGAGCAGGGGACGGAGCGTGACGACCTGGAGCGCGGCGCCCAGGATCGCGATCGTCACCGACGCCCCGAACAGGGCCATCCAGAAATTCCCGGTGACGGCCTGCATGACGACGCCGGCATAGGCGCCCAGCATGAACAGCTCGCCGTGGGCGAAGTTGACCACGTCCATGATCCCGAAGATCAGCGTGAGCCCCGACGCCACCAGCGCCAGGATCATGCCGTTGACGATGCCATTCAGGGTCTGGATGAGAAACGCGTCCACGCGCTACACCCCCAGGTATTGGTGGATGACGGCGTGGTCCGCGCGCAGCTCGGCCGCCGGCGCGTGGTGGCGCACCACGCCCTTCTCCATGATGTACACGCGGTCGCTGACCTCGAGGGTGAGCGGCACGTTCTGCTCCACCAGGAGAATCGCCACGCCCTCGCGGTGGAGCACCTTGATGATCTCGTGGATCTGGCCGACCATGCGCGGCATGAGGCCCTCCGTTGGCTCGTCGAGGAGGATGACCTTGGGCTCGAGCATCATCGCGCGCGCGATGGCCAGCATCTGCTGCTCGCCGCCGGAGAGCGTCCCCCCCGCCTGATTGCGTCGCTCCCGGAGCACGGGGAAGTTGGCGTAGACCTTCTCGAGGAGGGCGTCCCGGCGCGCGTCGGTGATCCCCTGACGGTCCAGACCCGTGCGGAGGTTCTCCAGCACGGTGAGGAGACGGAAGATCCGCCGGTCCTCCGGCACGTAGGCGATGCCGATCCGCGCCACGCGGTAGGACGGCATCCCACTGACGTCGCGTTGCTCGAAGACGACCCGCCCCTGGGAGGGCCGCACGATGCCCATGATGGTCTTGAGCGTCGTGGACTTGCCCACTCCGTTGCGGCCCAGGAGCCCGACGACCTCGCCCGCGCCGACCTCGATCGACACTCCGTGGAGGATGTGGGACTTGCCATAGTAGGTATGGACGTCGTGCAGGGCCAGCATCAGGTCTTGAGATAGACCTCTTGCACGCGGGGGTTGGCCTGGATCTCCGCCGGCGTACCCTCGGCCAGTACCTCGCCGTAGTGCAGGACGGTGATCGTCCGTGCGAGTCCCATCACCACCTCCATGTCGTGCTCGACGATCAGGATGGTGAGGTTCGTGGCGATCCGGCGGATCAACTCTACCGTCGCGTGGGTCTCGGCGACACTCATGCCGGCCGTGGGCTCGTCGAGGCAGAGCAGCTTCGGCTCCGTGGCCAGGGCGATGGCGATCTCGAGATTGCGCTGCTCGCCGTGCGAGAGGTTGGCGGCCAGCTCGTCCTCCTTGCCGTCGAGGGCGACGGAGGCGAGCACGGCCCAGGACTTATCGATGACGTCGCCGAACGAGCTGTAATGGCGGAGCAAGCTCCAGCCGTGATGGCGAGACTGAGCAGCGATGCGGACGTTCTCGAGCACGATCGCTCCCGGCAGGATGTTGGTGATCTGGTACGAACGGGCGATGGCCTTGCGCGAGATCAGGTTGGGGGGCAACCCGGCAATGTCCTCGCCGTCGAAGACGATGCGTCCCGCGGTCGGCAGCAACACCCCGGTGAGGCAGTTGAAGAAGGTCGACTTGCCCGCGCCGTTGGGGCCGATGATGGCCCGGATCTCGCCGGCGGGGACGGCGATACTGACGTCGTTCAGCGCCGTGAGGCCCCCGAAGCGCATGGTGAGGCCTTCGGTACGGATGAGGGGCGTGGCCCCCGCGCCGTTGCCGGCGACGGGGGCCACCATGTGACTCGACGCGGGGGTCACGCTAGGCGAACTTGCAGGCCGGCGGGAAGAACGTCTTCTCCTTCGGCACCACCTCGAGGATGCGGTGCTTGCCGTTCTTGATGTCGAAGATGAACTCGCGGAGGAAGGCCTGGTGGTCTTCCTTTCGCAGGGTCTTGTCGCCCTGCGGAAAGTCGTCGCCCTCCTTCATCTCCAGGCCCTCGAGGGCCTCGATCAGCTTCATCGAGTCCTCGCGGCCGCGGAATCCGCTCTTCTGCATGCCGATCTTGAGGGCGTTCATGGCCTCGAAGTTCGACTGCACGTAGCGGTCGGGTAGCGGGCCGGAGGGGTCGATCTTCTTCAGCGCCGCCACCGCCTCGTCGAAGAACTTCTTGTGCGCGGGCGTGTTCAGCGGCGGGTCGAGGACGGGAACGTACCGGTTGATGCCGACGAAGCCCTCGATCTTGTTGCCGAGGGTGGGCAGGTGAGTGGACTCCGCGATCGCGCCGTCGCCGGCGAACTTGTACTTCTTGGTCAGCCCGAGGTCGTAGGCCTGACTGGCAAAGACGATCCCGTTCGCGCCGAAGAAGATCCCGAACAGGCCGTCGAAGTTGCCGCTGATCTTCGAGAGGAACGCCGTCATGTCCGCGGTGCCGAGCGGGATGCCGGTGCCGCCGACGTACTCGCCACCCGCCTTCTTGATCTGCTCGATGTAGGCGTCGCGGGTGGACTGGCCCCACGCGTAGTCGAGGTACGCGATGTGCCACTTCTTGCCCATCTTGTTGACGAGATACGGCGCGATCGCTGCCGCCTGGGCGGGCGCGTAGTCGAAGGGGCGGAACACGTAGCGGCTGCACTTGGTCGTCGTGATGGTCGTGTCCAGACAGACGCCGATCATCCAGACGGTCCGGTGCTCCTCAAAGACGGGCATGCAGGCCAGGCACACGTTGGACAGGTAGCCGCCCTCGGCGACGTCGACCTTGTCCTCGACGACAAGCTTCTCGGCCTTGCGCCGGCCGACGTCGGGCTTCGATTCGTAGTCCGCGATCACCAGCTCAACGGGCCGGCCGTTGACGCCACCCGACTTGTTCATGCGCTCGGCCGCCATCTGCGTGCCGACGAGCGCCGTCTTGCCGCCGGCCGCCGCCACGCCCGACAGGGGCTGCAGAACGCCGACCTTGTACGGCTTGGCCT
>Ga0184639_10000705_pt1 | contig 13451 bp, 12 predicted proteins | sample PLM31_170_b2_FD_133155 | JGI IMG/M metagenome (GOLD analysis project Ga0184639, IMG submission 133155) | Groundwater sediment microbial communities from an aquifer in East River, Colorado, USA - PLM3-1_170_b2 | ecosystem: Environmental > Terrestrial > Soil > Riparian zone | place: USA: East... | reverse complement strand
GCTTGAAGGCCTTGCCCTGGCGATGGAACGGGCGAGCGATATTCGTCGCATAAATCGCGGACAGCCAAGCCTGGTCCACCCCTCCCACGCCTCGGAGGGCCCACCACGGGTCGAAGTGGACGAAGGAGGCGAACGAGGCCACGGGCATCGATTCGATCGAATGCAGCTTGTGGACGGAGGCCGGCGTATGCATCCGGCGGCCGTCGAAGTCGAGTCTAACTGCGGCGATACCCGGGGGACTGCCGAGCCGGTCGACGAGGACGAAGGGGACTCCCCAGGCTGCATTCACGAACGGAAGCGTATACTTCGTGTCGACTTCTGAATCCGCGAACGCGATTTTCTTTCCGACCAGGTCTCGTTGCCGGATTCCGGCTTCAGGTCTCATCGGCGCCCTCGTCGAAAGCGTGCAGACCGCTTTCCTCGGCCTCTCGTCCGCGGGGTCCCGCGACTTCGGCGGCCTTCTCCAGGAGGTGCTTCACGGCGTGGCTCGTCTCCGGTTCGTCGAGCAGGAAGGCGGCTTCCCGTTCGTCCAATCCGAGCTGTGCGGTTAACGCGATTCGAAGTTCCTCGTCGCCCGCGAAGAGTGCTCGGATCGTCGGCAGGATTTCGTCGAGGACGAGGGTTTGAGAGACGTGTAAGCATACCGCGAGCTTCCGGGCAAGGGAGTTGCGCGCGCCCCGCTGTGCGCGGGAGCGGGCCATTTGGATCAGGTAATAGGGGAACTCGAGCTGGCCCCCCCTCCCGCGTCCCTTCCGGGACACCGCGACGCCGCTCGACATCAGCTCGGTCGCGTACGACCAGAGGCCGTAGCTCTGTCGACGTCGGGCTCGGCCCAAGAAGATGTCCGCCCGACTCAGAGCCTCGTAGCCTCGCACTAGGTCGTCGGGCCGGGAGAACTCGGGGCCGAGGTTCTGGTCGACCCAGAGGATCAGATCCTCGGGCGACTCGTCGAGTTCCCGCGCAGCATCCCGCGCCCGGCGCGCGTCGCCCGACCGCAGGACTTCCTCGATGGCCGGGAAGATTGTGATTTCGCGATCCCGATATCCGAGCGATCGGGTCGCTTCGCTGGCTACGGTCCGCTTGCCGATCGCGAGAGATTCGAGGTCGTTGATCGCGGAGCGCAGGTCACCCGCGGCTCGCTGAACGATGACATCCAGGACATCGGACGACACGTCCACGCCCTCCTGGGAGGAAATTGTCCGGAGTATGTTTTTCATGGCATCCTCGTGAATGCCTTGAAATTTTATGGTCTTGCATAGACGCTTCAGGGACGACGACCGCCGCGTGAGGGCGTAATAGTCGTTCGCGATCAGCGCAATCGGCTGTCGGCTCTGCTGGATCGTCTCGACGATCGCGGCAATCCCGCCCTTGTCCTCCCGGCCGAACACGTTGTCCGCTTCGTCCAGGATGATCAGCTTGCGGCCGCCCTGCGCCGTGCGGAGGAATTCGCCCGAGTCGCTAAACGTCTGCAGCACTGCGCCTCGGGTCGCGACCTTCCGGATCGCGTCCGCGTTCCGGCTGTCCGATGCATTCATCTCCACGATGCTCCAGCCCATCTCATTTGCAAGAGCGAGAGCCGCGCTCGTCTTCCCAATCCCGGGAGGCCCTTGCAGGAGGATCGCTTTCTTCTCGGGCCGACCCCGCTGCCAGGCGGCCGCCCACTTCCGCAGTTCCGCGATCGCCGTCGGATTCCCAACAACATCGTCGAGTGTCTTCGGACGGTACTTCTCCGCCCAGCCCATCATCCGGCTGCGAAAGGAACCCCTCGCGGATAACTCTATCATCCGGAGGCCGAAATCGAGCGAAAAAGGAGCGACATGCGATTTGTATAGCTGTAGCAGAACATCATACGAAAAGATATGTGGAAGCTAAACCGCCTCTTCAAGGCTCATTTCTGTTCTTTTCGATCAGATCCTCGTACAAGTTGCAGAGTTCCGTCAGGAACTTGTCGTACGTATTTCGGAATTTCAACCGAAACAGTCGATCCCTCGTCCCGGTCGTCAGTTGAATCGTCGTGATGTCAGAGCGGCTATTCTTTGACACTTGCATCGACCTCGCATAGTACCATGGGTTCGCATAGTTCTAAGTGTTGTCAAACCGACCTGTCTGAGTTCCCGTTGCGCCTCGGTAGACCGAAGGAGAATGGAAAGTCAGCCGGGTGGCATGGTGAACTTGGAACGATGAAGGACGCAGTTCGTGGTGCCCGGTTCCATGATCGCGTTACATGCGCGGCAGAGGACGCGAAAACCCGGCTCACCACGAAGGATCTTCATCGACACATTCGCTGAGTGACTCTTGAGGGTAAGTTTCCTCCCGCCGCCGTTAACATGATCGAATTCGAGTCTGTTGGGTCCATCAAACTGCTTCCATCCGCAGCAAGCGCAGTAGGGTTCGCCGCGCGAAAGTAGCTTCATAGCTCGGATCCGACGATCTCTGCGACGGCGCCGCTGGTACGCGCGCTCTTTGTCGGGATGAGCCTTTCGCCATCTTTTCGCAGCCTCAGTAGACTTCAACGGCATGCGGACATAAGGGTGGAAGAAGTGTATCATCTCCTTCATAGGGGGTGGGCGAAACTGCCCCCTGGCCCCCTGAGACCGTCCACTTGATGCGCCGCCGGATCGACTCACTCCGCGTAATCCTCGAGTCGGAGCTGCGGGGTGTCGGCCTTCCTTTGATCGGGCCGGCGGATTCGTCGTTGCATCTCGGTCTGAACGCGGTTGAAGGTATCGATCTCGATGAGCGATTCGTGCTTTCCCCGCTTGATGCCTCCGTTCAGTCGGGAGAGGCCGCAGTACACGGGGTTGCTCAGGATGTTCGCGATCGTCTGACTCGCCCAAGCGCGTCCCGTCTTCGTCCGATACCCGTCCCGGTTCAGCTCCTGACAGATCTTCGCGATCCCCTTGCCCTCGAGGTATCGGCGAAAGATCAGCGACACGACGCGGGCCTCCTCCTGCTTCAGCTGAAGGATTCCATTCACGTAGTCGTAGCCGTAGGGGCTCGCATAGGTCAGGAAGGCGTTTGCCTTCTTCACCGCGTTGCTCAACGCCTCCGCACTCTGCTGCCCGCGGGCCCTGCGGATCACTTCCCGCTCATTCAGGTCCCGTTCGATGCACAACTTCCGGAGGGCTTCCTCTTCTGTCTCCGAATTGTAGTGTTGTAGGAGTTCGCGGGTCGAGCCGAAACGCATGTAGACTTCCCAGAAGAGGAGGGCATCTCCCGGCGAGCCGTCGACGCAGTGCTTGCACAGGACCACTTTCTCCCTTCGGACGGTCGGATCCGCGCGGGGATTTGCGTCGACCTCGTGGCTCACGAGGTTTTTCGTCGTCCAGCACCGAAGGCAGCGCCCATCCATCGCTACGCCTCCAGGAACACGGGCGGCGACCGAGCGTTCGCGAGCAACGCGCGGGAGCGGAGACATTCCTGGGCCTCGTTGAAGGCCTCGACGGTCACGAGCCCCTTATGTTCCGCTTTCCGGAGGAATCCGTCCCACCGGAGGAACCCGGCGTAGATGGGATTGTGAAGGATGTGGTAGACCTTGATCGGCGTCCACGCCGTCTTTCGTTTCGTCCGGTGCCCTTCCTCGTTGAGATTGGCGGCAATCTCTTCGAGGGTCCGACCGTCCCCGCAGCGCTCGAAGATTTCCCGCACGACCTCGGCCTCGGCCTCGTTCGGCACCAGCCGTCCTTCCGAGAAATCGTATCCGAGCGGAGGATGGAATCCAAGAATCCCGGGGCCGGTCCTCGCCTTCTGGGACATCCCCATGTACACCCGCTCGCCGATCTGCTCGGACTCGAGCTGGGCGATCCGTTGGATGATGTCCATCACGAAGCGGCCCATCGCCGTCGACGTGTCGAGGGATTCCGTGGCGGAGACGAAGTCCTTCTCCCACGCGCGCAGGTTGTCCATCATGTCCATGAAGTTCCGCGCATTGCGGTGGATCCGATCCATCTTGATCACGAGGATGGCGTCCCACTGCTCGCGTTCCGCCATCATCTTCTGGTACGCCGGCCGACGGATGTTCCGGCCCGAGTGCCCGTCGTCCACGTAGCGGGCGGCGACCATCCAATCACGAGCGAGGCAGTAGGCCTCCAGGCGCTCCTTCTGCGCTCCCAGGGAGAACCCCTCTTTCGCCTGGTCCTCCGTCGACACCCTAGTGTAGACTGCGACGCGGACCACGCGTACCCATCCCGCGGCGGCGAAGGAACGTTACACTAGAAAAGACTACCGGTCGGACGAAAGTCTGACACTGCCCGTCGCGTCGATAAGTTTGAAAGAGGGAGACGAGAGGATCGGTCAGAGGTCAATTTTATCTCCGCGATTGGATAATTTACGCGGCTGCGGCATCCTCTTCATGACACAAAATGGCACGGAAAAAGGGTCAATTGGTCCGACGTATGAAAATATCGCTGCTCCAGTATGTCTCGATATTATTATCGTATCGACATATACTCGTCGAATAAGAATAATATCCGCGAGTAAATATTAATCAGCCTCTTTTTCGATCGCGCAACTCGGTAAGGACTTCCTTCGCTCGGTCCATCCGCACCTTTCGTTCCTTGACGAGGATCTGCGCGACTTGGTCGACCTCGGTGCCGATCGCGCCTACCGTCGCAGCGATGTTCCGTGCGTGGAGGGACATGTGTCCCCGCTGGATGCCTTCCGTCGCTAATGCGCGGAGGGCCGCGAAGTTCTGGGCCAACCCCACCGCGGCAATGACTTCTCCGAGCTCCTGCGCACTCTTCACCCCGAGGAGCCGGACGTTCGCCTTCGCCGTGGGATGGACGGCCGTCGCGCCGCCGACCAGGCCCACGGCCATCGGCATCTCGATCGTGCCGACCAGGTCCCCGTTTGCGTCCTTCTCCCACGCGGTGAGCGAGCGGTAGCCGCCAGACTTCCAGGCCGCGTAGGCGTGGGCGCCCGCCTCGATCGCCCGCCAGTCGTTACCCGTCGCGACGACGACGGCATCCACGCCGTTCATGATGCCTTTGTTGTGCGTGGCGCAACGGAACGGGTCGGCTTCGGCGAAGGCGTAGGCCTCAAGGATGCCCTCGACGACCTCCTCACCGGTCAGGTCATCCGTCTTGAGGACCTCTTTCGGGAAGACGGCGCGGGCACGCACGAGCCGCCGGACCGCGAGGTTCGAAATGATCCGCAGGTACACGCGTCCGCCGGTCCACTTCTCGATGTGCGGAGCGACAGCCTCCGCCATCGTGTTCACCGCGTTCGCCCCCATGGCGTCCCGGCAATCGACGACCAGATGTGTCACGACCATTGGGCCCCGTCGCGTCTCCACGACCCGAACCTCGACGTCCTTCGCACCGCCGCCGAGCTTCACGAGCATCGGATCCTTCTCGTTCGCGATCGACAGGATCTCGTCTCGGTGCGCGAGGATCGTCATGCGGGCGCCATGCGGATCCGGCAATCCGACGAGTTGGATCTGGCCCAGCATGATCGGCCCGGAGCCGCTCGTCGTGAAGCCGCCCCGGTCCCGCGCCATCCTCGCGGCATTCGAGGCCGCGGCCACCACGCTCGGCTCCTCGATCGCCATCGGGATCAGGTAGTCCTTTCCGTTCACGAGGAAATTGACCGCAATTCCGAGGGGCAAGGGCATCGCGCCGACGGCGTTCTCGATCATCCGGTCGACCTGCTCGAACCGGAGCGCGCCCGTGTTGCGGATCGTGTCGATCTCCGCGGCCTCGAGTTCCCCGAACTCCCGGATGATTTTCCATCGCTCGTCGGGGCTCTTCTTGTAAAACCCCGACACGTCCGATCGCTTCATCGGCGCACCGCCGCGGAAGAGGGCTTGCTCGCCATAAAGCCATCGCGGACCGAGGGCAGATTCGGGAAAGGGGCTGCGCCCCGTGAGGGTCCGGTCGTCCGGCGAACCCAGTCCGGTCGGAATCCGGGGCTTCGCCGCACCCCCGATGCTATAAATATTGCCTCAGGACTTCCCGCGGGTTGGACTTACGGCGGATGGGGAGCACTTCGCTCATGCCATTGCAGAGTTTCGTGATCCCGTTCCAGGTTACCGCGCCGAGCGCGTCAATCGTGTTCTGGCCGCTCCTGCTGGGGCTGTACCTCGCGTTTCTCCTGATCTCCCTTTGGGTCTTTCAAGATGCACGAATCCGAGGCATGAAGGGTCCATATTGGCTGTTGCTCGTCTTCCTCGTCCCGATCCTCGGTTTGGTCGTGTATCTCATTTTCCGGCGGGAACGCCCAGCTTAGAACATCCCTCGAAGCATGAACACGGGCGCGGTGTTTAGCGCAATGGCCTTTTCGATCGGTCTTAAGAGGAGATCCAAACGATGCGCACGCCCAGCAGGCCAGAACGTTTAAAGCCACGTCAAAACATGTGGCCGCGGGGTCATTATGGAGGAGCAAGCACCTTCGGGCGGGCCCGCCAAGGCTGCCCCGAGAAGCAAGACGATGTGGATTGCGGTCGCAGTGATTGTTGTTGTCGTCGTAGTCTTATTGGCGGGGGTCCTCGGTGGTCTTTTCACACCGACAACGACAAAACCCGCCCTGCGAATCGGCAGCCTCTTGTCGCTGACCGGTGGTCTGGACGACTTCGGACCCGGCGATACGAAAGGGGTGCAGCTCGCGGTCGAACAAATCAACGCCGCGGGCGGGGTTTTGGGTCAGCAGGTTCAGCTTTTCAGCGAGGATGATCAGACGGACCCGACAGCCGCGGCGGGTGCCGCCACGAAGCTGATCACAACGAATCGAGTGAATGCCATCGTAGGCTCGCAGTTCTCCGGCGGAACGATCGCTTCTCTTACGATCGCAAAGAGCAGCGGCGTTCCGCTAGTGTCGCCCTCCGCGACGTCGCCTGCGTTGTCCGACCTGACCCTTACCGGCGGCTGGTTCTTCCGGACCACGCCAAACGACAACCTCCAGGGGGTCGTGGCGGCCGACTACTTGTACAAGAACCTCTCGCTCAGATATGTCAACATCATGGCAAGGAATGACGCGTACGGCAATGGCCTAGCCGGTGTTGTCAAGACCAGGTTCCTCGCCCTCGGCGGGACCGTGAACACGACAGAGATCGTCCCGCTGGCCCTGGCCGACTACTCGAGCAACCTGAACACCGTGTTCGCCACGAACCCGCAGGCGGTCTACTTCATCGCCTTTACGAACGAGGGCTTGACGATCATGAAGCAGTGGCAGCAGGGCCTTTCGGCAAATCCCGGATGGGATCGGAAATGGGTGTTCGCGGAAGGGCTGAAAAGCCAGCTGTTCATCGACCAGCTCCGGGATCCAGCAGTGGGGGTCGACGTGACCGCGATACAGGGTACCAATCCCGTCACCGGGTTCGGTTCCGTCTACGCCACCTTCGCGTCGCAGTACAGGGCGAGATTCTTCAACCAAAGCCCTATACTATACGCGGACAACTCGTACGATGCGGCCTACGTAATCGCACTTGCCGCCCAGAAGGCAGGAGCGCTCGACGGGACCTCGATCAAAGCCCAGATTCGTGCCATTGCTACCCCGCCAGGCACGGTCATCAAGCCGGGCGAGTGGGCGAAGGCCGTGACGGAGCTCGCCGCAGGCCGTGACATCGACTGGGAGGGAGCGGCGGGATCGGAGAATTTCGACTTGAACGGCGACGTGACAGGTCCCTACGAGATCTGGGGTGTGGATGCGACCTTCCAGCTGTACCGGGTCGCGTTCATCCCCGAGTCGATTATCCAGCCAGCGCCCCCGGCGCCGAGCCAGTCGGCCCCGCCGATGAACGAATTCCTGGTGAAGGTTCAGGCCATCGTCTGGTCGCGGTGGGACTGAACCCCTTTCCCTTTCTTTTCGCCTTTTTCGCGTCGGTCTAGGCGCAGCCCTCAGCCGCCGAGGTAGAGTTTCGCCACCTGGGGATCGTGGAGCAGACCTTGCCCCGTCGCCTCAAACCGATTCCGACCGGTCTCGAGGACGTATCCACGGTCCGCGATCGCGAGTGCCTTTTTCGCGTTCTGTTCGACGAGGACCACGGCGGTCCCTTTCTCGTTGATTTCCGCGATTTTCGAAAACACCATGTTGACCAGCTTCGGGGCGAGCCCGGCGGACGGCTCGTCGATTAGCAGGACATTCGGGTCCAGCATCATCGATTTCGCCAGGGCAACCATCTGTTGCTCCCCTCCGCTGAGAGTCCCCGCCCGCTCCCGTAGTTTTGGTTGGAGGTTCGGGAACAGCTTGATCGTCTCCACCGCTCGCTCACGAATCTGCGCATCCGTCATCATGCGAGATCGCGAGTCGGGCTCTTTTTGGATGTTCCATGGGAGCGGAATCGGTGAGATGCGTCGGGTGATGGCGCCCATCTCGAGGTTCTCCAAGACCGTGAGGCTCGGGAAGGTGTTGTTCGATTGGGGGACGTAGGCCAGTCCCATGAGGACGAGGTCTCGGGGCTGGATTCCGGTGATGTCCTTCCCCTGGAATGTAATCCGCCCGCTGGTCGGACGAAGGAGACCGAAGATCGTCTTGATGAGCGTCGACTTCCCCGCACCGTTCGGTCCGATGACGACGACCATCTCGCCCTCGTCGAGGACCATGGAGACGCCATGGAGAATCTCCATCTCCGCGTACCCCGAGTGGAGGTCCTCGGCCTGAAGGAGCATCACTATCCCCCCAAGTACGACTCGATCACGACCGGGTCCGCTTTCACGGTCGCCGGGGTGCCCTCGGCGATCGTGCGCCCCTGGTGCATCACGATCACACGGTCACAGCGGTTCATCACGACGTTCATGTCGTGCTCAATCAGGAAGAAGGTCCTCCCCTCACCACGCAGGCGTTCGATCAGGTCCATCAGGTTCGCGGCGAGGGTGAGGTTCACCCCCGCGACGGGCTCGTCGAGCAGGACAATCGCCGGGTCGGACATGAGGGCCCGCGCAAGCTCGAGGAGTTTCTTCTGACCTCCGGACAGCCCTTTCGCGTGTTCATTGGCCAGTCCGTCAAGCTGCGTGAGCGCAAGGATCTCGCGGGCTCGGGCGCGCCATTGCTTCTCGTCTCTCTGGACCATTCGTGGGCGAACGAACAGATTGAGCAGATGTTCCCCGGAGTTTTTCTTCGCGGCGAGGACGACGTTCTCGAGGACCGTCAGATTCCGAAATTCATGGGGAATCTGCCATGTCTTGGTCAGCCCGAGTCGAACGATTTCGTAGGGGGGAAGGCCGTCAATCCGTGTCCTGTTGAACCAGATCTCGCCGTCGTCCGGGCGATACAGTCCCGCCACGATGTTGAACAGGGTCGACTTACCCGCCCCGTTGGGGCCGATGAGGCCGGTGATCGACTTCGGAAAGACGGCCAGCGTGCAGCGGTCGACCGCCTGGATGCCACCGAACGCTTTGTGTACCTGCTTCACCCGCAAGATTGGGTCGGCGTGCATACGGTGCAGGTCACCCCAGCGCGCGCTTCCTCTCCCGGAGGACACCCTCCGGGCGGAAGAGGACTAGGAGGATCAAGAGGACGCCGATGATCATGATTCGAATGTAGAAGATCGTATCCCGCAACTGGGCGGGTGCCAAGTCCTTGAGCTGCACGGAGCCCCACTCCATTCCGTAGATGAGGAAGGCACCCAGGATCGCACCCCGGTTGTTGCCGGCCCCCCCGACAATCACCATGACCCATACGGAGAAGGTCACGGCCGGGGCGAAGCTACCGGACGGCTCGATGTATAACAGCACCACGGCGAACAGGGCCCCCGCGAGCCCCATGATGGCGCCCCCTAGGGCGAAAGCCTGGAGTTTGTACCGGTATGCGTTCTTGCCGAGAGCCATCGTCGCCTCCTCGTCGTCCCGGATCGCGCGCAGGACACGGCCCCATGGCGACTCCGAAATGAACTGGAGGACGAGGAGCAAGGCGAGGAGTATCGCGCCCCCGATGGCGACGAACGTCACCGCGCTGAGGAACGGGTCGGGCGGAACATGCTGGATCAGAGGAGGGATCAGGATGAGTCCGATCGTCCCGCCTGTCGTGGATTCCAGGTTGATCGCGAAGATCCGAAGAATCTCCGCGAAGGCGATCGTCGCAATCGCGAGATAGTCTGCGCGGAGCCGAAGCGCCGGGATGGCGATGAGAGCGGCCGTCAGGCCGGACACAACCATCGCGAGGAGGGCTCCCACGACGAACGGGAGGCTGTATCCGCCGAGGTGACCGGGATACACCGTGACGCCCCCGATGATGATGGGCGGAGACAAGGGAGTGATCGCGATCGCGGTCACGTATGCTCCGACGAGAAAGAACCCCGCGATGCCCGCGTTGAAGAGGCCCGTGTATCCCCATTGGAGGTTGAAACCCAGAGCGAGGACGGCGAAAACGATTGCGATGCTGACGTAGAAACCGATGTTCGTCAGGATCCCCGTGTCGATGGCCATGCGTTATCCTCCTCGTCCGTCGCCTTCAGCCCGCTCGGCAGATGTCCGTTTCCCCGATAGAGCGCGAGAAACCCTCTCCACGAAGAACGTTCGGGGCGCGAAGGCAGGCGGTCGACCCGCGATGCCCCACGGCCGGAGGAGGAGCACTCCGATCATGATGAAGAAGGGCACCGCGACCTTGTATGCGGTCGCATGTTCCAATCCAATGACGTCGGGGCGGCCGATCCAGAGCAACAGGGGGACGGACATCTCCTGAGACAGGCCGACGACGAGGCCCCCGAGCATTGCCCCGTAGGGGGAGCCGATGCCTCCGACGATGACGGCGGCGAAGATGAGGAGGAGAACCTCGAATCCCATCGTCGGCTGCACGACCGCGATCAAGCCGAGGAGGATGCCAGCCGTTGAGGCGAACGAACAGCTGACAGCCCACGCCGCATACCGCACCCGTTTCGTGTCAATCCCGGTCGCCTTCGCGAGTTCCAAGTTGTCGGCGGTCGCCCGCATCGCTTTCCCCAAGTTCGTGTACTTCAGCAAGACATGCAGGGAGACCATGAAGGAGAGTCCGATGGCGAGGGTCGCGAAATCCCGGATCCAGTGGAAGCCGAGACCGGGAACGATCGGGATTTCCCCAATCGCCGTCACGTCGTAGTTCCACTGCCGGGTCGATGCCGTGGCTCGAATGCCGTTCTGGATGATGAGTCCCACGCCGACGGAAGCGACCAGGGGGGCGACCGGGCCGCGTCCCTCGAGTCGGCGGAAGATGAGCAATTCGAGGACGATGCCAAACGCCCCGAGCGTAACGAACGCGACAACGAATCCCGCGACCAGGCTGATGCCGCCGAACAGGTTCACGAGCAGGGCCACGTACGCCCCGAGGGTCATCAGGTCCCCGTATGCGAAGTTCGCGAATCCTCGGATTCCGTAGATCAGGGAGAGACCGATCGCGGCGACGATTACGATGCTCCCGACACGCAGACCCGCAAGGGTGTAGCTGAGGATGCCCACCCCGAAGAGCGACGCGAGCGTGGCACACAACGCCAAGAAGATCGCTGCCACGACGATGCCGCGAAGCAGTTGTCGGCGGAGTCTCGGAGTGACGCGGAAGGCCCCCCATCGGGATTGCCTGGCTCGCATCTTTTCGGCCGATTCCGACTCGGAAGAGACGGCCATGGTACGATTCGACACGCGCTGCACGTCGGGAATCCCATTTAACCTTTCTGCGGTCCCAGGGAAAGGGTTTACATCCGGAGGCGGACTCTCTCGCTCGTGCGGATTGACCGCGTCGTGCTGCTCGCTCGGTCCGGGGAAAAACACCTCGTTGTCCTGGATGCGGAGACGCTGAACGTCCCTTCCGTCGGCGTCGTTCGCGCGGACGCATTGCGCGCGTCGATCGGACGGCGCTGGACCGTAGGCGATCGCGCGTTTCTCGTCCTCACGCCGTCGGTCCGCGACCTGATTGGTTCCGTCCGCCGCGAGGCCCAGATTGTGGGTCCGAAGGACGCTCCCGCGATCGTGTGGAACTGCGACCTGAAGGCCGGGGATCTCGTCGTCGAAGCCGGCGCGGGATCGGGAGCCCTCACGGTCGCGTTGGCGCGGGCGGTCGGACCGAGCGGCCACGTGGCGACGTACGATGTACGCGCTGACTTCCTTGATGTGGCCCGGGGGAACGTGAAGGCCGCAGGGCTCCACGAGGTTGTCCAGTTCCAGGTCGGGGATGTCCGCCGCGGAGTCGCCGAACGGGACATGGACGCGTTCGTCCTCGACATCCCGGATCCCTGGGCGGCCGTGGCGGCCGCCGCTGCCGCACTCCGGCCGTGCGGCCATTTCGCCTCGTATTCGCCGAATATCGAGCAGGTGAGCCGGACCGTCGCAGCCCTCCGCGAGTCTCCGTTCGTGGAGATCCGGACCATCGAGATCATCGAGCGGGAGATTGTTGCCAACGAGGCGGGCACCCACCCGTCCTTCGCCCCGCTCGGCCACACGGGGTACCTGACCTTTGCCCGAAAGGTGCTCGACACGTTCTAATACGGGCCCAGCCGGTGGCCCGCGTCGCGATCATCCTCGCCTCGATCCTCGTCACGATAGTCATCGGTTGGATCATGCTTGCGAACGCGGATCGAATCTTTCACCGGATCGGTCGGATGGGCGCCTATGCGATCACGCGGATCATGGCGTTGATCCTGGCGGCCGTCGCGATCCAATTCATCATCCTCGGGGTCCCGGGCGTGTACGTGGAGTACTTCCGGCCGATCCTCTTCGCCGCTACGGAAACAGGATTGGCTGGACGCGCTGGGGCTGGATCACCCGTGGGGCGAGGCGCGTGAAGCGCTCCGGATACTCCGTGTGGACCGGGATGACAACCTTCGGCCCGATCGCGGCCAGCATCTCCCCGACCTCCCGCTCGCTCAGGTGGCCCGAGGCATGGAGCTGGTGTCGAACGAGGCCGAACCGTTCGAGCCAGTGACCCAGCACGGCGTCGTTCACGTCGTCCTCCTCGAACGGCTCGCTCTTCGAATGGATGAACGGCGATCCGCGCGGGGCGTGCAAGTCGACGAGTTCGGGCAGGTGCCAGAAATCGACTTGGACAAGATACTCGGACGGACGCCGCTCGATGTCCTGGGCCGTCACGACCCGATCTTTCATCAGGGCCTGGAGGTCACGCTCCCATGGCGCCGTCGTCTTCATCTGTCGGTCATACACGAGGAGTCCGTCGTCCCTCGCGACGTCGGGCACCTCGATGTGCGTGTCCTTCCGGAGGGTGAGGAGCAGGTGCGCGGTCTTCGCGTTCACGACGAACCGCCGCCCGACTTCGCGGGCCACCTCGAAGAAGGTCCGAATCCGGTCCACGTCGCGAGGCGGGAAGGTGACGAGGGCGAGCTTCTCCCGGAGCGGGGCGAGCAGCCGCAACGCCCCGGCCTTCACGTCCGCCTCCGTGAGATTCTCCCGCGGATCCTCCGGGGTGACGCGCGTCCCTTCCGTGATCAGAGCGATCGGCTTGGCGGCTGCGGCCGCAGCGATGAATTCCGCCGTGAGCCGCTTCATCGGACCGTGGTGTCGCAGGTCGCCCGTGTACGCGATCGTCCCCTCGCTCGT
>Ga0184639_10000703_pt1 | contig 13456 bp, 12 predicted proteins | sample PLM31_170_b2_FD_133155 | JGI IMG/M metagenome (GOLD analysis project Ga0184639, IMG submission 133155) | Groundwater sediment microbial communities from an aquifer in East River, Colorado, USA - PLM3-1_170_b2 | ecosystem: Environmental > Terrestrial > Soil > Riparian zone | place: USA: East... | reverse complement strand
GGCAGCGAGCGGTACACGTCGGCCTCCAGCTTGATCAAGGCCACGTCCCGAGCCCGGTCCACCCGCACGACCTCTCCCTGGGCCTCTCGTCCCGTGACGAACCTGGCCTTGACGTACCGGGCGTTCTCGACGACGTGCTCGTTGGTGAGCAGATATCCATCGGGGGAGATCAGAAACCCCGATCCCATGGTTCTGGCCACGAAGACAGTGACGACGCCCATGCGGGAATCCGACACCATCGCCTCGACGCTCCTCGGGGAGACGGTTCGCGCCAGGTTGTAGGCGACCGGAATCGGCGGCGGGGCGGGGAGCCTCGCGTCCTTCTGCTCATGGCCCGCGATCAGCTCGTGGAACCGCCGTTCGGCCAGAAGGTTTCGGGCCGCGGAGAGAAAGGCCAGTGAGATCGCCTCGGCCGAGGCCCCTTCCTGCGCGGAGGACGTGCGGCCAAAGCCCTCCGTGGTGGTCTTCAGCTCGACGGCCTTCGTCTGGTGCGAGAAGATCTGCCAGTCCACCGCGAGCGACGCTTCTGCCCGGCTCCGGGAGCCGCCGCGGGCATGACAGACGTTCGCGCTCACGTCTCGGATGACGCCCGCGACGACGTACTCGGCCCTTCCCGCGCGTGCATCCTCGAAGAGCTTGTTGGGGTCCCCGGCGACGGCGTATCCCGCCTCCGACAGCTCGTTCAAGAGAAGCTCACCGAAGGCTTCGCCCACGGAGATCCCGCGGCCGGTCTTCCAGGTGAGCCGCGCGTGGCCGACGCAGGAACGGCCGCTTTGAACCGTCCCGATCACATTTTCCGCGGGAAGCTTCAGAAGCAGTTTGCCGAATTCGACCGTCGCGGACCCGCCGTGGACCGGGATCGGTTCCCGCTGTTCGACCTGCTTGACGGGTGCCCTTTCGAGAGACGCCGTCGAAGCGCACCGGGCCGCGAGCAGGAGGAGGGCGAGCGGCAGCAGAGGAAGCGCCCGGCCTCGGGCGGCGGGCTTCCTGGAAAGGAGCGCGTGTGCGGAAGCGGTCGCGGTCTTAAACACTAGCCCTTGTATCTCCTGGCAATCCCCTCCGTCGCAAACCGAAAGCCATGCCTCTCCGAGGCTAAGTTGTCGCGTTCGTGTGGCTTGGGAAAACGTGGCGGGAGGGCGGTGTCGAAATCCGTCGGTTTGTTGCCGCGGCAAGTGACCTTTTGCGGACTGGCTGGTCGGGGCGGCCGGGATCGAACCGGCGACCATCTGCTCCCAAAGCAGATACGCTACCTCTGCGCCACGCCCCGCCGAAGGGTGATTATCCCATCCTTCGGGGGCTGGCCCCGGCCCCGGCTTGAGCAAGGAAATCATCCTTGCTATAGTAAGGACGAATGTCGAAGATCACGAGCAAGCTCCAGGTGACGATTCCAAAAGCCCTGGCGGAGCGCTACGGCCTCGGCCCTGGTGACGAGATCGAGTGGATTCCCGCCGGTGACGCAATCCGCGTAGAGCCCGCTCGCCACCGAAACCCGCTGAGCACCCAGGAGCGCCTCAGGCTGTTCGATGGAGCGACGAAACGGCTCCGGCGAACAAAGTGGACGGGCGATACTCCGAAGGATCGGGGATGGACCCGCGCGGAACTCTACGGCCGTGGCCGCGCTCGTTGACACGAACATCTTGGTCTATTCTTTCGATCCCCGTTTTCCGGAGAAGCGCCGGATCGCCACGGCTTTGCTTCGAAAAGGGATTCTCGAAGACAACATTCGGGTTCCACACCAGGCGATCGCTGAATTCGTGGCGGCAGTCACCCGTCCGCTCCCTTCTGGCGGATCGGTCCTTTCCGCGGAAGAGGCCAGGCGTCAGGCGGAGGAGTTCCTGAGTGAGTTCGTGGTTCTCTACCCGAACGAGACGATCGTGCGCACGGCGCTTCGGGGCTCGGCGGCATACCGGCTCGAGTGGTTCGACGCTCACCTCTGGGCTTATGCGGAGTACTACGGGCTCCCGGAGCTCTTCTCCGAGGACTTCCAGGACGGGCGGATGTACGGGACCGTCCGCGCCGTGAACCCGTTCTGACCCGCAGTGAGGCGAAGGTGAAACGGGAGCACGTCGCCTGGGAGTCCCCCATCCTGCGGCGGAAGATGGAGCTCCTCTGGTTCGGGCACGCGGGCCGGCCGATGATCTGGTTCCCGACGTCGCAAGGGCGCTTCTACCAGAACGAAGACTTCGGGTTGATCGGGGCAGTCTCCGACTCCATCGAGTCCGGCGCGATCCAGATCGCCTGCGTGGACAGCGTGGACGAGGAGAGCTTTTACGCGGAGTGGCGGCATCCCCGGGAGCGGCTCGCGAAGCACGACCGCTACGACCGGTACGTCTATGAGGAGGTCGTCCCCTGGGCCCGGCGGAAGGGCGGCACGGGGCGGAAGGTGGCCACGCTCGGCGCCTCCTTCGGGGCCTACCACGCGGTCAACTTCGGCCTGCGCCACCCCGACGTCGTGGACAAGGTCGTCGGCTTCTCGGGGAGGTACGACATCCATGCCTTCCTGGATGACTACTGGGACGACACGGCGTACTTCCACTGCCCGGTCGCCTATGTCCCGAACATGAACGGGGAGTGGGTCGGGAAGCTCTCGATGATGGACATCTGCATCGTGACCGGAGAGACGGACAACATCCTGGAGGGCTCCCGGCAGATGATTGGGATCCTGGAGCGAAAAGGGATCCCCAACCGCGGTCACATCTGGGGCGCCCCCTATGGCCACGACTGGCCCTGGTGGAAGATCCAGATCCGGCACTACGTGCCGTGAGGGCGAGGCCAGAGGCACCCGGAGGCCCCCACCCAGGTCCGGTCCTTGTTGAAGGCCACGCCCATCATCTTGCCCTGAGAGAGGCGCGCGAGCGTGGTGACGGGAAGGGGCTGGCCGTCTCTCCAGACGCACATGAGCCGGATTTCGCAGCGGGAAAAGTTCCCGTCAGTGGTCGGAATCGCCGGAGCGTACTCGACCTTGCGCATCAGGAGGGTCGAGGCGCGCAGGGCTTCCGGCACGGCGGAGAGGTCCTGCTCCGTGACGTCCACCTTGACGCCCGAGCCGGCGAAGGAGAAGAGAGGCTTTAGGACCCAGTTCGGGAGGTCTTCGGGAGGGCGGTCGAAGTCCGAGAGGAAACGAGCCTCCGGGACGGCGCGGTGGCGGATGGCCGGAAGCGAGTGCTTGCTCCAGCGGAAGTACCAGTTGGGATGCCCCGCCCAGGAGACGTCGAGGGGCTCCGTGAACCGGAACGGGAGGGCGATCTTCTTGCCTTCGAGCTCGTCCACGATGACCCGGTTGTAGATGCGCAGGATCCGCGTCAGCTTCCCGTCGCGGTCGTACCAGAGCTCCCGGCCGCGCCTAACGACCTTCGTCGGGCAGACAGGGCGGACCCCCCAGAGCCGCTCGGTGAACGCGAAGTCCACGGCGGTCTTCTGCGTCGGGGGATCAATGTCTAAGAGCACGACGTTCTCGGCGGGGTAACCGCCGAGGATGGCCTCGCCCACCACGCGCCGGTAGGCGTCCCAGTCGAGGCCGGAGAAAAACTGGTCGAGGCTTTCTCCACCGGGAGTGATCGCCCGCAGCGCCCTCGTGTGGAAGATCTGCCACGCGTAGAGGGACGGGAAGGCCTGCAGCTCGATCAGCTTCGGGGCGAGCCGGCCGTCTTCCGAGATCACCGCGAAATCGGCCTGCGCGAAGAGCGGATGGGCGTCGCAAGCGGGCACGTCGTGCTCGGGCGGGACCGCTCCCAGCGAGCGCGCGAGGTTCTCCGGGGAAGAGAGCTGTTCCCAGATCTCGAGAGCCGAGCGGACCATTTCCTCGCGCAGCGCGGGCGGAAGGAAGATCGGCGACTCCGCGAGGCGGAACGGGATCGAACAGCCCGCCTCGGAGGCCAGGCGGCGCTGGTAGGACCGGTATTTCTCCTCCGTGTACGCGGCGTTGTAGGCGCGCCGCAGTTCGGGGATCACGGAGTCACCGGGTCAGATCAGGAACTTCCCGTCGGCCATGATCTGGTCGCCGTCGAACCAGATGTCGAAGTGGCGTCCCACGATGTCTAAGTGCGTCCGGGAGCTCCAGCTTGCGCCGGTGTGCTCGGAGTACGGGTGCCCGAAGGCGAGGTGAAGCCCTGGGAGCTTCTCGTCCTGGAGGATGTTGCCGATGATCGAGGCAACGGCCACGTTGGTGCCGATCGCGAACTCTCCGACCCGATCGGAGTTCTCGGAGGACCGGGTGTAGGCGAGGAAGTCCTCGAGGATCTCGCGGCGCGGGCAGCGGGCGTCCACGACGCGGCTGTCCTCGATCCAGACGGTCAGCGGCGTTTCCTCGAGGTCCCCATAGCGGGTGCAGAGGTAGTCGCCCAGGACGCCGTCCACGACGTAGACCCCGTCCACGCGCGCCGGCGAAGTCAGGACCTCGCCGCCGGGGAGGTTCGCCCATTTCTCAGTCGAGATCATGCCGCTCGTCTTCAGCCACGAGATCGCGGGATCGAACGTCGCCTCGATCTCGGTCCCGCCGCGGGAGGTCGCGCGGATGCTCCCAGCCCGCGCGGCCCGGTCCCGCACGCGGGTGGAGATCGCATCCACCAGCTCGAAGTCCGCGCGCATCCCCTCGACCATGATCCGCCGCGAGATGGAGACCATGTGGGCGTGCCGGATCTTGCGGCGGTTCACGATGTCGGTCATCTCGATCCGCGCGGCCAGCTCTCCCGGCTTGGGCTGCGCCGCGTAGATCGTCACGTCGGCGCGCTCGAAGGCGTCGCGGACGAGCCGCGGCATCTGGAGCATGGGACGGGGCCCGTAGTCCTCCAGGACGTGCACCTCGACCGGCGCGCCGCTCTCCCGCGCCTCGCCCGCGAGACTCTCCGCGATCTCTTCGGTCTCACGGTCCGTCACGATCGTGACGTGCTCTTCGGGCTGCACGCGAAGACAGGTTCGGATCGCGTTCCGGGCGCCGGGAAGGAGGTCCTCTCCGTACTCCACGCGGACACCCGAGGCGTCTGTCATCTCTTCTCCTGTGGCGCAGGCATTCCGATGGACAGCCGCGGTGCCTCCGAGTCGCATTCCAGGCCGTGGCAGGTCTCCTCGCAAATGAAGTCCACGACCTTGCGCAGGTCTCCCCCCGCCGCCTCGTAGGCGGCAAGCTGCCGGTCGGCCCCGGTTCCGTTCTCGAGGATCCACCGGACCGACTCGACCTCCCGCCGGGAGCCCAGCTCGTCCACGACATCGTCCACGAACTCGAGCATCTCTTCGACGAGGTCCGAGAAGGGGACCTCGATCTCCTTGCCGAAGTCGATCAGCTTTCCTTCGATCCCGTAGCGGCTCGCCCGCCATTTGTTCTCGAGCAGCAGCGCCCGGCGGTACTTCCGGAAGCCCAGGTTCCTCTCGCGCAGCTTGTAGAGCTTCGCACAGATGGCCTGCGTCAGGGCGGCGAGCGCGACGGTCTCCGTATAGCGCATCGGCACGTCGCAGACCCGGAACTCGATCGTCTCGAAGAAGGGGTGCGGCCGCACGTCCCACCAGATCTTCTTGCCATTGTCGATGCAGTTAGTCTTGACGAGGATGCGGACGTAGTCGTCGAATTCCGCGGGCGTCTGGAAAGTCTCCGGGATGTTCGTGCGTGGGAACTTCTCGAAGGCTTTCGTGCGGTAGCTCTTCAAGCCCGTGTTGCGCCCGAGCCAGAAGGGAGAGTTCGTCGAGAGCGCGAGCAGGTGCGGCAGGAAGTAGCACGCCTCGTTCATGATCTGAAGGGCGAGGTTGCGGTCGGCGATCCCGACGTGGACGTGGAGACCGAAGATGAGGTTCGCGCGCGCCAAGAGCTGCAGCTCCTCGACGATGGCGTGGTAGCGGGCGTCCGGGAAGATCCTCTGGTCGGCCCAGCTGGAGAAGGGGTGCGTGCCCGCCGCCGCGACCCGCATGCCGTTCCTGCGGGCGAGGTTGATGATCTGGGTCCGCAGCTCGGTCACGTCCCGGCGGATCTCTGAGATGTTCCTGCAGATGCCGGTCCCGATCTCGATGACCGACTGGTGCATCTCAGGCTTGACCCGCTCTTTCAGGATCAGGCGCCCCTCCTCCAGGAGCTCCTGGACGTGGGACTTCAGCTCCCGGGTCTCGGGGTCGATGATCTGGAACTCCTCCTCGACCCCGAGCGTGAAGGCCGGCCTTTCGTGCATGGCGTTACTCGGAGGCGGGAGCCTGGGCGGGAGCGGCGCGCCGCGCGGGCGTCGCCGGCTTCTTCGGCCGGGCCGGCGCTCCCTTTTTCGCGGGAGGCCGGGGAGAGAGGAACTCCTGCCAGTGGAACCGGGTCAGCGGCTCCGTCTCACGCAGAACCCGTTCGGTCAGCCACTTCGCGGCGTGCTCCAAGACCCACTGGAAGTTCTGCTCTCCCACCGAGCCGGGGTCGGCGTCCGGGGAGGGGTTCAAGAAGTCGATGGCGTAGGGGATTCCGTCTTTGACCGCGAACTCGAGCGTGTCGAAGTCGTATCCGAGCGCGCCGGTCAGCTTCAGGCAGTCGGAGCGCAGCCGTTCGAGAAGCGCCGGGTCGATCGGGCGCGGGGAGCGCACGTACCGGTTGTGGTGCGGCTCGCGCGGGTCGTAGCGCATGATGTGGACGAACGTGTTGCCGATGACGTAACAGCGGAAGTAATCTTCGAAGACGATCTCCTCCTGCAGCGTCATGACGTGCTGGCCCGAGTCGCGGTAGGCGTCGAAGAACTCGTCCGGGTTTGTGACGCGATAGACGCTCTTCCAGCCGCCGCCGGAGTAGGGCTTGAAGAAAGCGGGAAAGCCGACGTGGGAGAAGATCTCCTCCCAGTCGAGGGGGAAGACAAGGTTCGACATGGACTCGGAGGTTGTGTCTGGCGGGTGCTGGTTCGAGGGGAGCAGGACCGTCTTGGGCACGGCGACGTCCAGTTTTTGAGCGATCACGTTGTTGAAGAACTTGTCGTCCGCCGACCACCAGAAGGGGTTGTTGACGACGATCGTGCCGTCCGCCACGAGCTTCTTCAACACCGACCGGTAGAAGGGGATGTCCTGGCTGATCCGGTCCAGAACGAGGTCGTACCGCCGCGGGCTCTCGAGGGAGACCCCTCCCACGGAGACTGGCTCGGCCACGACGCCGGGCGTTTGAGCTTTGTTGATACGCTCGACGAGCGCCAGCGGAAACGCGCGCTCCTGCCCGAAGAGGACCCCGATTCGCTTCATCTCACCATCCTGCGCCGCGCCGGCCTGATTTTCGAAGAGGCCGGATTATGACACGCGCGCGGGTTTCCCCTCTCCCTCCGGGAGAGGCTTGCCCGCCGCTTGCCCGCCGTAGCTTCAGCGAAGGCTGGAAGCGCCAGCGGAGGCGGGGGTCAGGGGTGAGGGGTTGCCCGAAGTCCGCTCCGCCCTACCGTGCCGGCCGTGTCGCGGACCCCAGGATCTCCAGCGCCGCCGCTCGGTCCTCTTCGGCCACCCAGAGCTGGAGGAACGAGCGTGGTTCGGTCCCGGCGTCCGGCGAGTCGTTCCCGAGCCAGGCCTCGATGCCGGCCTCGCGCAGGGCATCCCGCGCCGCCCGGGCCGCCGACACACTCCGGTAGGTCGCGATCGTCACGCGCGTCCCGGCCATCTTCTTCTTCTTCATCCGATCGGCCTGGCCGGCGTCGCCAGGATCTCCAGCGCGCGCTCCCGGTCCGATTCGCGCACTTTGAGCTTCACGCCCCCGATCGGCGTGTGGTCCAGCTCCGTCATGTATGCAATGTGCTCCTCCGCGACGAAGCACTCGACACCGGCGGCCTCGAGGCAGGTCCTGGCGAGCTGCGCCCCCGCGGCGTCGTGAAACTTCTTCAGCGTGACGAAGGGGTCCGTCATGCCATCACTCCGAAAAGATCGTCATTGGCGCGCCGCCGTTTCGGAGCTCTTCCCGAGGACGTACCGGTTGAACCACGCGAGGTTGCGCTCACCGAGGTCCTTGATGAGCTTCGGTTCCCGCGGGCCGTGCGGCATGCGGGGGTACACGACCATCTTCGCCGGCACCCCCCGGCGCTTGAGCGCGTTGTAGAGCTCGTACCCCTGCGAGATCGGTACGCGCACGTCCGACTCGCCGTGCTGGATGAGCGTCGGGGTCTTGACGTTCTGAACGTGTCCCATCGCGGAGTGCGAACGGTAGAGCTCGAAGTTGTCCTTGTCCCAGGGCTCGCCGCCGAAGTAGTCGGGAAGGAAGGCCGGGATGTCGGCCGTGCCGGTGAAGGAGACGAGGTTCGTCACGCCGGCGCCGACCGAGGCCGCCTGGAAGCGATCGGTCTGCGTGATGATCCAGGAAGTCATGAAGCCGCCGTAGCTCCACCCGGCGACGGCGAGCTTCTCGGCATCGGCCACACCCGCCGCGATGGCCTTCTCCACGCCGGCCATCAGGTCCCGGTAGTCGCCGCCGCCCCAGTCCTTGAAGTTCGCCCGGCGGAACGCGACGCCGTAGCCGGAGGAGCCGCGCGGGTTGGGGCGCAGGACCGCATAGCCTTCCGCGGCGAAGGCCGCGAGGGGATAGGGGCCCGGGAGCGCCGGATGCGTGGCGCGGAAGACGCCCGCCGGCCCGCCATGGACGAGGAGGATCATCGGGTAGCGGCGGCCCGGCTCGTAGCCGACGGGGTACGTCAGGAGCCCCTCGATCGTTTCGCCTTTGTCCCCCTTCCAGGTGATGACTTCGGTTTTCGGAAGCGGATGATCCGGCAGATCGCGGTTGGCGTCGGAGACGCGCACGGGAGAGAACGCGGAGAGCGCGCTGGCGTAGGCTTCCGTCGGCTCCGTCGGGGAAGTTCCCACCCAGCCGATCCAGGTGCCGCGCCCGTTGACGGAAGCCCCGCTGGAGACATTGCCCGGCTTCGTCAGCGGGGCGATCGCGCCGGTCTTCACGTTCTGCGCGTAGAGGAGGTCGTAGACTCCTTTCGTCTCGGCGAAGTAGATGGTCTTCCCGTCGGCCGACCATCCGGCGATGTCGGGCTGCTCGTCGCCGGACGCTGGCAGGTCGCGGGGCGCTCCGCCCTCAGCCGGCGCCAGACGCAGCGCCACGCGCCGGGCCCAGCGTGGAGGGTCGTCCGTGGCCAGGTACGCGAGCGTCTTCCCGTCCGGTGAGAAGTCGGGCGAGGACTCGGCCGCGGCCGTCTTCGCGAAGGGTGTAACCCTCCCCGCGGCGACGTCCACGAGCGAGATGTCGGCGGAGGTCCAGTCGTTGGCCGTGGGCCTCGGGGTGTGGACGAAGGCGATCGCCCTACCGTCGGGAGACCAGTCGAGGCGGTCGCCGCCGCCTCCCTCGATATTCCCCCCCACGCTGAAGGGCCCGGAGACGAGCTTGCGCGGCGTGCTCTTGCCGGAAGGATCGGGAGAGATGGAGACCACCCAGAGCCGTCCGGCCCTATCCTCCTCGTCCACGACGCGGGCGTCGTCCTTCTCCTTCTCGCGCCTCTCCTGTTCCTCCGTTGGAGCGTCCGCCGCGATGTAGGCGAGGGACGCTCCGTCCGGCGACCAGACGTGCGCCGAGACATCCGACTTCGAATCGGTCAGGCGGCGCGCCTCGCCGCCGCGCGGGGAGAGAAGCCAGAGGTTCGTCTTCTTGTCCGTCCGCTTGGAGAGAAACGCGATCCACCGTCCGTCGGGAGACCAGCGGGGCCGGCTCGAGGAGGTCTGGGCGAAGGTCAGCGGGAGCGAGTCCTTCCCGTCGGTCGAGGCGAGCCAGATCTGCGTGCGGTACTCGCTCGTCTCGCTCTCCATGATGGACTCGCGGACGACGTAGGCGACGGACTTGCCGTCCGGAGACACCTGCGGGTCGCTCACCAGGCGATACTTCAGCGTCTCGGCGGGCGTCCAGCGGTTCGGCTCGCCGGCCGCAAGCGCGACGGACGCCATGACAGACAGAAGGGCGCCGCAGAAGGCGCGCCGGCTCAGGCTCATCGCTTCTCCTCCTCGAAAGTTGTCCAATCTTATTCCAATAAAGAGAGGGCGGCTTGGCAGCCGCCCTCCCGAAGCTCCTAACGCCTTCGGCGGAAACCTACTTCTTCATCTGGCGCGGGTCGTCGGCGGGATTGACGTAGGTGAGCTGCCAGGGGCCCATCCCGTGGAGTTGGACGACGGTCTCCCCCTTGACCGACGCGAAGTGCCGCATGCCCGGCGCCATGAAGGTGAAACCGCCTGCCGGGATCGCCTGCATTTTGCTCTCGTCGAACTTCTCTCCCATCCCGATATTGAAGACGCCCGAGATGACCGTGACGTGCTCGAAGGCCGGATGCCAGTGCGGCGAGATCTTGTAGCCGTCGGGCGCCTTGAGGCGCATCGTGAAGATTCCCTCCTGTGTGGGATCGCCTTCCAGAACCGCGAGCTTCGCGCCGGCCGGGAGCGAGGGCGGCCCGTCTATCCACTGGATATCGGCCGGCGTGAAGACGCTGTGACCGGCCGGCTTCATCTCGGCGCCCATCTTCTTTTCTTCCGCGGCGAGGGCGGCGGCAAAGCAGGTGAGCGCGGCAAAAACCACGATTGTCAGAACCTTTCTCATTGCATTCCTCCTCAAAAGAGGGCTTCTTTCTATCAGAGACCGGGCCGGATCGTCTATTCCGAGGCTTCCACCTGCGCTCCCAGGACGTCCAAGGCGCGCTGCGCAGCTTCCTCCTTGGCGGCGATCGCCTCGAGAGGGTTGCGGAAGACTCGGATCGTCACGAGGGAGGCTATGCTTCACTTTCAAGAACCGCCCAGATAGATCCCGGCGAGGTGGGGGGCCAGGGCCTCTTCCTGGGCGGCGGCGAGCCTCTTCAATCCTTTGCGCGCGAGGGCGAGCAGCTCCGCGAGCCCCTCCTCGGAGAAGGGGCGTCTCTCGGCGGTTCCCTGAAGCTCCACGAAGGCGCCGGAGGCGGTGGCCACGACGTTGAAGTCCACGTCGGCCTCCGAGTCTTCTTCGTAGCCGAGGTCCAGGACTGCCTGTCCCGCGCAGATCCCGACCGAGACGGCCGCGACCGTCTCGCGCAGCGGCCAACGCGGGATCTTCTCTTCGCGCACGAGCCTGGCGAGGGCGATCGAGAGCGCGACGCAGGCCCCGGTGATCCCGGCCGTGCGCGTGCCGCCGTCCGCCTGGAGGACGTCGCAATCGAGCGTGATCGTGCGCTCGCCCAAGCCCCGCAGCTCCGTCACGCTCCGGAGCGACCGGCCGATCAGGCGCTGGATCTCCAGCGTACGCCCTCCCTGCTTCCCGACCGCGGCCTCCCGCGCCGATCGGGTGTGCGTCGCGCGCGGCAGCATGCCGTACTCGGCCGTGACCCAGCCGCCGCCGCTCCCTTTCAGGAAGTTGGGGACGCGCTCCTCGACGGAGGCCGCGCAGAGGACCCTCGTGTCCCCGAGCGTGATCAGAGCCGAGCCCTCCGCGTGCCGGGAAACGCCCGTCTCGATCTTGACGGTCCGCATCTCGGAGGGCTTGCGCCCGTCCGGGCGGGGAGGGCCCGGGCTCATGCGACGGAACTCTCGGGGAGGGCCTGGCGGTCCCCCGAGCCCGTCGGGTCCAGGCTGGGGACCTGGCGGTTCCCCGCGTCGACGAGGTCCTCCCGCAGGTAGAGCAGGGGGCGGGTCAGATCCACGTGCCCCCCCAGCGTCTCCGCCGGCTCCCCGTTGACGAGGACCCGGACGCGCGTGGTGTCGGCCACGTTCTGCAGCGCCGTGTTCACGAGCGACCCGATGATAGCCAGCTCCTCGGCCGAACCGAAGGAGAGGCTCGCGTCCCGGGCGAGGTCGAGCACGACTTCCCCCTCGGGCAGAAGGAACGCGGTGCGCAGCTGCAGCTTGGCCGGGAGCGCCGCCACGAGGCCGGGCCGCGTGGGCCCCTTCTGCAGCTCGGCGAAGAGGGCCTTCAGGAAGGCCCCGGGGCTGGCGGGCCTGGCGATGTCGCGCTCCTCCGGCCGGAGCCTGCCATCCCCGGCGCCGGGAAAGAAGAGCGTCACGCGGACGGTCTCCGCCGGCGTCACCGGGGCCTCTCCCGCCGCGGGCGTCACAGGCGCGGGAGCCGGAGTGACGCGGAGAAAGAGCCGCCGCCTCGGCCGGCCGCCGGAGGGGGACTCCGGGCGGAGAAAGATAAGAAACGCTGCCACCATCGCGGCCAGCGCGAGGAGGAGAAGGGCCGCCGCGCGGCGGGTCATGGGCCAGGAGCCTGCCCGATTACGCTTCCGTCTCGCCGCGCTGGCGACGGGTCTTTCTCGGACAGGCTCCTGGGTGCCCGCGTGGGCGGGGGTGTGGGCGTGGGTGTGGGAAGGGGGACGCGGAGGGCCTCGGGCTTGCGCAGAGCGTAGAAGCGGCCGAGCGCCCGCGCGATCGCGTCGGCGACGCTCTGCTGGAACTCGGCGGACTTGAGCTTCCTCTCCTCCTCGGCGTTGGAGATGAAGGCGGCTTCCACCAGGACCGCGGGCATCGTGGCGCCGACCAGCACGCGGAAGGGGGCCTGCTTGATCCCGCGGTTCTCGGTCTGGGAGACGATGTTCAACTCTTCCTGGATCGCTTCCGCGAGCTCGCTCGACTCTTTCAGGTGCGCGCTCTGGGCAAGGTCCCAGAGGATGAAGTCCAGGTCGGCCGCCGCAGGCGAAGCCGCCGCTGAGGAGCCCGGGCCGCCGTTTCCCTGGTTCTCGCGCCGGGCCACCTCCTCGCCGAGCTTGTCCGAGGCCTCGAGCGAGAGGTAGTAGGTCTCCGATCCGTGCGCGCCGGGGGAGCGGGAGGAGTTGGCGTGGAGCGAGAGAAAGATGCTCGCCTTCTCGTGGTTGGCGACGGCCGTGCGGTCGTGGAGGGAGATAGCGCTGTCGGAATCGCGCGTCAAGATCACGCGGGAAGCCAGGACGCGCGGGACCGTCGAGGCCAGGAGGCGGGCGAGCTCCAGCGTGAAGTCCTTCTCGAAGAGCCCTTCGGGACCGATCGCGCCCGTCTCCGCTCCGCCGTGGCCGGGGTCCACCACGATGACGATCGGGACGGCGGCGGCGGGCGGCGGCGTGACCTCGCCGGCCGGCGCGGCCTGCGCGGGGCGCCCCACCTCGACGACGACACGGTCGGGAGCCGTCAGCGGGTAGGCGCGCGCCGTCAGCCCCGCCTCGCGGAACTCGATCGAAGCGGCGTCGCTCGAGAAGCGGATGGCCGAGACGAAAGGGTCCTCGTAGGCTCGCTCGGCGAAGGGGGCAGTGACGCGCTGCCCCGGCCAGCGGACCTGGAACCCCTTCTCGGAGAGGCTCGGCACGAAGCGGGCTGGGGAGGACTGGCGCAGCACGACCTGCGTCGTCGGGGCGACGTGCACGACGGCGACTTGGAGCGAGAGCGGGGCGGGCGTGACCTCCGCGAGCGCCCAGAGGCGTTTCCCCGCGTCGTAGGCGCCCGTGGCGCCGGCGAGCGGAAAGAGGACTTTCTCCAGGAAGTCCGCGGGCGCGTAGAGGACGCCTCCGGCTTCCGCGACCGCGCGCGAGATCGAGACCACGCGGGAATCGACGGGGACCTC
>Ga0184639_10000701_pt1 | contig 13464 bp, 10 predicted proteins | sample PLM31_170_b2_FD_133155 | JGI IMG/M metagenome (GOLD analysis project Ga0184639, IMG submission 133155) | Groundwater sediment microbial communities from an aquifer in East River, Colorado, USA - PLM3-1_170_b2 | ecosystem: Environmental > Terrestrial > Soil > Riparian zone | place: USA: East... | reverse complement strand
CGTGTCGGAGCTGGGCGAGCGAATCGAGGCGGTTTGCGCGCGGGAGGTCTCCCTTCGGGCCGCCGCGCCGCCCGGAGACGCCTTGGTCCCCTTGTCGAGCGGCGGCTCACCCCTGGCAAGCGGCGGCGCGCTCGTCCGAACCGACGGCGCGGGGGAGACGATCCTTGCGCTCACGCGGGTCGCCTGGGCGCCCCGCGGCGCGAGTTCGCCCCGCGGCACCGGCTCGCGCCGCGTGCTCGACGCCGTGAACCTCGAAATCCGGCGCGGCGAGATCGTCGCGCTGGTCGGCCGGAGCGGCTCCGGCAAGACCACACTCTTAAAGCTAACCGCGGGCCTGATCGATCCGAGCGCGGGCGAGGTGCGACGCGAGCGGAGGGGCGCGCGGAGACCCACCGCCCTCGCGCTCGAGTATCCCGAGCGCCAGCTCTTCGGCCGTACCGTGGGAGAGGACGTGGGCGCGCTCCTCTGGGTGGCGGGAGTTCCCGCCGAGATCCGGCGCTCTCGGACGCGGGCCGCGATGGAGTCGATCGGGCTCGATCCGGCTCGATTCGAGGATCGCGCCCCGTTCACGTTGAGCGAGGGGGAGAAGCGCCGCGCCGCGATCGCCGGGCTCCTCGCGGACCCGCCCGACGCGGTCCTGCTGGACGAACCGACGGCCGGGCTCGACCCCATGGGGAGGCGGGCGCTTCACCAGGCGCTCGGTCTGCTCCGCGATCGGGGGCACGCGGTCGTCTTCGCGAGCCACGATCTGGATTTCGTGGGAGCGGTCGCCGATCGGGTGCTGGTCTTGGGCCGCGAGGGTGATGGGTCGGGCACGGTGCTGGGGGAGGGCCCGCCGCGCGCGGTATGGAGCGATCGCCGGCTATTGGGCCGCGCCGGGCTTCCCGCGCCCGAATTCCTCGAGGTGGAAGCCTTGCTTCGTGGCGCCGGGCTCGTCGAGGGTGGAGCGCGTGACGCCGAGTCGCTGCTCGAGGCCGTGGAGCGTGGGGGAGCGCGAGTTGCGGCGCGCTGATCCCGGCAGCGAGGGAGAACGGTGAAGCGTAAGGCCGATACCGGCTACAACGAGCGGCTCTTCTCCTCCGGAATCAGGAAGCGGCTCCATCTTGCCAGGTTCTACTGGCTCCGCCGGAAGATGATCGAATTGGATTGCCCCCAGGCGCGGGTGATCGAGCTTGGATGCTTCGACGGAAAGGTTCTCGAGTTCCTCCCCAAGGCGCCGGATACCTATGTGGGATACGACGCCAACTGGGAGGAGGGGCTCGCCGCGGCCCGGGTGAAGTGGGAGTCGTACCCGAATTATCAGTTCCGCGTCTCCACTGGAGCGGAGGAGATGGAACTCGGATCCGATTGCTTCGACATCGCGATCGCCATGGAGACGCTGGAGCATCTTTCCGAGGAGACGCTTCGACCCTACCTCGCGCGGCTCAGGGACGTGACCGATGACTACCTCTTCATCACCGCCCCGAACGAAAAGGGGGTCGTCTTCTTCTTCAAGTACCTCGTGAAGGCCGCCTTTGGCGAGGTGGAGAAACACTCGGTGGCCGAGTTCTTCAACGCGACCCTGGGAAGAACGGATCGGGTCGAGCGGGGACATCACAAGGGGTTCGACTACGACCGGCTCCGGAAGGTCGTCTCCGAGTATTTCGACGTGATCGAGGTCTCGGGGATCCCGTTCTCTGGATTGCCACCGGCGCTCAACTTCACGGTGGGAATGGTCGCCAGGAGGAAGTCGAGCTGAAACGGCGCCCACGAGCCCCCGCCGGCGGCGCGGCAGGAGCGCGCGGCGACACGGCCCGCGGGAGCGGAATCCAACGCGGTAGGGGCGGGACCCAAGCGATTCTTCTCGTCGCGGCGCTCGCGTTCGCGATTCGTCTCATCTATCTCTCCGGCGCGGCGAATAGCCCTCTCTTCACCCACCTCGAGCTGGACGCGCGCATGAACGACGCTCAGGCCTGGGCGCTCGCCGGCGGGGAGGACCCGGAGCCTGGGCCCTACTTCCGTGCGCCGCTCTGCGTCTACTTTCTCGCCTCCGTCTACTCGATCCTTGGTCACGATCTCATCGCGGCGCGCGTCGCGCAGGCGCTGCTCGGGGCGATGACCGCGGCGCTCCTGGGCGCGATCGCCATGACGCTCTGGGGGCGACGGACCGGGATTCTGGCCGCGCTGCTCGCCGCGCTCTACGGCCCGCTCATCTACTTCTGTGGGGAGCTGGTCTCGGTTACGCTCGAGGTCGCGCTCGTCGCGGGGTCGCTGCTGCTGACGCTGCGGGCGGCGGGATCGGACGGAGCCCGGCCCGGCGGAGAGCGGGGCCGCGGCGGGGCGCACGGCGCTGCGGCTGGCGCTGGGCTCCTCCTCGCGGCCGCCGCGGTCACCCGCCCGACCGTGCTTCCTTTCGCCCTCGCCGCGGCGGTATGGTTGTACTCGCGCTCCGTCGGGCGCGCCGCGGTCGGCATCTACCTCGCCGCGGCGCTCTCGCTACCACTGGCGGCAACGGTGCGGAACGGCGTACTCGCCGGCGACCGGGTCTTCATCGCCTCGCAGGGCGGGATCAACTTCTACATCGGAAACAACCCTTCTTCGGATGGATCGACGCCCTATGTCCCAGGCGCCGGCTCGGGCATAGCGGCGACGCACGAGGAACCCGCGCGGATCGCGTCCGCCGCCGCGGGGCGGGCGCTCCGCCCGTCCGAGGTCTCGGCCCACTGGTACCGGCGCGGCGCTGAGTTTTGGGTACGCACACCCGGTCGCGCGATCGCGCTCTTCGTGAAGAAGGTGGCTCTCGTGTGGAATCGCCGCGAGCTTCCGAACAACCAGGATCAGCAGTTCTTCGCGCCGTTCCATTCCTGGCTCTTCCGCGTGCCCTGGCTTCCGAGCTTCGCGCTGCTCGCGCCGATCGCGCTGGTGGCCGCCTGGACGGAGCGGCGGAGGGCGGGGCTGCTCGCAGCCTTTCTCGCGCTCACGACCGCCGTCACCGCGGCCTTCTTCGTCTGCGACCGCTTCCGCCTCCCGCTCGTGGCGGCGCTCATTCCGTTCGCGGCGGCCGGAGCGGTCCGCTGTTACGAGCAGGTCGCCGCGCTCGCGCGCGGGGGCTCCTGGCCGCGGGCGGTCGCGCGGACGGTCGCGGCCCATCGGCCCACCGCCGTACTCCTCGCGGCGGCCGCCGCATTCGTGCTGCTTCCGTTCCCACGGCTGCAGGCGACCGAGACCGGCCTGAGCTGGTTCCGGCTGGCCCGGGCGTACCAGGCCTCCGGACAAGACCGGCGCGCGGCGCAGGCGTATGGCGACGCGGAGAAGGCGGGGCTCGCCACGCCCGAGTTCTACAACAACTTTGGCCTCCTCGCGCTCCGCCAGCGCGCGCCGGTTCCGGCAGAGGCCCGCTTCCGGCGCGCGCTCATGATCGATCCCAGGCACGGACCCGCCCACGCCAATCTCGCGGAGCTCTACATGCGGGGGGAGCAGTGGCACTTTGCGGCCGCGGAGTACGCGGCCGCGGCCGCGCTGATTCCAGACCGCGCCGCGGAGCTCTACACGAACGCGGGGATGCTGTACGCGAACATCGAGCGCGGGGCGGACGCGCGCGCGATGTACGAAAAGGCCCTTCGCGCGCGGCCGGGATTCGCGCCGGCCGCCGCGGGGCTCGCGCGGCTCGCGGGTTCCGAGCGGTAAATCGGACGGTGGCACCGCCGAGCATCCAAGGGTAGACTGCACCGGATCATGACGCGTGTGGACCGAGAGCCGACCCTTTCCGACTTCTTATCCGCCGCGAGACCCTTTAGGCGCCGGGCGGCGATGGCCGTGGCGGTGGGGACCCTGCTGGCCGCCGTCGTGGCCCTCGTCTGGCCGCCCACATATCGCGCCGAGTCGGTGCTTCTCCCACCCACGGAAGAGGACACCGGGTTCAGCGTGTCCGCCATCTTCCGCGGCCTCAACGTCCCGGGGATCCGAGCGCCAAGCAGGGCCGGACCGGAGGACGTCACGATGGCGATCTTGCGAAGCCGCCGGATCGCGACCGTCCTGGTCAAGCGTTTCGATCTCACCAAGACCTACAAGCTTCGCGGGGAGGACCGCGCGGTTCGCATGCTCCAGCGCCGGTCGAGCTTCAAACTGGGGGAGAGCGGAACGGTCATCGTCCGCGTCGAGGACGGTGACCCGCAGCGGGCAGCCGATCTCGCCAACGCCTATGCCGAGGAATTGGATCGCTTTAATCGCGAGATTCGGATGACGAAGGGACGTCGCACACGACTCTTCGTGGAAAAGCGACTGGAAGAGACGCGGCTGGATATGGAAAGGGCGGAGGATGCCTTGCGCCAGTACGGCCAGAAGCACCACACCGTCGCGCTCTCGGCCGATCAGCTCTCATCGGTGGAGAGCGCGGCGCGCCTCTTCGCCAGCCAGGCCGCGCTCGAGATTCAGCTCGGCGTCGCCCGCCAGTACGCCTCGGAAACCAGCGTGGAGGTCCGTCGCCTGCGCCAAGAGCTGGGCGAGGTCAACCGCCTCATCGGGGCCCTGCCCGACCTCGGTCTCGAGCTGGCGCGGCTCATGAGGACGGTAAAGATCCAAGAGCAGGTCTTCGCGCTCCTCTCGGCGCAGTACGAGGAAGCGCGCATCACCGAGGCGCGAGACGTGTCCACGGTGGAAGTGCTGGACACGGCGGAGCCGCCGGATCGGCGCGTCTGGCCCCGCCGGGGCCCGCTGGTCGTCTTGGGATTCGCGATCTCGGCGTTCGCGGGTCTAGCTTGGATCGCCTGGAGCGTGCGGCGGTCCCGGGGCGCGGTGAGGTAGAAGGAGGCCTTCATGCTGCTGCTCATCGGTACCGTGCTTGCCGTCGGCCTGGCGACTCCGGCTGACGCCCGTCCTCGAGATCCCAATTCCGCATCCGCGCCGCTCGAATACGTCTCCCCGCTCCCGGGCTCCCGCTACCATCTGCCCGAGGCCAACATCATCATCCGGCCCGGCGGGGCGATCGACCCCCGATCCTCACTCGACGATCGCCTCGTGACCGTCCACGGATCGAGGTCCGGCGATCATTCCGGACGGCTCGACGTGAGCGACGACGGCGAGACGCTGATCTTCGACCCGTTCGATCCCTTCTGGCCGGGCGAAGAAGTCTCGTGGCACCTGGGCCCGGGCCTACGGACCGTTCATCGCGGACCGATTCGCCCGATCCATTTCACGTTCTCGATCGCGGGAGGCGAAGGGAATGCGCTTCGATCGGCCGCATCGATCTCCCTGGACGATGAGCTGGGAATCCAATTCCAGGGAGGCCAACCCGTGTTGAACCCCGAGCCACCATCCGGAGCGCTCGCTCCGCGGAGCGGCGCCTCCGGGTCGGATTTGCCGGGGCTCCACCCGATCGCCTCCGGGCCCCATTCCCCTGGGTATCTGTTCCTGTGCGATTTCAATCTCACCGACACCGGGTACAAGTCCCACCTGATGATCGTCGACGATAAGGGCACACCGATCTTCGTTCGCGAGCTTCCCGGTCGCGCCCTAGACTTCAAGGTTCAGCCTAACGGCTGGTTGACCTACCACGACCTGTCGGTCGGCTATTTCTACGCATTGGACTCGCAGTACGCGGTGATCGACAGTTTCCGGTGCGGCGACGGCTACAGCACCGATCTCCATGAATTGCAGCTTCTCCCCGACGGGCACGCACTCCTGATGAGCTACGACCCCCGGATCGTCGACATGAGCCTGATCGTGGCGGGCGGCAGGAAGAACGCGCTCGTCACCGGCCTCATCATTCAGGAGCTGGACCGCGAGAAACGGGTAGTCTTCCTGTGGCGGAGTTGGGATCACTATCAGATCACGGACGCGACCCACCGGGACTTCACGGCAGCTCGGATCGACTTTGCGCACGGAAACGCGATCGAAAGGGACTTCGACGGGGATCTGCTCATCTCGAGCCGCCACATGGACGAGATCACGAAAATCAGCCGCCGAACCGGGGAAATTGTTTGGCGGCTCGGGGGGAAGAATAACCAGTTCACGTTCGTGAATGATCCCATCGGGTTTTCACACCAGCATGACGTCCGGCGGATCGAGAACGGAAACTTGACGCTGTTCGATAACGGCTTCTTTCACACGCCGCCCTTCTCCCGGGCCGTGGAGTATCGGCTGGACGAGGGGCGGCGTACGGCGACCCTCGTTTGGGAGTACCGGCCGGATCCACCGCTCATCGGCTTCGCCCTCGGCTCGGTCCAAAGGCTCGAATCCGGCAATACCGTCATCGGTTGGGGTTCTGTTGTGGGCACGACGGTGACCGAAGTGACGCCGACGGGCGAGATCGTCGCGGGACTCGCGCTGGATCCCCCGCTCGTGAGCTACCGGTCGTTTCGGTTCGACTGGCCGCCGGTGCAAAAGGCCTCTGTGGCGATCGAGCCGGACGTGATCAACTCCAGCAGCCGCGCGTCGTGGCTGAACGTGACGATCGTGGGCGAAAGCTTCGATGCCTGGGAAATTGATGTTGCCTCCGTGCGGCTGGCGGGAACCGGGCCTGCGGACGCCGCCTCCGTACGACGCGATGCCGACGGATCGGGCGGAAAACACAGGCTTCACCTGCGGTTTGATCGAGGGCAGCTCCTGGCGGTCCTATCGCCCGGCTCGCACCGGCTGGACGTGAGCGGCTCTCTCTCCACCGGGGGCGGCTTTCGAGGATACGCCGACGTCAGGGTCATGGACCCGAACGAACCGAGATCGCGGCCACGCCGCGTCGAACTGGTGTCGGGTGCTGGCGCGCTCCCGGTCCAGGTGAGGATTGGAGACGGTGCCTCCCGATATCACAAGCTGAGCGTCTACGACACGCGGGGCAGACTCGTCCGCCGGTGGACGGCGCCGGCCGATGAAGAGGGTCAACTCTCGTGGGACGGGTCGCGGTCGGACGGCGCTGCCTCCGCTTCAGGAGTCTATTTCATCCGCGTCGAGGGCTCGAGCGCCCCGGCGACCCTCAAGGTCGTCATTGCTCGCTAAAGTCCGTCTGTGCCTTGGGGCGAGAGCGGGAGCCCCAGAAGGACCCAGCGGATCGCCGAGCGGAACATGATCTGCTCGGTCCGGAGCGACGCTTCGGCACGGCGCCCCACGAGCGAGAGTCCGAGCGCACGCGCTTCACGCCACGCGTAGCGAAGTAGCACGGAGAGCGCGATCACCCCTCTTGCCGCCGCAGCCACGAAGGGGCCCCGATGCTTCTGGAGGAAGCGCACCCGGCCCTTCAAGTTCTCGACGAACATGGGCCCGGCGACCGGCGCGCTGCTGGCCCCCCCTACGTGCATCACCGGTGGCGCGGGGAGATAGACAACCTTCCATCCCGCGCGGTGGATGCGCCGGCACCAGTCCATCTCCTCGCCGTACATGAAGAACTCGGGATCGAATCCGCCCACCGTCCGCACCACCTCGCCGCGTATCACCAGGAATGCCCCCACGATCCAGTCCACCTCGCCGGCCCGATCGTAGTCGAACCAGGGGAGGTGGAACGAGGCGAACGACCGGAGTCCCGGGATGAGCCGATGGATGCCGAGGGTTTCCCCGAGAAGGTTTCGGAGGCCCAGGAAGGAGTGGCAGGAACGCTGGAGCGTGCCGTCGGGGAATACGAGCCGGGTGGCCGCGACTCCGGCCTTGGGGTCGCGCTTCAGGTAATCCACGCAAGTTCGCATCGCGTCGGGATGGACCACGGCATCCGGATTGACGAGCGCATAGAATTCCGTCGTCTCCTGCTCCAGCACTTGGTTGTTGGCGCGCGCGAAGCCGACGTTTCGGGCGTTCTCCAGGACGCGCACCCGCGGAAACTCGCGACGCACCAGCTCGACGCTCTTGTCGGAGGAAGCATTGTCGATGAGGTAGATGCAGGGGCTCACGCCGTGCTGGGCTTCGAGAGAGGCAAGACAGGGACCGAGGTGGGGCGCCGAGTTGTAGCTCACCACGATCGCGATGGTCGCGGGCGCCGGAGCGTTCTCCCCGGCGGGTGAACTCCGCTCCGCGGCGGCGGGATTCATCACACGGCATGTTACCACAGCCGTGGCGGCCCACCGCGACGATTCCGCCTTTCCCGGCGGGACCGGCGAAAGTACGATCCCCGCATGGCGCATTCGGAAGCGGCGGCGGGCACGGCGGACGTGGGACCGGCAGCAGGGGGGCCAGCGGCGAAGGGCTGGAGCTGGGTGCTGCTCATCGGTGCGGCAACGCTGGCACCGGTCGTCTTGCTTCTCGCCCTCGCGACCGATGCCTGGTGGCCGCTTCTCCTTCTGTGCGGCGCGGCGGCCCTCGGGACCTGGTCCCTTGTCGACGTCCGGGCGGCCTTCGTCGTCGCCGTCCTCCTGGCCACGTTCGTCGATTACAACTCGGGCAGGTTGACCTTGGAGCTGTCTGTCCTCTGCGCGTGGCTTGCCTGGACGGCCCTCCTTCTCCTCTGGCGAAGCGCCTGGAAGGGCTGGGTCCTTCCACCATCGGGGATGTTGACCGGCCTCCTGGTCTGGCTCGGCGCTTGCACGCTCGGGACGACCGTCGGACTGCTGAGCGGGAACCGGATGCAAGACCTCGGGCTCGAGCTGGCGGCCGCGCTCTGGCCGGCGCTGGGGCTCGGCATGATCCAAGTCTTCGGCCGAAAGAGCGCCGTCTACGCGGGGCTGGCCTTGGTGGCGATCGGACTGGCTCACACCGGATTCGGCCTGACCATGCTGCAGATCTACCACCAGCGGCTGGGAGGCGTCTATTTCACGACGGTGACGGGGATCGTGGCCGTGTGGCTCTGGACGGTCGCGCTGCTCGCCCCCAAGCGAAGGATTCGCATGCTCTGTCTCCTCGGCATGGTTCCCATGCTGGCGCACCTGCTTTTCTCGTTCACCCGAGGGTACTGGCTTGGATGCTTTGCGGGGCTCATCGTCGCCACGGTGCTCTCGTGGCGAACTCTCAGGCGCTTCGAGCCGAGCGCCCGATCGCGCCGGCTCCTGCTCCTTCCGGCGCTGCTCGTCATCATGGCGGCGACCGTGGGGCTGTCGGGCCTCTATTTCGGTGGCGGAGATCTCGGGTCCTCGATCGGTCGGCGGTTCGGCTCCTCCTTTTCCACCGAGGTGAGCGGCGAGACGCTCTCAAACGTTGCCCGCCTGGACGAGTACGATCGCGCGATCGGGGCCGCACTCGAATCGCCCCTCATCGGGAAAGGGTTCGGCTACACCATCATCACAAAAGATCTCCTGACCGGCGCGATCACGGAACATTGGGTCATTCACAACTACTACCTCCTCACCTGGCTCAAGCTCGGGCTCCTGGGCCTGGCGGCGTTCGGATTCCTGCTCTGGCGTCAAATTCGAGCCGCGCTGCGATTTGTCGAGGAGGATTCTTCATGGCTCGGCAGAGTCTGGGCGATCGCCGCGGTCGCGGTGACGTGCCAAGTGCTCGTCATCCTGCTCACGAACTATTCCCTCGCGAACGTGAACACCGCGTTCACCTTCGCCTATGTGTGGGGCGTCTTCTGGGCGATACGGTCGGACGCGCCTCGGGTGAGATAGCCGATTCCGTAACCACCCTGGCCCCAATTCGCCACGATCTCGGTCGTGCCGGCCCTCCTCTTCGTTTCTTTCCAGAAGCGCGGCACGCCTCCCACGTCCGACTCGCGGCCTGGAACGATGTCATGAAACGCGATCACGCCACCTGAGCGGACGAGTGGTGAGTACATTTCGAAGTCCGATTTCACGCCTTCATAGGAATGATCGCCGTCGATGAAAAGCAGGTCCACCGGCCTGCCTCCAAGCAGCGCCGAGACCCGTTCCACGGTCCTACGATCATGCGAGTCCGCTCGAAGGAGCGCGATCTTCTGAGCCGGGCGCGCGAACGACTTGTAGAGCGGAGCCCTCCATGACGGATAACCCCCACCGTACTTTCCGCCCGGAAGGTCGACGCTGATCAGCAGTGCGTCCCGAGCAGCGATCCGCGTGAACAGGAACAGGCTTCCGCCGCTGGCGGTTCCGATTTCCAGAATGACTTCCGGAGTGCGCGCCGCCAGGACGCCGAGAAGGGCCGCGATTTCGAGCCGTATCTGCACGGGGCTGATTCGGATCCCGAAGTAGCTGAACTCATACGCCAGGCTCAGCGCCCGTTCCGGGTCGTCTGACCGCTTCGCGCGGCTCCGAAAATCCCGGATGGCGAACGGGGCAAGCGCCGTGTGAATTCCCGTCTTGACCACTCGTCGCGTCCAGTGGACCGCTGGATGGAGTGCATTCATAGCGACCACCCTTTACGTGGAGATGGTGGCGATTTCCGCCGCCCAAATGCTCAGGAGCCCCAACCAGATCACGGCGGTGGCCGCGATCCGCCGCGGCGCGAGCGCTCGAACGGCGCCGGCCGGGTCCGCGAGCACGCCCGCCGTGAAGAGCGCGAAGAAGGGCATGAGCGGGAAGTGGAACCGCGAACCGCCGAAGAAGACGAAGTGGGTGGCGAGCCAGCAGCCCAGAACGGCAAGGAACGTGGCGCGAACCTCGTCCCTAGGATAGATCAGGAACCCCAGCGACCCCAGGAGCATGAGGAGCGCGTAGGGCCCGCTCACCAGCAGGTGGAGCCAGGCGGGAAGCGCGCGGTATTTTTCTCGCAATCGGGTCGTCCGGTTGCCGGGGTTCTCGTGGAAGGAGACCACGATCATCTCGCCCTCGGTCCCGAAGACCCGCGCGACCTTCGCGACCCCCATCAGGACGAACCGGGCCGGATGTTCGCGAATATAGCGGGCCGCGGCGCCGATCGCCGCCGAGCTGGCCGGTCCTTCCGCGCCCGCGCGGCTCACCATCCCCTCCGGCACATCCGCGGTGTAGCCGCCGGTCGCGTTCGGGTTGTTCCCGATCAGGAGATTCGCGCCCGTGTTGGTCGCGAGCGTCGGGGCCCCGAGCACGACTTGATTTCGAACCATCCAGGGCCCCGCGACGAGCAGCCACCCGAGCGCGATGAGACCGACGCGCGCCGCCGGGAGACGCTCGCGCATGAGGATCGCCGCGAGCGGAAGCGCCGCCGCCAAGAGTATCGCCGCCGGCTTGAGGAGCGCGAGGCATCCGAGGAGCATCCCGAGCCCGAGCGCAGGGCCCCACGCACGGGCGTCCGCGCCCGCGTCCGACCAGAGGCCCCCCCGCCGCGCCAGCACGGCGGCCCCCAAAAGAACCGCCGTGAATACCGTCTCGGGCATGAGGAGCCGCGTGTACGTGACCGCCGAGGGATAGAGCGCCCAGATCCCCGCGGCCCAAAGCCCGACGCGCCGCCGGGGCGCGGCGAGCAGGTAGAGAAGCAGCACCGAGCAGGCGTCCACGCCCGCCTGCGCCAGGCGGATCGCCATCGGGTCGTGGCCGGCCACGCGATAGATCCCGGCCGCGAATGCCGGATACCCCACGGGACGATAGGCAGTCGGATGGCCCTCGTCGCTGTAGGCGCCAGTCGTCGCCAGGGTCCAGGCGAGCCTGTCGTACTCGACCTCGTCCGAAAAGAGCGCCCTCGGAGCGAATAACGCGAACCCGATCCGGAGCGCCAGGGCGACCGCGACGATCAGCCAAATGACGCTGGGGAAACGGGTTCCGGACGCGGCTCGGTCCAAGGCGGTCCCATGTGGGAGTGAAGGGCGAAAGATGACGCTGGATACTACCAGCTTCGTGTGGTAGATTCTGTTGAGTGCCGCGATTTGGCGGCCTGGAATCACCGACCCTTGAAACTAGTTCCGAGAGACTAGAAAGGGGCCTTGTGCAAACCCCTTTCCGGATCCGGAAGGGGGTTTTTCGTGCCCGTCCCACACTCCGCCGAACAGGTCCGCGAAAAGGCCGAGATCGTCGACGCCGACGGTCTTCGCCGCGCCGTCACCCGTATCGCCCACGAACTCATCGAAAAGAACGGCGGCGCCAAGGACCTCGTTCTGGTCGGGATCCGGCGCCGGGGCGTGCCCCTCGCCAACCGCATCGCCGCCAAGATCCGCGCGTTCGAGGGAATCGAGGTCCCGGTCGGGGCGCTCGATATCACCCTCTACCGCGACGACCTCCAGACCATCGCCCACCAGCCCGTCGTCGGCGCGACCGACATCCCCGTCGCCATCGACGGAAGGGTCGTGATCCTCGTGGACGACGTCCTCTTCACGGGCCGGACCGCGCGCGCGGCGCTGGACGAGTTGATCGACTTCGGCCGCCCGCGCGCGATCCGGCTCGCGGTCATCGTGGACCGCGGGCACCGCGAGGTGCCGATCCGGGCCGACTACGTCGGCAAGAACGTGCCCACCTCCCGACGTGAGGTGATCATGGTCAAGGTTCAGGAGATCGACCACCACGACGGGGTGTCGATCGGGGAGATGCTGTCATGATCGGCAATCGCAAGGATCTCCTGGGACTCGAGGAGCTGTCGGCCGAGGAGATCATCTCCATCCTCGACACCGCGAGGACCTTCCGCGAGGTTCTCGACCGGCCGATTCCCAAGGTGCCGTCCCTGCGGGGGCGCACCGTCGCCAACATCTTCTTCGAGCCGAGCACGCGCACGCGGCTCTCCTTCGAGCTGGCCGAGAAGCGCCTGAGCGCCGACACGGTCAGCTTCCAGACGAGCGGATCGAGCGTGTCGAAAGGGGAGACGCTCCGGGACACCGCGCGCAACATCGAGGCGATGGGGATCCACATCGTCGTGATCCGCCACCACGCCTCGGGCGCGCCGCACTACCTGGCCCGGCACCTCGACGCCGGCGTCATCAACGCTGGAGACGGGGCCCACGAGCACCCGACGCAGGGGCTGCTCGACATCTTCACGATCCGCGAGCGGCGGGGCAGAGTCGCGGGGCTCAAGGTCGCGATCCTCGGCGACGTGATGCACAGCCGCGTGGCGCGATCCAACATCTGGGGGCTCACCAAGCTCGGCGCCTCCGTCACCATCGCAGGCCCGCCCACGATGATGCCGGCGGAAGTGGAGCGCTTCGGAGTCACCGTCGCGAAGAGCGTGGAAGCGGCGATCGAGGGCGCCGACGTGGTCAACATCCTCCGCATCCAGCTCGAGCGGCAGCGTGGGAGCCTCTACCCCTCGCTTCGCGAGTACGCGCGGGTCTACGGGGTGACTCGCGAGCGGCTCCGCCTCGCGAAGTCTGATGTGACCGTGATGCACCCGGGCCCGATGAATCGCGGCGTCGAGATCGCGCAGGATGTCGCCGACGGCGAGCACTCGGTCATCCTGGAACAGGTCACGAACGGGGTCGCCGTGCGCATGGCGGTCCTCTATCTCCTCGCCGGCCGCGACACGCCCGCCGAGGCCGCCGAAACCCCTACCGTGGAGGCCAAAAAGAGCCATGACGAGCCCACTCTGTCTCCGCGGGGGTAGGATCCTCGACCCGGCGCGCGGCATCGACCGCTCGCAGGATCTCTGGCTCGACCAGGGGAGGGTCGCGGGTTGGGGCGAGGACGCCCCTGCAGCGCTCCGCTCCCGTCCCGACGTCGAGGTGATCGACGTGCGCGGCGCCGTGGTCTGCCCGGGGCTGGT
>Ga0184639_10000699_pt1 | contig 13474 bp, 28 predicted proteins | sample PLM31_170_b2_FD_133155 | JGI IMG/M metagenome (GOLD analysis project Ga0184639, IMG submission 133155) | Groundwater sediment microbial communities from an aquifer in East River, Colorado, USA - PLM3-1_170_b2 | ecosystem: Environmental > Terrestrial > Soil > Riparian zone | place: USA: East... | reverse complement strand
CTTTACCGCAAACCCCGTTGCAAGTAACGATAACCTTACATGCTAACGGTGCGGCACAAGTGACCGCAAACGTCCAAATTTCTCAGCTAGAGCTAATGGACCTACTAGCAACGCTCTTGCAGACTAACGTTCGCTCGCTATTGCAACAGCAAGCGATGATTATCAATCCTAATAAATCCAATAAATCTACTTTTCATAACGCGGCCGCGCAACATGGAACATGTAAATGCGACGATTGCGTGAAGACCGGCATTTATGATCCTTCGTTAATGGAGGCAAAATCCAATGGCGGCGAAACGCGTCAAGACGACAACAGTTAAGGAAGAGTTGCCGGAAGAATTAGTTCCTGAAGTAGATATGTCTGGTGACATGTCTAATATATCCTTTATACTTCAACAATTCAACGAGTCCGCCCTCCGTATTGAAGTCTATAAAGACGAATCAGGACACATGGAATACTGCGAAACTATACGCGGTACGAATCAAATCGATAAAGATTCTATTCGCGATACATGGGGTGGTGGAAAATTTGAGTTAAAAATTTTCGAGAATGATTCCCTCGAAAACACCATTACGTTTCGCGTGGCCAAGAAATCCCTAGCTATTCCTCAAAATAACGGTTCTATTGAATCCGGTCTACTCCGCGAGCAAAATAGTTTCTTCCAACGTATGGTTCTTACGCTCCTATCAAACAAATCTGAAGGTCCTACGTTCAAGGACATGGTAGAAATGATTACCAAGCTGAACAATCCCGCATCACCCGAGAAGACATTGGAAGTACTTCTAAAAGGTATGGAACTTGGTAAATCCGGTGGTGGTGCATCACCCGACTGGAAATCGGAATTGATTCACACGATCAAGGATCTCGGGCAAACGGTATTACCTTCCGTAGTTGAGATAGCTGCGGCGTCACAGCGACAAGCACAACCAAATGGTAATGGACATATGCAAATTCCAGTAACATCTGAAACGGTAATCAAACAGGCGATAACCGAAATGAAGAAGAAAGTTATCGCTGGGTTGCCTGTCGGCCTCGCGTTGGACTGGATTGTATCCAATGCTGGTGAGTACCAACATTTACTCAAGGCGTTGCTTGAAGCCGGCTACGAACGTTTCGAGGCGCTTGATGCTGATTTGAAAAACGAACCGTTCAAGTCGTGGTTTACTAACCTTCATGAAGGATTAAAGAATATCTATGCCGGAAATTCCAGCGATACGCATGATGACGATAGCGACAGGACAGCAAGGGACGTGGGAAACGCTACGCGTGATGGCCGCACTGGTTAGGAGTGCAACGCAAAACGAAATTGTAACTACGTTCGCGTTCCAACTTTTTGAATCATGCGAATGCACAAGGTGTTTGAACTGTGTCGTTGAATTAATCGACATGTGGACGCGTGAACATTTTGCGTACATGCCCGATGGAGACATTGAAGTTATCAATACGCCGGCATATGATATCCAATTGATTGCTGAGAACGGAAGGTTCGACGGTGATTGTGACGACGTTGCGGTATTTGTTGCAGCACTGTTCAAGTCGCTCGGCTTGCAAACCCGTTTCGTGGCCATCAAAACAAAGCCGACCGAAAACTTTTCGCACGTTTACGTCGAAACACTGGCGGGTGACGAATGGATTACGGTAGACCCAACTGTTCCGTATGGGACGATTCATCATCATTACGGAAGGATGATTCAATATGCTTAACGAAGTATGTACGACAGTACTTTGTAAAGACGGTCGTGCGGCCGTGGCGAAGATGTGGTTTACGTGGAATTACCTACGCGATACTTTCCCTAATTTCAACGCTGCTTCCTTTGAATCTACCGCGCATTCAATTCAATCAGCATTGGACGCCGTCGATAGTTGGTATGCGGACTTGATTCCTTTCAATCCTACGTGTTGTACGATTGATGATATTGGAAAACAGGCGGATTTAATCACCAATCAAATGCTTGTATCTGTCGGAGCAGCGAACATTCCTGAGCCACCTCCATTGACTGATTGGACTAGTGTCATTCTGATCGGCGGAACAATTCTCTTACTTGTCGTATATTCGCCACAAATCAAAAAGGTGCTGAAATGATTTATGAATTAGCGCCATTCGCTAGAGCTAATTTCAAAGAAACATGCCTGTTGCTCATAATGATGTTCGTGCAACGTTTACAGGAAAACCTACATGGCTGACGAAAAAATCCAGTGTAAGAAATGCGGACGCCAAGTCCTAAAGATCAAAAAAGCAATGTGGGAACATGCGATTCGATTCCACACAGAGATGGTATTCAAGACTCTCGCGGAAAAAATGGCAAACAATAATAACGGGTCAGACGGACTATTCAGCATCGGCCATGGACTCGGAAAGGAATTGCAATCATCCGGCGTCGGATTAGTAGACGTGATTAAGAATATCGCCGGAAACCGGGTGTTCTCCAGGAAAGGACTAAAATAATGTCACGTAAGAGCATTGATCCTAACAAGTACTGGTATGATAAAGGTTTCGACGATGCAGTTCTAGGAATCCGCCCGCGCAATCGCATGAAGCGATACATACAAGGTTACAGGGACGGAAAACATTACACCGATACTCGTGAGAAATACGGGATGAAAAATCCCATCACTCGCGAACAAATCACAGCAACGCAGAAAAAACGCTATGCTAAGCGGCGTAAGTACACGGGTGCAACAGCACCCGAACCAGCAAAAAAGAATCCTCCGGCACAAATGATTTACGGCCGTGTGCTTGAAGTTAAGGCGCAAAAAACACAGGATCACAAATGTGACGCGGAGTGTAAGCGTTACGGACATCGGTATGTCCATAAGTTCAATTCACCAGCGCAAATTTACGGTTTACCAAACGGTGATGTCCTGATCACCAGAAATAAAAGGTGAACTACAGAAACCTTGAATAACGGACGGTAGTAGTCTCAACAATTTAAATTTTCGTCGGAATGTTTGGCCGCATTCATGACGACCAAAGAAAGTAACAAGGGATTGATGGTTAGTCTAACCCTTCCATCAATCCCTTTTTCTTTGGACTCATACAATGAAAGGATATATGGCAGGTGTATATAACAGACGACTGATGTATTTTGATGGGATTAGTCTTGGCAGATGTTCATCATGTTCATCCGACGGATTGTCTGGGTTAGGTTTTGTTCCGCCTGATCCGACAACGATTGCGTTGATGTTTGCACAGGTAAAATTAACGATAGGTAACGCAATCGCGGTGATCGAAGATTTTCTTGGAATAGGTCAAGGCCGGCAAGAGGCAGACCTGATCGTACCGACGCAAAATTTGGTCACAGCGCAAGTCCTAGCGCCTATTTCTGAAGCTGTCCAATATTTGGAAGATATGAACTGCTCACAACTGAACGAATATTTGGATGTATTGAATAAATCAGAAACGGAGTGGCTGACATTCTTGCATGATCCTCGATGGACTGATGGGCGAGCTGCATCACAAGCAGAAGCGACGTTAGCGCCGTATTTCGGCGGGCTTCGCAAAGACCTGACCGATGAAATCAAGGCTCGATGCATTGGAATTATCGGTGTTCCCGGTGGAAGCAATAACACGATTCTATACGCAGGACTAGGATTAGGCGCGTTGTTGTTATTACCGCGACTCATGAAACGGAGTTAATCCAAATGGCGAGACTTTGGAAAACTATTGATGGCGAACCGTTTTTAATCAATCCACATTTAGCGATTGTGGGAAACCCAAAGAAAGGAAGATCAAATCGTATGGCAAAACGTAAAGTGTCTCGGTCACGTGGACGTAAAGCAACATCACGGCGGCGAGCACGCACCACGCGAATCACATCGTCGTATTCAAAGAATCCGTTTACTGTGCCGGGGGTCGTGATCGGTAATCCCAGGCGTCGGCGGAAGAGCGGATTCGCCCTGAATCGCAGACGGAAAGGAAAGAAACATTACCGCAGAAATCCAGCGGTTTTCGGATTGCAATTACCCGCACTGCAAACTGTAGCATATGTCGGCATTGGATTTGTCGGCACTCCCGTACTCGAAGGATTTCTGTCGTCTTTCATGCCGACCACATTTGCCACAAGCACATTAGGTAAATATGTAATAAGAATCGGCAGTCTGCTTGGTCTATCGTGGGCGGGCCGTGCGGTGATGGGAAAAACACAAGGCAACATGATCGCCATCGGTGGAGGTGTCTATTTGGTCACTTCACTGATAAAAGATTTCATGCCTGGTGTGATCCCAGGTCTCAGTCAATACGTTCCTGGTATCGCTGCATATCAAACACGATTGAGTGCCTATCAAACGCGACTCAGCGCATACGATAAACGCATGCTTGGACAGATGCCACGCGGTCTTGCGGCGCCCGATTTCGGAGCGCGCAATACTGCGAATTCCGCTGGTGACGGTGGAATGAACATCGTTGCGCAACGTTTTCGGAGATTTCAATAACACCATTTCACAGAAAGGAATACATTAGATTATGAATCCGCTCAATGCCCCAATTCCCGGACAATGGGAATCCTACGTCACGCAAACTGGAATCGGTTTGGAAGTGATTCCGCACATGATTTACGATACGGCGACGTATGTGGACAACGTTACCGTGGATTTACCGTTTTTTCAAACCAACAGGGCAACGGCTGATTTGACCAATATTCAACAGCCGGGGTTGCTTCCTTCACCGCAAGCATTCTTGATCCAATGTATTGGCGTTGGATTCAAAGTACAACCACAAACGGTCGACGCTGGTGCTGCAGCGCCTACGGTTTTTGCATCGCTATTGGATGACCTGGTACAGTTATCCAACACCGGAATTTTCCGTATGGTGATCGGCGAAAAGCGTTACGGACCATGGCCTCTCTATCGCTTGCCGATTTCAACCTACGTGAAAACGTCGCTTGCATCGCAGGCTGGCGCGGAGGCAGCTAACATTACGCAATTGTACGGACAATCGGATGGTCCGTTGTATGCGCTAATGCCGAATCTGTTGATCGCCCCGTTGCAGCAATTCAGCGTCAATTTACAATGGCCCGCGGGCGCTATCAATACCACATCGGGAAATATCGTGATGACTGTTTTACTTGACGGACAAATGTCACGAGCAATTCAGTAGAAGGGAGTAACGCACCATGCAAGGTTTTGGCGATTCTCCTCTCGAAATAATGGCTTGTCAGGCAATGCTGGACGGGCGTTGTTTCCTGCAAGCGTTTACCTATTCAGCATCATGGCAAACGGGTACAACAACAGCATTGGGCGCGAATGCTACCGTAGAAATCGGTACTCAAATTAACTCTGACGCGGACTTCGTAATTCAAGAGGTTGAGTTTACGAGTACGACCGCTGCAGGAACATTTCTAGCTACAGCGGATTATCTGTTGACAGTCGTATTGTCTGGTAGCGGTAGGCAGATAATGAATCAGGCACAAATGATCGCGAACTACGCCGGATCATATCAAGCAGCACAAGTTCCTCGCCGCTTACCTATGCCGATTCTGGTAACGGCTAACGGTACAATCACGTCAGTATTGGTGAACCGGACTGCGGTGGCTGCAAATCGTGCTGATTTCTCGATGCACGGTTTCAAGGTCTACTACACAATGGATAAGCAAGGTATCACGGGCGACCGCACACAGATTTTTCACATTCTCTAGCGTGTAAACACAGCGATTTTTCCGGTTTTGCGCACAAACTAAAACCGGAAGAAAGGATTTTTATGGCACAAGATGTGCGTGGGACGGATGTGGTCATAATAGGCGCACTGATATGGTTGATTTGGAAGAGTATCAATCCTCAGATATGCATGCCTAGCAACATGCCGAATACCGCTGAACCACAATCTTCAATGACGGGACCGGCATGGACGCGAAATATTGAGGTAACGGAATGATACGACAACAACGGCAGACTTTGGTCCAGGAATTTAATACTATTCCTTTTACCGCCGGGGTGGCCGCCTCACCAATCAGTGCGTCTTTAGGACCATCATCTTTAGTATCTACTGTTATTTTTTCTGTACCTACTGGCGCAGCAAATAGTGTTTTTCTAGGTACAGATGCGGGTGTAACTATTCTCAGCGGTTTGGAAATTCCGCCGGGTTCACCGCAACAATACCGCGTCGTCAACGAACGCGAATTGGTTGAAGTAGAATCCGTGTTACTGGATTTACTTTTATCACTGACATGCCGACGCTCGAATGCGGATATCGTTCCTATAGTTGTCTGGGATCTATCCAAAATGTATTTAGTTGCTACAGCGCCGACGGCAATGGCAATCGGTGTATTTAAGGAAATGTGGATTTGATATGGGCGTCACATTAACTTCATTTGGCGGTGGCGGAAGAGCAGCTTTACTTGTTTTTAGTTCCTCTCCACTAACCGCTGGCACAGTTGGCACTCCTTATGCGGAGGCTTTCGTTGCTTCCGGCGGATCTCCGGGTTACACATGGGCGATAACCGCTGGCTCATTACCGGCGGGCTTATCATTGTCCGCAGCCGGAGTAATTTCCGGCACACCCACAGCAACAGGAACTAGCAATTTTACCGTCCAGGTTACCGACAGTGCGGGAAGAACTGCGAGCAAGGCATTTGCTCTGACAATCAACGCATTGGTGTTTACAGAGAACTTTAATCAACCGAATAATTCCGCCGGCTTCGGCTCGAATCAATGGATGACAGAAATGGATGGCTTAGTAGTCAATAACTACGAGTACTTCCGCATCCTTAACAACCAACTACAAACCGTGCGTCTAGGCGCAGGAGCTACAGGCAGCGGAGCGCATGCCAGACCGCGATTGCTAGTTAATGCGTTGTGGGGCATTGCTCAGTACGCGCAATGTCAATTTATAGGCCGGACTGGTGATGCTCGGGCGGGCGTTACGGTCATGGCAAGTTTTGGTTTATCTACATCAAATATTGGTGCCGGAAATAATCCAGCATTCAATGGATACTTTTTGATGATAGGTGTTGGCGGGTTTCGTTTACAACGTTACACTATCGCAGCGCCTACTTTGGGCGCTGGACCTTACGCCGCAGTCGCGGGTGATGTTATCCGCTTGGAAGTGACACCTGCGGCCGGTCAAAATAATCTGGTTGTCAAGGTTAATGCAGCGATCATTGATACCGTAGCTGACGCGAACGCAGCACGGCCCGTTTTTGAGGGCAGTCCAGGTTTCTGGAATCAATTCATCAGTCTGGTGGCAACCGATGAATCGCGCTGGGAAAGCTACGAGGCGGGATCATTGTGACCGTCAACGAATTAATCGACAAGTTCGCTGACGCTATTGCTTACGCGGAAGGATACTACGTTACTAGTTCACGTGCAGAGCGTAATCATAATCCGGGTAATTTGACTGTGGATACTACGGGTACAAGTATAGGAAACGATGGCCCATTCATGGTATATGCTTCACCAGACGACGGATGGGAGGCGCTCAAAAAACAAGTGGAACGTATGATTGATGGTACAAGTCAATACTACAATCAGACAATGAGCATCCTTGAAATTGCATATAAATACACAGCAACTGACGCTTTGGCTTGGGCGCGTAACGTCGCAAGTCGATTAGGGGTTTCGACCGATATTACGCTAATGGATCTATTAAGTGAAAAATCTCTTATGTCTGGCGGGATCATTCTCGCCATTCTCGCCATTATTTTTCTTTTCAGGAAAGGATAACACGCAATGCCGACTTACCGTTTGATTCTTGAAGGAACTGACCCTACTGTCGGAACATATTGGGCAACGGGCGCAACCTATCCTGGTTGCGAACGCGTTCTTAATCCCACTCCATGTGACGGTCAATCTTTTTTCTCGTTACAGGAAGCTATTGATTACGCCAAAGGTAAGGGTGAAATCCCCGTCAAGGTGAGTACGTTGCAGGATGTTGACGATATCCTCGCAGGAACCAAGCAAATCACGGACGATATGATATTAAATGGTGGCGGCGGAATATTCGGTAATATTTCAACTCCTGTTCTTGTTGGTGGTGGCTTATTAATATTGATGATGCTGTCGCGGCCTAAACGCGGAAATGCGTAATGACCACTCGTATTGAATTTAACTGTTACTACCAGGGTGGTGTGGTTCTCCGTAATCAAACGTATTGTCCGCTAACATTGGACGGAGAACCCTTACTGCACACAGAAACAAATATCGTTGAAGATGTTTACGCTTCATCGTCTCTGTTATGGCTGTTATTGCTTTTGTTTTGGGCTGCTAACCGAAGGAAATAGCCGATATGCCCGTTTGATTCGCTCTATACGTCTTTCCTCCTTCAGGTCAAGCGCGTCTTTGCGCCATTTGAGGTGTCGTATTATAGCGTCCGCAAGCTTGTCTATTTCCTTATTCTTTTCATCATTTGTCCATATGATAGCCATTTAATTTTTCCTCTTTCCTGAATGGCGCTTGATGATGTGAGCCACTAATAATTGCTGAGAATAAAATCCTCGATTAGGTATGCATTCCCAGCATTTCCATTTCCGCTTACCTTTTTTATTTATATATTGATTCATGTTTATTCTTTATTGACTTCGTGAATATGGATATCCGGATTTGCACAACATTTACTAAGATATTTAAGTATTAATTTATAACGGATTTCTTTTGAATGTGTACTATCATTCACAATTTGTCCACTCATCCAACAGTTCCGGCAATACCACATCGCGATTTGTTCCTTATTTACCCACTTTCCCTTTTTACGCACGGCAACCATCGCATTGAAACATTCCGCGTTCGCATTTAGGATGGTAAAGTACGGGTGAATCCGGCGTAAAAATCAACGAATCTTCTAACGTTTCGCTACAGCGAACACAATCAAACATTTGTTTACAGTCTTCACAGATGTGTTGACGGATATACATAGTTACCTCATTTCATTAGAGTAAGTTTCTGGAATTTTGCGTTCTTCAATAGAAAATCCCCATTAATCAATATATGAATTTCCATACTTTCAAAGTGCTTACCGTAGCGAAGCATTAACTTTGAACCGCCGTTAGTATCGAATAAAAACATGTAACGGACATTATCAATCATCATGCGAGCGTTGTTTGTAGTGTCTTCAAGTATGATTCTCATTATCTAACTCCATACCTTCACTAAATTTTTACTCATATCCGCGATTTCATTTATCTATTTCCTCGATATTCCATGGCCTTGTTTCCTGTTCATTTATCCACGCCCGTTTTGGACGGGATTGTCGTAATCGTTTCTCTATGATAACATCCATGCATGCGGGTGTCCCATCACGCAAGGCTTCTTTAACAGACTTCCTCCGGGTGATCCGGTTTATGTCACCATTTACAAACGCATCTATGGATTGCGACTTGTCGAGTCCTTTGGATTTCCACTCACCCCTAAATTTGTAGAGTTTTGGTTGATAGAAATGGCACTCCCCTTCTCCAACTAGTGACCAAGATCCGCACTCATTGTCAGTAGTTAACTGATCTGTAGTGAAAACAGAATCAGTATCACAGTAATATACCCGTTCGTTTAACTGTGAGAGTAAATGTAGTCTGGCTTTTGAGGTAACCGCTGCGCTCAGATGAGGTAGCAAATGTGCCGCATGCGAGTATCGTTCGTAGTAAGCAAATCCTGTCGGACGTCCGTTCTGTGGATTGACAATAGGTATCGCATTTGCTGGTGCTGCAGCTTCGGTACAGTAGACTTTCTTAAGCGGTGATTGACCGAACTTTCCGTAAAATGAGTTCATCTGAAATTTGGCTATAGAACGATTTGGTTCGTCCGCTTCCTTTTTAACTCGATACAATTTGCTGATAAACTCTTTAAAAATTGGTAACGTACGAAAATAGACCGCTTTAATGATGCGCTGGATTTTGCAACCGAGCGATTCCGCATGAATTAACTCTTCTACTGTCCAAACAGATTTAAATCGTCCTGTTGGGAAGAAAAGTTTTTCACGTTGCAACGGGAGAATTGGTAAGTACATATCAGGCACAAATACGTCCGCGTACACAAAACCGTAATCAGTATCTCGTAGACATCTGGACTCCGCGATGTACTGCACAGGAAGGTCTGTTTGCATAACGTAAGGATACATACTATTCACATCATAACAATATAGATGTGAATGGTATTTCTGGAAAACCTCTGTGCGCCCCCCGTGGTAGGCATAACGCACGAATTCCGAGATTTTTTCGTGCGGTTTCCACAACGTTTCTTTCAGGAAATCCTTACGAAAAACTTTCAAGGAATGACCAGCGAATGTCTCAGACATCATTCCCGTTTGCTCAAAAAAGATTTCGATTACTTCATAGAGACCACGACAATCTTGTTCATTGTATTCGAGTAGTTCCTTACAATAATGCATGTCGCTGAAATCATAGTTAGTTTTCTGATGCTTGACATTGAAGGAAACGGTAAGCTGACGGAGGCTCGCAGGCAAAAGACGAAACGAATCGCAGAGTTTTGCGTGACAATCCCCTTTTCGGATATCCATTCCAAGTACCATCGAACCACTACAATAGAAAGACACTTTCCAGTCCGTCCGCATTCGCAGCAAATCGAATATGAAATTCATGTCGTATCGCCCGCCAAAATGGGCGAACCATCTCCAATGTCGGTACTTCCATTGCATAATATGATTGAGGAAATCTTCCGGTTTTTTGAAATGATAGTAATCATCACCGTCGAAACAACCAATTACTTCTAGATTCCACCACCCGGAAGCCTCGATATCCCATGTGCCGTATTGGAATGACGTCGGTTGAATGAGAGGTCTTAGGGATATGTTGATATTTGCGTTCATTGAGGTTATTTATTGCGTAATCTGCGGGCTTGTTTGTCGTATCCTTTTAATTGCCTTACTAATACAGCAATATCAGGATTTTTGATCTTAGGAAATTTTATGTAGAATTCTCCAAGGTAAAGACGGATATCCGACTCGCTTTGAAACGATGTTGAATTTCCTCTCAAGCTCTACACAAGTATTTGCGTCCAGGCGCGACATTAACAAATCACAGTAAGTCATCACATCAGCCACTTCCTCAAGAATAGCCTGACGCTTTTCGTCTAGCGTGAAATCGCCTCTAACAATTTTCTTAACCAGATTGCATAGCTCCCCCGCTTCGCCTGCAATAGCCAACGCCCATATTTCAGGAGGCCAGTCAAAAAGCTTATGTTTGAAAGATGTGTTGCAACGCTCAGCATTTATCTTTTGAAAAACGGCGTAAGTTAAATCACTTGTCGGTTTCATGCTTCCCCCTTGTAAAAATCTTCATCGTCGTAATCAAGAATGTTATCTAGTCCGTTCAATTCATGAAAATCCTCCATCATGGCATAAAGTTCCTCTAGTTCTTCTTCGGTAAAGTCCTCTTCATCGGTATCGGTTTCCGTTTGGATGTGCGATTCATCGTCGAGATAGCGGTGATATTTGTCGCGCTTTTTAGGCATTGTTTATCTTCCTTTACGAATGAGAAACAAGCCCGCGAGCATACCGCATAAGAAAATCACAAGCATGATTGCGATGAACATTTCCGGATGCTGGCTGAGGAATTCTGTCATATTTTCTCGCTTTCTTCATCGGGCCATTCATATCCACATCCACAATGATGAAATCCTGCGTGATTGGTTTCTAAGTCACAGCCGTGAGTGCATTGATTTAGGGACATTAGACTTGGGCATTCGATTCTCCCTATTTGCTCATTTCTTCTCTGCCAATCGTTCCATAGAAGTTTGCTCATTTTTCCTCTCTTTATGAATCGGATACAGAACTAGAAAAATGTTTTACCGATAACTGTCCGGTAGGCGTTCGCACCTTCCGGCGTTTCAATTTCAACGACGAGATACCAATATGTCCATTCCTTGTCACGATGCTTTTTAATTGTGATGGCAACATCTTTCTTCATCTGGAGAATATTTTCGTTGTTAGTGGGTTTGATTTTAATTTCCGATCGTTTCATTACCGCAGAATCATCGGGATTTATTTTTACAAGTCGAAGAAGGAAACGGGTAATGTTAATCATTTGATTTTCCTCTAAATGGGGGAGTCCGTAGACTCCCCACATTGTTAGAACGGAATGTCACCGTCAGTTGCCTTGAATTTTTCCTTCGCTTCCTCGCGGCCTTCAGTGGCGTCCTCTTCTTCCGGTACATAAATTACGTAGTCGGGTTGATTTGCCTGTTCTTTGTATCCATTTTTGAAAACGATGATGCTGATTCGTGTATCGTCGTCAATATCGATAACACCCGACATGAATGTACCGTTTTTGCCTTTCTTTAGCCAAAGTGCGCCTGTTCGAACCAAAGGCTTCCGCCCTTCCATGGTCTCAGGTTTCTTTTTACCTCGACGTTTAAATTCTACCATCTATGCCTCCTACAGCTTGAAATCGGTTTTGCTGGTTTTCGTTTTATTCAAACGCGCTAAATTGAATGCAACCGATTCTTCGACCGCTGCGATAACTTTGGCTCGCTGATCATCCGTCGAGATATAAGACGCTGAACCCAATAGTCCAATCTGATCAAGGGCTTTGCGTATTTTATTGACACGACGTGTTGCGAGCCGGACGAATTTCTGTTCTTTGGTTTCCCCTTCGGGGACTTGCGGTGTTCTTACTTTTCTAACCCTTTTTATTTTTTCCATTGTCAGAATTCCTTTTCCTTTTGATTGATAAAGCTTGTGCATTGGTTAAGCATGCATATCCGTTTGCAGTTAAAACAAATAGACATCGGGATTGATGTTTGTGATTGCTCCGAACAACTAAAAGAATAACTACTCGGAGAATCGTAATATTCAAACTTGATAGTCCGGAAATCCGTTGCCTTGCATCGCATGCAACGACGTGATGGTAATGGAGTTTCTTCGATTTCAAGTTCGATTGTGATTGTCATTAATCCGCCTTTCTGAGTTGACGTTCACGTTTCATCGACATGTAGTTGCCGGGTTGCTTCAGGAAAAACGTTAACGCCAGATCGTAGGCATGACCGAGCGTTATACGTTTACGCTTTGCCAGTTCTTTCATAAGAGCGTGAAGCTTGCTCGAAAGAAATAGAGTCACTTTAGCTTGTTCGGTTTCCGGCATGATTTATTCACCTCCTTTCAATCGGTCGAATCGGGCTTCTTGGGCAATTGAGGCTTTTTCCCTGCGACGCTCTTCGACTATGTAGTTGATCATAATATCGTCAGAGCAACGGAAATGTATGTAGACAATGTCATCCGTGTCTACTTCGAACATAAAAAGTTGCCCGGAACGTCGATTATCGCAGACAAAACATTTGCTAACTGACATTTTCTGATTCCTCCTCATCTGAACAAAAGATTAACAAACTTTCCGTCCATTCTGTTACGACAGTCACATAGTCTAGTACTTCGGGATTACATCGTGTACCAGGTTCAACATATCCATGATGCCGTAAAATTTGGGACAGCTCTTGCACTGTTTTTAAATGGCAAATATCACGCGGATAAAACGTGATTCCATTCGCATATAACAGTTCAACATTTGTTTCATTGTACAAAACAAACAAATTTCGTGT
>Ga0184639_10000697_pt1 | contig 13495 bp, 11 predicted proteins | sample PLM31_170_b2_FD_133155 | JGI IMG/M metagenome (GOLD analysis project Ga0184639, IMG submission 133155) | Groundwater sediment microbial communities from an aquifer in East River, Colorado, USA - PLM3-1_170_b2 | ecosystem: Environmental > Terrestrial > Soil > Riparian zone | place: USA: East... | reverse complement strand
TAAATCCGCCGTCGAGCATCTTGACGTTGGGGTGGCCGTAATATTCCAAAAACCACAGGCCGCGGGCCGCGCGCATATCGGAGTTCTCGCCGTAGAAAACGACTTCTTTCGACTCGCTCACGCCGCGCAGCTCGAGCACATGGTGGATCATGAACATGAACGCCTTAAGCGGCGCTTCGGTCGTATCGACAAGACTCAGGCCGAAAAGATCGAAGTGGGCTGCGCCGGGAATGTGACCGCGAGCAAAATCTTCCGCCGGCCGCGTATCGATGACGCAAAGAGCCGGCGACCCGAGGCTCTTCTGCAACTCCGCCACGGTTGTGAGCAGGGTGGTGCGAGTGTAAGCTTTAGTTTCCATAATGAACTCCGGTCGATTACAAAATGCAAAGTGCAAAATGAAAAAGGCAAAACTAACGGAAGCGAAGCCACTCTATCCATATCTGGTCATTTTGACTTTTGCAATTTGTATTCTGCATTGACTAAAAACTTGGGGGGATGCCTGATGCACCTGCGACGCGCGGTTCTTGTGTTAATAGTCGTCCTCCTGGCTACTGCCGGCTTCGCCTACCAGCTCGCGTTGCCGGGGCGCAAGCTGTCCTTTCCGGCCGATCATTACTCGCATCCCGACTTCAAGACCGAGTGGTGGTACTACACGGGCCATCTGGAGACCGAAAGCGGCAAGCGCTACGGCTATCAGGTTACTTTCTTCCGCTTCGGCGTGCGCGACCGGCAGAACGAAATGAAAGGCCCGCCGTTGTTCACCGAGCTTTATATGGCGCACTTCGCGCTGTCGGATATCGGCGCGAAGAAATTCACCTTCCGTGAGCGCATCAATAGAGGATTCGACGACAAAGCCGGCGCGGCTACGGATCGCTATTTAGTCTGGAACGAAGATTGGAAAGTCGAGGGCGATGTGAGGAACCATTCGATTCAGGTCAGTGAACGTGGGATCCGTTTACGCCTCACGCTCAAATCGCTCAAACAGCCTGTGTTGCACGGCGAGAACGGGTTAAGTCGGAAAGGAGAGGGCGAAGGTAGAGCGTCCTATTATTACTCGTTGACGCGGATGCAAAGCGAAGGGGAGCTGATCATCGACGGCAAGATGGAGAAAGTTCGCGGCCAGAGTTGGATGGATCATGAATTCGGCAGCAATCAGCTGCGGGAGGATCAAGTCGGTTGGGACTGGGTCAGCGTTCAGCTCGACAACAAGACGGAATTGATGCTCTATATCATGCGCCGAAAGGAAGGGTCAGCCGATCCCTATTCCAGCGGCACGTTGGTAAGAGCGGACGGAACGACCCGGCATTTAAACCTCAGCGACTATCGCGTGGAAGTTCTCGATCGTTGGAAGAGCCCCAAAAGCGGCGCCGCCTATCCGATGAGGTGGAAAGTGACGATCCTCTCCGAGTCCATTGATTTGGAAATCGATCCCGTCTTCCCGGCTCAAGAACTGATCACCAACAGAAGTACGCGGGTCACTTATTGGGAGGGCGCGGTGCGGATCAAGGGGAGAGTTCGCGACAAAGCGGTCACGGGCTCGGGCTACGTCGAGATGACAGGGTATGCTGGCAAATTGACTTTCTAGTTTGACGACCACGGAGCTTTTCAGTACATTAACGCGTAGATATGGATATATTTCTTACGGCGACAGAGGCCAAGCAGCGTTTTCTAAAACTCATCGCCGAGGTCAAGGGTGGAGAAAGAATCATAATCACCCACCACGGTAAGCCCGCGGCGGCTGTGGTTGACTTTGAGCGGTTACAACTGCTTACCGAACTAGCGCGGCTATGGCAGGACCCGCAGTCTTTAGCTCATATGCGTGCCGCTCATGAAGATCTCCGTGCGGGCCGCGTGTACCGCCTGAAAGGTGTCCCCACCGTGCAACGTCTCATCGCTTTGGCGCGCAAAAAGGGCCTGCTAAAACGGAGTGGCTGAGCCTGCTTTCACTCAAGCTTTTCTGCGCCGCTCCATTGAAGTCGAAAGGACAGCTTCAACGGCCGAGCTAGAGCTGCTTGACGGAACCTTAGCTCGCATCGTAAACGATCCGAATCTACCAGATCGTTTTCCCACATTTTATGATCCCCAACATTTGACTTTCCTCGTCCGGGCTGGCCCGTTCCTTATCGAATTTGCCGTGGATGAAGAGAGCGATACGGTCACTTTCGTGAGCTTGTTCTACCGCGCATAGATATCCCGAAATTGACTGCACTCAGGTTTCGCGCTACGTCCGTGGGACGACGGCGCAGCGGGGCCGATGACCGAAGAAGAAAAAACTCTCCTCGCCGGGTGCCGAAGAGGCGAAAAAGCCGCGTGGGATGCGCTTGTCTTGCAGTACTCAAACCCCGCGTATTCCACGATTAGAAGTACCCTTACGCTCCATCACACTTTGCCTCAAGACGACATCGTAGAAGACCTGCATCAAGATTTTTTTCTTGGCCTCTGTGAAAATGATTTTCGGAAGCTGCGCCAGTTCAGGGGCGACCACGGCTGCACTCTGGCGAGTTGGCTGAGAGTGATCGCGTCGCGCCTGACCATCGATTTCCTGCGAAAACATAGGGCGACCCAAACGAATTTGACCGACGAGGTTCTCATCGATTGGTCGGACCCTTCGGATCGGGTCAACGATGAAACACGCGCAAGCCAACTCAGGCAAGTCTTGCAAGAATTGCCACCGCGCGATCGACTGCTTCTGACTCTCACCTATCAAAAGGACCTTCCGCCTGATGAAGTAGCCGCTATTCTCCGTGTCTCGCTCAGCGCGATTTACACGCAGAAGAGCCGGGCCTTAGCCAAGCTCCGGGAATCACTCCGAAAATCTGAGATCTCGTAAGAAAACAAATACTCTTCCGTCTATTTGGGCAAGAAAACTCAAAGAACACTGTGGGGGTTTCCTTGATTGATCGAGATGATGAACAATTAGGCAAGCTAATTCGCCATCTGCGAACGGGTAAACGGCCCGCAACATTCACTGAGGGTTGCCCCGATGATGAGCTGCTCGCCAGCTATTCAGGTGGTTTGTTGGATGGCTTGGCGAAAGACCAACTGGAATCTCATCTGGCCGATTGCGAAATATGCTTGGACGCTTTGACCTCGGCGTGTGTCGCTACGGCTGACCCGCACCTCGAGCCTGTCCCGCAGCGGGTCATCGAGCGCGCCATGGGCCTTATCCCAGATAAACAAAGAAGCGAGGGCGTATTTGATCTCGTGGTGCGCCTGGCGCGGGATTCGCTCGAACTTGTAAGCACTTCGATGCGGGTCGTGCCGCTCGCTACGGCGGGCGCGATCAGGGGCAAGCGGCATCCGCCCAAGGCTTCGAGCGTAAAGGTGGAAAAGGAGCTGAAGAGGGTGAGTCTATTTGTCGAGGTGGAACCGCTCGGCGGCGGGCTCTGCCAAGTCAGCGTGACGGTTAAAGACGGTCAAGAGTCGGTGGCCGGTGCGGTCCGGCTGAACTTAATATCCCAGGGCCGGCAACAGGCCTCTTTTCTCGCCCGCCGGGGCTCGGCGACCTTCGACCGGGTTACGCCGGGGGAGTATCGCTTGGAGGTTGCTCAAACACGCCATCCTTTAGTATCAATGCGGCTGACGATTACGGAGGGGCACGATCATGGATGAAAAAGAGAAGGCCGCGCAGCTCGTCGACAGCCTGGGTCGGGGCGAAGAGCGAGAGAGCGAAAGCGGCCAGGTTGTGCGTGGCGGCGCGCGCCGCGACCGGGGAACGAAGCAGGCGGATCTCGTCCTGGAAGCGTCGCGGGAAGGCGGCCAGATCAAGGTCTGCGCCTACGAGCGCGGTGACGGCAGCGAGCGAACGCTCCGTCCCTATGAAAGCGTTGACGTGGCGTGGCAGCAGGTCGAGAGCGGCAGCCGCGAGCTGATTACGCTCCTCAACCGGGCCAACCGTGGGGCGAAGGTCACGTCCGACATCCTCGATGGTCTTAAGAAGACGGGGCGCTTGCTGTTCGATCTGCTGGTGTCGCCCAAGACGCGCGAGATCATCGGTGCAACCGAAGCGCGCAATCTGGTTCTCTACGTAGACGACAAGCTGGTCCATATTCCCTGGGAGCTGCTCTTCGACGGCAAGCAGTTTCTCTGCCGCCGCTTTGCCATGGGCAGGATCGTGAGCACCCGTCAGGCGCCGACGTCCGCCGCGACCCGCGCGCTCAAGGCGCCGTACAAAGTGTTGGTCCTGGGCGATCCGCGCGGCGATCTGGAGGCATCCTACCGGGAATCGCTGGAGATCAAGGATTTTCTCGATGAGAAGCGGGAGCTGTTTCATGTCGACTTTAAGAGCCATCCCATCGACATCGCCTTCGTCAAAAAGAATCTGCGCGATTACGACATCGTCCACTACGCCGGCCATGCCGACTACCATCCGGCGAACCCATCGGAAAGCGGCTGGCTGCTCAAAGACGCGCGGCTAAAGGCGAGCGAGATTTCCGCCATGGGCGGGGCCCAGCCGATGCCCTCCCTGGTCTTTTCCAACGCTTGCCAGAGCGGTCACAGCGAGGAGTGGCGCGTGGACGAAGAATACGAACAGCAAATCTTCGGCCTCGCCAATGCCTATCTCCTCGCCGGCGTGCAGCACTACATCGGCACGTTCTGGGAGATCTTGGACGAGCCCAGCGGCTTTTTCGCCAAGCGGTTTTACGGCTTTCTCACGCGCGGCGTGAAAATAGGCGAGGCCGTGCGCCGCGCGCGCCAGGAGTTGATCGACGCCTACGGCGAGGAGACGATCGTCTGGGCGACCTATATGCTCTACGGCGATCCGACGTTCGAGTTTGCCGTCAGCGATCCGCAAGCGACCTTGATCATAGAACCCGACGTGAAGGCGCCAGCGGGAGACAAACCGCGCGATCCGTTCGTCGGTCGAATCGTAAAGGGGCGATATCAAGTGATTAGAAAACTCGGCGGCGGCGGCATGGGCTCGGTGTATCTGGCCGAGCAGATCAGTATCCGCAGGAAGGTGGCGTTAAAAATATTGGATAGGGTGTACGCGCAGGACGACGAGTTGGTGAAACGCTTCCGCCGCGAGGCGCACCTGGCTGCGACGTTAACTCACCAAAACGTCGTTGCGATTCACGACTTCGACCAATCCGAAGATGGCAGTCTCTTCATCGCCATGGAGTATCTCGAAGGGAGGAGCCTGCGGGATATCATCCTCGACGGTCCCATGGATCTTGAAAAGGCTCTGCGGTTGGGCATCCAAATCGGCGAAGGATTGGCCGCGGCCCATCGAGCGGGCGTGATTCACAGGGACATAAAACCCGAAAACATCATGGCGACAAAAGGAGAAGCCGAAGTCAAGTTGATGGATTTTGGGATTTCACGGCTCAATGAGACGACTGCCGCGACGCGCCTGACTCGCGAAGGCGCGATCATAGGAACGCCCGCCTATATGGCGCCTGAACAGATACAGGGCGAGCAGGTGACCGAGAGAACCGATATTTATGCCTTTGGCATCGTGCTCTACGAGATGTTCACCGGAGATGCGCCGTTTAAGGCGTCGAACCCCACCGCTTTACTCATCAAGCATCTTGAGGAGGCGCCTGTTCCGCTCAGACAGACGCGAGCGGAGGTCCCGCCCATTGTGGCGCAGCTCGTCATGCAGGCGCTGGAGAAACCGCCGGAGAAGCGCCCTCAATCTGTGGAACAATTAGTTCACGGCTTGCGGGAAGCGGCGGCCGCGTTCGGCCATTCCTCGGGTAGAGCAAGCGTGTCCGAGGAGATGCGGCCGGAAATGAATCAGGTCAGGAGCGGGGAGACGGCTGCGCCAAGCCCCACGGCAAAGTCCGGTCGCTCTCCTTGGCTTTATCCGATTCTCGGGGCGCTCGTCGCGGCGCTGGCCTTCTTCGGCTACCAACAGTTCTATCCAGCATCCGTTCAAGAGGAGATAAGCGTTTCTGCGCCGGCGACGCCCGTATCCGTCGCACCAGAGGCTGATTTGAAGACGCACGCCGAAGAAAAGGCCGAACCGAAACCACCGGTCGTTGTGACGGAGGCCAAGAAAACCCAGGAAGTTGCAAAGCCTGCACCCCAAACTCCCGTTCCCGTCGCTAAATCAAAAGTGCTACAGCCGCCTCCGGTTGTTAAGACTCAGGAGTCCGCTCCTCCCGCGGAGGTCAAGCAGGAAGTCGCCGTCGCGAAAGAGTCTGCTCCGCCGGCCATCGCCGCGCCTCTCACTCTCAAGATGAACATCATCGGCCAGCGCAGAGAGGACGACGGGAGCTACATCGAAGTTCTCGTCAGTGAAGGCAGCGTGCTGCGCTCGCGTGACAATTTTCAGGTTCACTTTGAGGCGAGCCGTGCGGCATACCTCTACATTCTGGTGTATGACAGTCAGGGCAAGGCAAGTCAGATCTTTCCCGACCCCAAGATTAACCAATCAGGTTTCGTTGCCGCAGGAAATAAGTTGGTCGTGCCCGCCAGAGATCTCTGGTTCTGGCTGGACGAGAACACCGGCACGGAAACGATCTACGTTCTTGCTTCGGAGAAACCGATGACCGATATCCGCGGACTGCTGGCGAAAATGGAGGGTGGAGACGAGGCAGGGCAGCAGCTCGCATCGCGGCAGATCAAAGAGCGCATCGCCGTCCTACAGCGCGGCGTCGGCGGTATCGTGAAAGGCAACGCTGTGACCTACACGCTGAGCGATGGGAAGAAGATTCAAAAAGTGACGGACGTGGTGACGGGGTCCGGATCGGTCGTGAGAGCGGTGAGTTTTCTGCATCGGTAGGATGACTGGTAAGGAGGGGATAAGATGAAGTGGATTAAAAAAGTTGTACGCCTATAGCGCTCAGCATGCTTGTGGCAACGCCAGTAAGCACGCTGTTATAGTAGAGGGGAAAACGATTGGGTTAGTCTTCCGTTGCGCGGTGTAGCAAAGATCGTGATCGCTCTTGATTTGAGCGACGCCTTTGACGAGCGGAAGATCAGCAGGGAGAAGGAGAGTCATGAAGAAAGTATTAACAATGAGGCAACTCGAGGCCCGGTTTTCTGGAGAATGGGTTTTATTGGTCAATCCTGTGCAGACTGAAGATTCCGAAATCGTCCGAGGCGAGCTGATTTTTCATAGCAAGGATCGAAGCGAAGTATACCGAGAGGCTCTCAAGCGGAAGGACGACCATACGGCCGTCTTCTATGTCGGTAAGCTACCCGAAGACTTAGTGGCGGTCCTGTGAGTTATCGGTTCGATCCCAAGGCGGGGCTTATTCTCGTCAAGACCAAATTATACGGTCCGCGACGCGACACGGTTGTGAATCTTGCTTTAGATACCGGCGCTACCTGGAGCCTGATCAGCTGGGAGACCGCAGTTCTCGTCGGCTACGATCCCGGGTCGAATCAGCAGCGAACACCGATCACCACGGGGAGCGGGGTCGAATATTGTCCGAAGTTGATTCTTCAAGGCGTTGAGGCGCTGGGAAAAACTGTGAAAAATCTTGAAGTACTTTGCCACACATTACCCCCAACAAGCCGAGTGGATGGATTGCTAGGGCTCAACTTCCTACGTCGATTTAATGTGAGGCTAAACTTTAAGGAGGGTTATATCACGATCCGTTGATTGAGATCGGATCCGTCCTTTCTCGTCAATGTTGTCGTGCGACAATTCGAGCGAAGGAACAAAGTCGACGGATGAAACTCGGACGCTGACCAGAAACGCGCCTCGCAGGAAATCGAAGTGACAATAGCCGTCCTACAGCGCGGCGTCGGCGGCATCGTGAAAGGAAATTCGGTGACCTACACGCTGAGCGACGGGAAGAAGATCCAGAAAGTGACCGACGTGGTGACGGGGACGGGGTCGGTGGTGCGGGCGGTGAGCTTTCTGCATAGGTAGAAAGGATCCAGTAATGGCGAAAACAGGCTCGGCGTGGTGCGTCATATTCGTGCTATCGCTCTTCAGCCCCGTGGGTGCAGCGCAGGAAACGTTTCAGCCAACGGTTGCAGCCACTCGACGGGCTCTTCGGGAAGGGAAGATCGCCGAGGCGCTCGCCTTTCACGAGGCGAAAGCTCAGGAAGCTGAAACAAACGCGTCAACGAGCCCGAAGCCCGAGCCATACTGGCAAGAGGCGTTCGTTGCCTATCTAGAGGCGGCGAGGGCAGCGCGCCTGAGCGGCCAGGTTCAAAAAATGGTTACCTACGGCGACAAGGCTTCGGAAATGGCCCGTAAGGCAAAGAATCCACAACTCGAATTGCGGGCCATCAATGGAATGATTGATGCTCACAATCACATTAAGAACTTTGCTAGAGCCAGCCAGCTAATAGAAGAGGGTCTGGTCGTCGTGCGGGGTCTGTCGCCTAACACCGGTCCTCGACTTTTCTGGGAGGGAACTTTTTATGGTCACGTCGGTAGACAGAATATCCGGCTCAAAAAGTACAATGAAGCTATCAATGCGCTTTCTCAGTCCGTCAACTCCTTCGACGGCTTTTTGACCTCGCTTCGTGGAAATTTAAAGCAAATTCAGAGCCGGCGAGAAAATGCACAAGGCACGATGCTAATACGACTCAGTTGGCTAGCCGGTGCCTACCTGCAGGCGGACAAACTTCCGGAAGCGCTAGAGCAGATTCAACGCGCCTTCAACTTTATTAGAACGTGGGGTTTCAAATATGCCTTTGAAGGGGATCTGTACCGTATCATGGGCTCGATTTACGCCCGGCAGAAGAAGTTCACCGACGCTCTGGAGAATTATAACAAGGCGCTAAGCCTGGCCGAGGGCCAAGGAGACGCTAATAGGATTACCTCGGCCAGTATCCGGATCGGTGATCTGTTACGCCTATCGGGGCAGCCTGCCGATGCCATCGCGCATTATCAAAAGGCCATACAGCAAATCGAGTCCGGTCGGGCGCTTCTCCAGGCCGAAGATTACAGACAATCGTTTTTTGAGGGAGGGCTCAACGCTTATGTCAGCATGATCGAGACCTTAATTGCGGCGGGAAGATCAGATGACGCGCTCAACTACAGCGAGCGCGCCCGCTCGCGAAGCTTCTTAGACATCCTCGGCAGCAAGGTTCAACTCGCCCGCAGCGGCACGCTGATGGAGCATGAGCGCGCATTGCAGGCGCGAATCAGTGTGCTGCGCGCCATGATCGAACGCGACGAAGACGAGTCTGAGCAGGCGCCGCAACTGCGCAAGGAACTGGACGAAGCCCAAAAAGATTACAACGACTACCTGGCCAAGCTCCGGAAGGAGAACAAAGAACAAGCATCGCTGATGAGCGTCGAGCCGCTTACAATCACCCAGGTGCAAGAACGGCTCGATCCTGGCGTTACGATGCTTGAGTATTTCGTGACGGGCACGACGGTGTGGCTGTGGGTAGTGGAAAAAGAACAGCTACGATTTGTAAGCACCTCCATTGCTCGCAAGGATCTGGCCAGAAAGGTCACCGAACTCCGAGACACGATCTATCAGTTTGGCGAGAAAGATCGGTTTGCTGCTCTTTCCCAAGAACTTTACAAACTCCTCATCCAACCCGCGCTGCCGCACATCCACGGCAAGGAGCTGATCATCGTCCCACACGACGTACTGCACTACTTACCGTTTCAAGCGTTGTTGGGTTCAGACAATCGATACTTAATCGAGAAATATCCGCTTTATTATCTTTCCAGCGCCAGCCTCATGCAGTTTACCCAGGAGAAGAGGCGAGCGATGGGAGAGCGGGTGTTGGCCTTTGGCAACCCTGATCTCGGTGATACCAAGATGAGTCTTCAATATGCCGGCATCGAAGCGAAAGAGATCAAAGCTCTCTATCCCCAATCTACGGTTTATTTAGAAAAAGAAGCGACCGAAGAAAAAGCCAAGACTCTTTCTCCACAGAACGATATTATCCACTTTGCCAGCCACGCCGAGCTGAATGAGAACGATCCGCTTTCATCCGCCGTGCTTCTCGCCAAATCAGACAAAGAAGACGGCAGACTCGAAGTAAGAGAGATATTCGGGATGGACCTAAAGGCGAGTCTGGTGGTGCTCAGCGCCTGCGAGACCGGACTTGGCAAACTTTCTAGCGGCGATGAGCTAGTCGGTCTCACGAGAGCCTTCATCTACGCCGGCACACCGTCCGTGGTCGCCAGTTTGTGGAATGTAGAAGACAGCAGCACGGCACAACTGATGGCGAGCTTTTACAAGAATTTGAAGACGATGACTAAGGTGGAAGCGCTCAGACAGGCGCAACTGCAGCTGATCCGCGGCGAAGTGCGAAGCGACTTGCTCGCGCGTAGAGGCATCGGAGGGGTCGGCAAACTCGGAGACGCGCCGCCGACGAAATCGGATTCTTCCAGCCCTGTCCCTGTCTCTATCACCGTGTCCACCTCTCACCCTTACTTCTGGGCGCCATTTATCCTGGTGGGGGAGGGGAAGTGAGGAAAGGTCGAAGAGGACCATGATCAGATTGCCTTTATAAACCGTTCTTATACAATGTGAACATGCACCTTGATCGTATCACAATTAAGGCTAACGTTTGCGGCGGAGAGCCCACAATTCGCGGCATGCGAATCACGGTCAGCCATATACTTGAAATGCTTGCAGGCGGTATGACACCCGAGCAAGTCCTCGACGACTTTCCCTACCTAGAAAGGGCTGACATAGACGCTTGTCTCGATTATGCCGCGCGTCAAGCAGCCCATCGCGAAGTCCTGCTGAACAGGTGAAATTCCTCATCGATGTGAATCTTCCGCCGCGTCTTGCTCGCTGGCTGAGGTCTCGTGGTCACGAGGCCGAGCACCTGGCTGATTTGAATCAACTAAGAGCCACGGATTCAGGAGTTTGGAACCGAGGAAGACGGCTACGATCGGTCATTGTCAGCAAAGACAATGACTTTTATGATCGATCCCTGCTTTTCGGTGCTCCGCCGCCGGTGCTCCACGTCGCCGTTGGTAATTGCAGCAATGCCCGCCTTTTTGAGATCCTCACTTCTGAGTGGACCGACATTGAAACTGCTCTATCGGCGGGATCAAAGCTAATCTCAATTACACAGGAGAGAATCGAGGTGTTTCCATAAACACGACGTCCGTCGATTTTTCAGGAGTGGGAGTTTTTTCTGAACAGAGAGGCAAAATGGGGAGCGGCTGACTTTGGCGTTGGATAACCGTGAGATGATCGGTATCCAAAATAACCATTATCGCGCAGAGGGAGTCTGGGACCGGCGATACGCGTTACCGGCCACGATGATTTTGTCAAACAGAGGATCGTCTTTGAATCTTCCGGCTAGCCGTTTCCACCACGGCTGTCGGGACACTTTTCGAACCGCTTTCAACTCGGACCTCATCTTGCGCAGCTCCCGTTCCAGAACGGTCACACGGCGTTCCAATTTTGTTGCTGTAGATGGCATGGTTCCGTCTCTCTCTTGGAAAGAATACATTAAACGGAAACGCGAAGAAAGCCAATTGCAGCGCGGCGGGGGCCTCGGCAAACTCGGCGAGACGCCGGAGGGGCGGTCTCTCTCTCCCGACAATATCTCTGTCTCCACCGCCCACCCCTACTTCTGGGCGCCGTTTATATTGGTGGGGGAGGGGAGGTAATGCCAATCGGCCTGCGTAGGACTGCAAATTTCCGCTTTGCCTCTTTCTGACTTCTTTTTCTTACATTCGGAATCTCCCATCTGGCTTGATTTGCCCGTGCAAACCAAGCACACTTTTCCTTAGGGTTTTCCGACAATGTTGCTTCACGAACAGGTCAAGAGAGCGATTGAAAAGCACAAGCTGCTGTCTCCCGGCGACCGCGTGCTGGTCGCGGTTTCCGGCGGTCCGGATTCGGTCGCCTTGCTGCACATCCTCCATGAATTGAAATACGAGCTGTCTCTTCACCTGGAAGTCGCGCATTTGCATCACGGGATTCGCGGCGAGGAGGCGGAGAGCGACGCGCGGTTTGTGGCTGCGCTGGCGGAGCGGCTGACGCTGCCGTTCCATCTGAGAAAAATCAATCTTCCGCGGCTTAAGTCGGATGCGGGCAAGGGCAATCTCGAGGAGCTGGCGCGTAAAGAGCGTTATCGGTTCTTTGCCGCCTTGCAGCGCGAGCGCCAACTAACCAAAGTGGCGACGGCACACACCCAGGACGATCAGGCGGAGACGGTGTTGATGTGGTTCCTGCGCGGCAGCGGTATGAAGGGGTTGGGCGGGATGGAGCCGCTTCATCGCATGAGACCGGACGGAAAAAGCGCGAGCTACGGCATCACGGTGATTCGGCCCTTGCTTGATGTTTCCAAAGCGGAGATTCTCGAATTTTTGAACGCAAAAAAACTCGCATATCGCGTCGATCGGACGAATCGGGACACTCGACTGCTGCGCAATTGGATTCGCTTGGAGCTGATTCCCAAAGTCAAGGAGCGAAGCGGTGCGCGATTTTCCGCGCGCTTGGCTCATCAGGCGGACTTGTTGCGCGATGATGATTTGGTCTTGGAGGGCCTCGCGCGGCGAGCGCTCGATCGGATGCGCCGCGCCGACGGCCTGGATCGAGAGTTGTTTCTCAAGCAGCCGGCGGCGCTGCAAAGACGGATTCTCCGTCTTTGGATCGAGGAGGCCCGGAGCCATCTGCTCGGCGTCGAGTTCGTCCATATCGCGGCGATGCTGGAGCTAATCGTCGGCGGGCCGCCGCAGTCCCGGGTGGCGGTTCCCGGCGGCTTAGAGTTGGTTAAAGAATACCAGCGGCTGCGTCTTGAAAAGCGTAGCCGGAAGTTGCAGCGGGCGTCTTGCTATAGCTATGAGTTGCATATCGCCAAGCCATTGAATATACGGGAGGCTGGCGTCACGGTTTACAGCGACCTGATCTCCCCGCCGCTGGCCGATTGGCCCGACGGCTTGTCGGAAGCCGTATTTGACCGGGCGCTGTTGCCGCAGACGTTAACCATGCGCAATTTTCGCCGCGGCGACCGGTTCCAGCCGCTGGGGATGGCGGGGCATAAGAAGGTGAAAGAGCTGTTTATCGAAAAAAAAATTCCCTTATCGGTGCGCGCTACTCTCCCGCTGCTCTCGGCGGGCGGCGAGATTTTCTGGATTCCCGGCTGTGGCCGAAGCGCGGCGGCGAAGGTCGGCCCGCAAACGGCGGAAATTTTGCGAATTAGAGTGGTTCCCGGGGAATGTAAAGGTGAAATGTGATATTGATCGAACTGTTCGCGTGTGTTAAACTTTCCAAGTTCGCAAAAACCGGAGGAGCTACTTGAGTCAGTCATCAAAACATATCGCGCTCTGGCTTGTCCTGGTGCTGGTTTTCCTCGTCATATTCAGCATATTTAGCAAGCAACACAGCCGCGAGCCGGAAATCGTTTTCAGCGAGTTCATGGGCTCGGTGGATCGCGGCGACGTGCAAGAAGTCGTCATCCAGGGCCACAACATTCAGGGTAAATATAAAAACGGCGAGCGCTTCAGAACCTTTGCGCCGAACGATCCCGAGCTGGTGAAGTCTCTGCGCGACAAGCGCGTCAAGATCGCGGCGAAGCCTGAAGAGGATTCTCCGTGGTACATGGTGCTGTTGCTCAACTGGTTTCCGATGCTGCTGCTCATCGGCGTATGGAT
>Ga0184639_10000696_pt1 | contig 13497 bp, 11 predicted proteins | sample PLM31_170_b2_FD_133155 | JGI IMG/M metagenome (GOLD analysis project Ga0184639, IMG submission 133155) | Groundwater sediment microbial communities from an aquifer in East River, Colorado, USA - PLM3-1_170_b2 | ecosystem: Environmental > Terrestrial > Soil > Riparian zone | place: USA: East... | reverse complement strand
GAGCGCGAGGCTGAGCAGGATCTTGAGGGTGATGAGCGGGACCTTGTAGCGCAACACGGTGTCCCGGAGCGAAAGCGCGCTCAAGCGGCCCGCCCCGCCGCCCGCTCCATCACCGCGCGGCTCTCCCTGTAGCAGATCTCCCAGTCGAAGGTCCCTGCCCAGCGGATTCCGGCCGCGGCCTGCCGAAGCCGGAGATCGCGATCGGCCAGGAGACGGATGATTTCTCGCGCCATCGCGACGGAGTCCCCGTGAGGCACCAGCGCGCCCGTCTCTCCGTCCCGGACCGACTCGACGAGACCGGGGCTCCGGCTCGCGACGACCGGCACCCCGCACGCGTTCGCTTCGATCACGGTCAGGCCCCAACCCTCCTTGGGGGAGGGCGCGACCGCCACTTGCGCCCGATTCAGCTCGGCGACTTTCGCTTGGTGGGAAACGGCGCCGACGAAGTCCACGCGTTCGGAGACGCCGAGGGAGCGCGCGAGCTCGGCGAGCGCGGGCGCGTAGGGACCGTCGCCCACGATTCGAAGCCTCGCCTCGGGCACGGACGCGATCACCATCGGAAGGGCCCGGATGGCGTACTGCGCCCCCTTGTACCGGCGCAGCCGCCCCAGAAAGACGACGACCGGAGCGTGTCGCTCGTCGGGCGGCGTCGTGACGGCGTAATCTCCCTGGGTGAGCCCGCAGCGCACCACGGCGACGCGACCGCGATCGATCCCGCGCGCCGCGAGATCGTCCCGAGTGCTCTCGGAGATGGCGAGGAAGGGCGTCTTCCGGTACACGAGCGGGATCAGTCCCTCGTGGGCCCAGACCAGCGCCGCGAGGGGCAACGGCGCCTCCCGGAAGGCGGCGGCGCCGAAGAGATGCGGCACCACGGCGAGAACCGGCACGCCCGCATAGAGGGGCGTGTAGAAGGGAACCTTGTTGATATCCTCGACAACGAGATCAAACCGCTCCCTCCGGAACCGCCTTCGGTAGAGCGCCCCCAGGGCAAGGTGCGCATTGTACCACGATCCCGCGCGGTGGATCTCGATGCCATGGATGGCGTCCTCGGCCGCCGAGCCGGGAAAGGCCTCGGCCAGCCAGACCGCCCGATCCCCGTCGCGCACGGCCCGACGAAGGATCTCGAGGAGGTGCAGCTCCGCGCCGCCCGCCTCGGGATGCTTCGGGTCGCGCCAGTTGAACGCGAGGAGTCTCAATCGGAGACGCGCGCAGGGGCGGGACCCTTCCGACCCAAGGCGCCGATCACGAAATAGGTATGGATCGCGAAGGGCGTGCGCGACCACGCCTCGCGGATCGCGGTCAAGAGCGGCGTGACGAGGGGGATCGGCGGAGGATCGAGCGGGAGCCGCGCGACCCGGAGCGTGAGAAGCGACCAGCGGAACGATCGGTAGAACAAACCGGGCACCATCCAACCGCCGTACCGGCGCACGATCCGAACCCCCGAGCGGCGCATCAATCCCTCCAGCTCGCCGATCGAGAACTCGGTCTCCCATCCGGCGAACCACTTCCCCATCGCGATCAGGATGTGTTTCAGCACGGTGTAGAGGTGGTAGCGCTGGGGAACGTCGACCAGGAGCAGCGCGTCGGGACGCAGGACGCGCACGTTCTCGGCGAGCAGCGGCATGGGATCGCGGAAGTGCTCCAGGAGACCTTGATGGAACACGAGGTCGAACGTCCCGTCGCGGAACGGCAGGCGGAGCGCGTCCGCCCTCACGAGGTAAGGCTCCTGCCCCGCGCCCCGGAAGACCTTCCTCGCGACGTCGAGGGACGGCGCGGAATAGTCGAGGATGACGGCGCGGGCGCCTCTCTCGGCGAGCGTCACGCTGTCCCGGCCGGAGCCCGCGCCGACTTCCAGCACGCGCTTTCCACCGAGAGGGCCCTCGCTCAGGATCTGCTCGGCGACGCGCCCCGCGGTGGGATAGACCTCGTCGATCTTGCGCTCGCGCCAGAATCGGCTCCAGTGCGCCTCGGTGGAAGCCCGCACTCGGCGCCTATTCTCCCGTTGCCAGTCGCGCGGCGAGCACCTCGGGAAGCTGGGCGGCCCGGATCTTTGCCTGGGCGGCCTCGACGTCGTACGGAATGCGCGCGTATTCGATCATGCCCGCGGCCTCGTGGAACACGACGAAGCAGGCGCGCGGATCGTGGTCGCGCGGCTGCCCCACGCTCCCGACGTTCGCGATGTAGCGGCGTCCCGGCTCCAGAACCACGTTCGACACGGGAAGCGACTTGCACCCGGCGGGATCGGCCATGAACACGGCCGGCTGATGGGTGTGGCCGATGAAGCAGATCAACTCCTCGAAGTAGTGGAATTGCGGCTCCGCGTCGAACCGGTCGAGGAGATACTCCCAGTCGCGAGGGCACGCGGGCGAGGCGTGCACGACGTAGAAGGCGCCCTCCGACGAGGTGAGCGGCAGTCGCTGGAGGTACTCCCGGTTCTCGCGGGTGAGCGTCTTCGCGGTCCACTCGGCGGCGACGCGCGCGTAGATGTTGAAGCGTGCCGCTTCGGGGCCGCCGCTGGCGGCGGCGTCGTGGTTCCCGAGCAGGACCAGATCGCACCGCTCCTTGACCCGGTCCAGGCACTCGTTGGGGCTCGCGCCGTAGCCGACCACGTCCCCGAGGCAGATCACGCGCTTGGGGCGCCGCCTGTCGATCTCGGCGAAGACCGCGTCCAGGGCTTCCAGGTTCCCGTGGATATCGGAGATCAGGGCGATGCTCATCCGACGGAGGGTCGCGCCTCATGGGCGATCCGGTCAAGGATTCCGTTCACGAACGCTCCGGAGCCCTCCATGCCGTATTTCTTCGCGATCTCGATCGCTTCGTCCAGGGCAACCCGGACCGGAACGTCCAGGTGGTAGAGGAGTTCGGCCGCGGCCAACCGGATGATCGAGCGGTCGGTGGCGGCCATGCGGCCGAGCGGCCAGTTTCGAGCGATCCGGCTCACCGAGCCGTCGATCTCCTCCCGGTGGGATGACAGCGTCCGGACCAGCGCGCCCGCGAATTCGTTCACCTCGGCTTGGGGCGCGACATCCTCCAAGATTTCCGCAAGGCACCGGTCGATCGGCTCGCCCGTGACGTCCGCCTGGTAGGCGGCCCGGAAGGCGATCTCGCGGGCCTCTCGGCGGACGCTCACCGCACCCCTTCCCGACGGAGCGCGCGGATCACGTTCGCCATCTCGACCGCGGCGACCGCGGCGTCCGCGCCCCGGTTGCCGTGTTTCCCCCCGGCGCGGTCGAGGGCCTGCTCCAGCGTGTCCACCGTGACGAGCCCGAAGAGCACGGGAACGCCCGTCTGCTCCGCCGTCCTCGCGATTCCACGGGCTGCCTCGCCCGCCACCCACTCGAAGTGCGGCGTCTCCCCGCGGAGCACCGCCCCCACGCAAACGATCGCGTCGTGGCGACCGGATCGCGCCATGTGGCCGGCGACGGTCGGGATCTCGAACGCGCCCGGAACCCGGGCCACGGTGACATGGCCGGACTCGACACCGTGGCGGTCGAGCGCGCGGAGCGCGCCTTCGAGCAGCCGCTCGCCGAGCATCTCGTTGAACCGAGAGGCCACGATCCCGATGCGGAGTCCGCGGCCATCGAGGCTCCCCTCGATCACCCGAGTGCCATGGCGATTCTCCAGGTCGCCCGCCGGGCCCGCATCCGGCCCAACGCGTCTGCCGCGGGCGCGCGCTCCCCCTTTCGACGCCGGGCTCAAGCGCGCCCCCCCCGCCGTCCATTGGCATGCGTGGCCAGGAGCCTGAGCTTCGGATGCTGGAGCAGGTGGCCCAGGCGCTCCCGCTTCGTCTTGAGGTAGCGCCGGTTGGTCGCGTTCGGCAGCACCTCGAGCGGCTCGCGGGCCTTCACCCCGATTCCGTACTCGTGGAGCGCCGCGATCTTTCGCGGATTGTTCGTGAGGAGCCGCACGGACCGGAATCCGAGGTCCCGGAGAATCTGGGCGGCCACGCCGTAGTCACGCAGATCGGGGGCGAATCCCAGCCTGAGATTCGCGTCGACCGTATCGAGGCCCAGGTCTTGAAGCTCGTAGGCCCGGAGTTTGTTCGCGAGGCCGATACCCCTTCCCTCCTGTCGGAGGTAGAGGAACACGCCCGAGCCCTCGTGGTCGATCCGCTCGAGCGCCGAAGCCATCTGCTCCCCACAGTCGCAGCGGAGCGAGCCGAAGACATCGCCCGTCAGGCACTGAGAGTGGATCCGCGCGAGCGGCGCGCCGGTCTTCGGGACCGGTCCTTTGACCAGCGCGACGTGGTGATGACCGTCGATGAGGCTCTCGTAGACGGCGATTCGAAAGTTCCCGAATCGCGTCGGGAGCCTCGAGTCGGCGACTCGCTTCACGAGCCGCTCGTTTCGATAGCGGTACCGGATGAGATCCCGAATCGTCACGATCGGAAGCCGGTGGCGCCGCGCGAGGCGAGTCAGCTCCGGGCCCCTCGCCATCTTCCCCGTGGGCGACAGGATCTCGCAGAGCACGCCCGCCGGGCTGAGCCCGGCGAGCCGCACCAGGTCGAGCGCGGCCTCGGTGTGCCCGGGACGCCGGAGCACCCCCTGGTCGTCCGCTCGGAGCGGAAAGACGTGCCCGGGCCGGGCCAACTCTTGGGGTCGAGTCTTGGCCGACGCCAGCGCGCGGATCGTGAGCGCCCGATCCTGAGCGGAGGAACCGGACGTCGTCCCGCGGAGGAGATCCACGGACACCGTGAAGGGCGTCGCGAATCGCGCGGTGTTGAGCGGCGTCATGAGGGCCAGCCCCAGCTCCTCGAGACGGTCCCCCGGCATCGAAACGCAGAGGAGCCCGCGCGCCTCGCGGGTCATGAAATTCACATCTTCGGCGGTCACCTTCTCGGCGGCCATCACGAAGTCGCCTTCGTTCTCGCGGTCCTCGTCGTCCACGACCACGACCATCTTGCCGGCTCGTATGGCGCGGACCGCCGCCTCGATGGCCAAAACGGGCGCGGCACGATGCTCTTGCACTCGGATCACCGACTCCTCCCGGCGGCCGGCGATTCGCCAGCCGCCTCGTAGGGAAGACCGCGCGCCTCGAGCAGTCGCTCCAGGTAGCGGGCCACGATGTCTACCTCCAGATTGACCGTCGCTCCGGATCGGTATTCGTCCGCGACGGTCTGTTTCAGCGTGTAAGGCACGAGCGCGACGACGAGAATCGGATCCCGAAGGGACGCCACCGTGAGGCTGATCCCGTCCACCGCGATCGATCCCTTCTCGGCCACGAAGCGCCGAAGCGGTTCCGGGATCTCGATCTCCACCCGTGTTTCCGATGGCCCCGGGTGGACCGCCCGAATCGTGGCGGCCGCGTCGACATGACCCTGGACCCAGTGTCCACCCAGCACGTCCCCCATCCGGAGCGCGCGCTCCAAATTGACCCGCGCGCCAGGTCGAAGCGAGCCGAGCGTGGTCTTCCGGAGCGTCTCCTCCACCGCGACCGCCTCGAATCGTTCATCCCCCGAGCGTTCGACGGTCAGACAGACGCCCTGGACGGCAATGCTCGCGCCCGGCTCGGTCCCGCGGTCGAACCCGTGACGGATCGCGAGCCTGAGCCCGGCCGCCGAGCGATCGGCCCGCTCCACGGTACCCACGCGCTCGACGATCCCGCTAAACATGCCGCGCCCCGTCGCCCGAGACCCGCCCTTCGAGCCACACGTCGCGCCCGACGCGCCGGGCTCGCAGCGATTCGAGCGCGATGCCCTCGGCGAGTCGCACGCGTCCCAGATCGCCGGCGAGGGTCGGCGAATTCGTTCCGCCCAGGATGAGCGGCGCGATGCCGATCGCGATCCGGTCCACCAGCCCCTCCCGGAGAAAGGAGGTGTGCGTGGCGGCGCCACCTTCCACGAGGAGAGCATAGCGCCCGTCGGCCACGAGGCGCTCGAGGAGCGGCCGGAGCGGTACCCGCCCATCGGGCGCGGGATCGAACCTCCAGACCGCAGCGCCCCGCTCCTCGAGCGAGCGCCCGCGCGCCGCGTCGCGCGAGACGGTCGCGATCACCACCGGCCCCTCCCCGACGCTTTCGAGAAGCCGCGAGCGATGCGGCGTGCGCAATGCGGAATCGAGGACGACGCGGAGCGGCGTTCTGCCGCGAGCCAGCCGAACCGTGAGCAGGGGATCATCGACGAGAACGGTCCCCACACCGACCAGGACGGCGTCGTGCTCGGCGCGAATGCGGTGGCAGAGTCGCTGTTCGGCGTCGCCGCCCAGGCCCCGCGACTCTCCGCTTTCGCTCGCCATGCGCCCGTCCAAGGAGAGCATTGCCTTCAGGGTGACCCAGGGAAGGCCGCACCGGAGTTGCTTCAGGTAGGCCGGATTCAGCGAACGGCACTCCTCTTCGAGGAGTCCGACCTCCACGTCCACTCCCTCGCGCCGTAGCCGTTCGATGCCCCGCCCGTCCACCCGAGGGTTGGGATCGCGCATGCCGATCGCGACGCGCGCGATCCCCGCACCGAGAATCGCGTCGACGCAGGGTGGGGTCCGGCCGTGGTGCGCGCAAGGCTCCAAGGTGACGACGAGCGTCGCGCCTCGGGCCCTCGATCCGGCCAGCTGGAGCGCCCGCGCCTCGGCGTGCGCCTCGCCGGCGCGCTGGTGATATCCGGACGCGATCGTTTCCCGGCCGCGCAGCACGACCGCTCCGACTCGGGGATTGGGGTGGGTCGTGCCGATTCCGCGTCGGGCGAGGCGGATCGCGAGGCGCATGGCGCGCTCCTCGGCCGGCGTGTAGCCCGCGGGGGAGCGCCCGCGCGCCGTTTCCGCGAAGCTGGGTTCGATTCTCAAGCTCACAAAAAAACCCCGCAGGCAGACACCCGCGGGGAGCCCCGGCCCCATGCCGGACATACCCGTGCCGTGCGACGATCCTTCTCCCATCCAGACTGTGACTGTCGGCTCCGGAATTTCGCCGGTATCTGCTCCGGGTCTTCGACCCGGGGCTCGCGGGCTTTGACCGCCGGTGGGGACTTTCACCCCGCCCCGAAGGATGTCTGCTTTCGGGGACGATCATACGGCGGCCGAGGCGCTAGCGCAAGAGGATCACCTTTCGGCTCGCGCGACCGCCCCCCGCCTCGAGGCTCACGAAGTACGCCCCGCTCCCGACGTCGGAGCCGCGGTCATTTCGCCCGTCCCAGGCCAGTTTGTGGACGCCGGCGGTATAGGGTGCATCGGCGAGGGTGCGCACCAGGGCGCCGTGCACGTCATAAATTCGGAGCCTCACCGGCCCTGCGACTCCGATCGAGAAGCGGATTGTCGTGCGGGGATTGAAGGGATTCGGCGACGCCGGATAGAGCCGGGCGGAAGCCGCGGAGACGGGCGGCGCCGAGCCAGGAACCCCGGTCGCCAGGTAGCACCCGGGATTCTCCATCTCCTCGACCAGGGTCCGGTAGAGGAGCAGGTTTCGCCGTACCTGGTTGGTCATCGAAGCGAGGGTGAATCCAAGCAACATGGCCCGCGAGCTGTCGCCCCCCGGGGTGCCCAAGGCGCCGAGCCGCTCGGTGGCGGCGGCGAGCGCATTCGGGTACGCGAGCCAGGCCCGCCCGTTCGCGGCCGCGCAGGAGGAGACCGTGAGCGCGTCGAATCGGTTGATCGTGGGGCAGTCGCCGTCGATCGGGAAGGATTCGAGGGCGATCCGGGTGCCGGAGGAGCCCTTGAGCGTGGGGAGCAACGAGTCTTGTGGAGCGTTCTCCCAGATGTCCCTCAGGTAGGTCGCGCCCATCGTGCATGCCAGGAAATTCGGAATTCCCTGCCCGTTCACCACGAGGTCGGATGCGATGTTGTCCCCCGATAGGATCAACCCCCGGTTCGCGCCCAGGAGCGCGAGCCAGCTCTGGAGGAGCGTCTGATCCTCCGCGCTCAGCGTGGCCGCGCTCCGCTCGCCGGTATCCCATACGATCGCGCGATAGGTCCCGAGGAGTCCCAGGGGAGCCGCCGGCCAGATGCTTCCGGGCTGCCCCACCGGGCCGCCGCCCGGCGAGTTACCGGCGCCGAACCCCGCGGCGTTGATATCGAATCGGTCGTAGCGGACGCCGAGGGCGACGAGGCTCTGATCCACGCCGGTCGCGGCGTCGGGGCCGGCCCAGCCGTTGACGTAGAGAACGCGGGCCGTATCGTCGACGCAGGCGGCTGATGCGGAGTGGATCGCGGGGAGCACCGTGGCGCGGTAGTAGTGGCTGGCTCCCAGCGCGTCGCCGGGCAGCGTCACGGTCGCGTCGAGCGAGTCGGTGGCCGCGAAGTAGTAGCGAAGCTCGGACCCCCGCGGATAGGCCCCCGCGGGGACGTCCGCGTAGAACGCTCCCGGGTCGCCCGCGACCGCGCCGAGCGGCACGCTCGCGAAGGTGGCGTTGTCGATGCTGTAGTGGAGCGCGGCGCTCTTCAGACCGCTCGCCGCGCCGATCCGGACCGAGACGCTGTCCCCTTGGAGTGTATTGAAATTGTCGTTCCCGAAGAAGGGAGTGGTCCGGAAGGTGTCGTTATAAAGATCGGCCTCCGTCGCCGAGAGGGACGGTCCGCCGGCACCGATCACGCCGACCTCGAAGTTGTCGAAATGGACGGTCGTCCCGGACGCGGCCACCCCGCCCCCGCAGAAGATCTGGCCGTAGTCCTTGACCTGGATCCGGAATTGAAGCGAGTCCACTCCGGCGGCTTCGGTCAGTGGAACCGCCTGGCGAAGCCATTCGTGCTCCACGCCGAAGTAGAGCAGGTCCGTCGGATCGATCCAGGCCGACCAGCTCGGCTCGCCGACGTTTCGAGTCCGGAACGCGAGGTTGTAGTAGAAGCACGCATCGAACGGGAGCTCGCGGTAGACGTCGAAGAATAGAAAGACTTGATTCGCCTGGTTCACGGAGACCTTGGGGCTCAGGAGCAGGTCGTCGAGCCGCGGCACCAGCGCTCCGGTGATAAAGCTGGTCACGTCCCAGACCTTGCTCGCATTGGTCGTGCAGACTTGTTGCGTGGGGATATTCGAGGCGATCCTCCAGTAATCCCCCACGGCGGGAAACGTCGAGCGCGTCCAGGTGCCCATCCCCGCTTCCATGTCGTCGAAGAATCGAACGTCGAATACGCCCCCCTTCACGGTCACGTCGTCGATGGCCCACCCCTCCCCGGGGTAGAACCCGTCCGCGGACGAACCCTCGATATCGCTCTCGAAGCGGAAGCGGAAGCGGAGCGGGTTCTGCTTCGCGACGACCGTGTCGGGAATCGTGACGGTGTAGGGCGCGCACGCAGGCGCTCCGTCGTTCAGGACGCCGGTGAAGGTGGCGATCGGAATCCAGGCGTCGTCGGCGTCGAACACTTCGACGTAGCCGAAATCGAAGCCGCTCTCGATGTTCATCCGGTGCGTGAACGCGAGCGTGTAGGGTGAGGAAGCGCCGGCGAGATCGGCGAAATTCTCGAGCGTCTGGGTCCAGCTGTTGGCGTAGCCTCTCCGGTTCGGATCGCCGATCCAGGAGGAATCGACGACGCCGCACCAGAAGGCGTTGCTGCCGCAACCGTAGAGCGTCGAAATGTTCCAGCCGGTCGGCTCGAAGGATTCGTCGACGTGCGTCCAGCCGCCCTCTTGGCTCGGACTGGAGAGCGACTCCAGATCGTCGGAGAAGACCGCGATCGTGTCGCCGGAGGAGAAGATGCGTGGTGCGGAGGCGAATCGTTCTCCGGCGCGAAGCGCGTTGTCGATCGGGCTCACGTCTCCAAGGCTCCGCGACGGCGCGAGCCTGGGCTCCAAGACCAGGGCGGTGACCGGCCCGGAGCCGAGCGGGTCCGCCTCGGCCTTCCGAATCGACGGCGGCGCATGGAGCAAAGCCAAGATGAGGGCCCCGGGCCAGAGGCCGGAAGTACCGCGGATCACGTTGTTTATTCTACCACTTACGACTACTTCGGTTCCCCCGAAACCACCGGTGTCGCTCCCATGCTCCTGGCCAGGCCCTGGAGCGCCCGGAGCGCTTCCAGCCCGGTCACGAAGGACGGCGCGTCGAATCGACCTCCGTCGCGGGTGGGCAACCCGAAGGCCACCGCCCGTGCGGCGGGGCTGGCCAGGTAATCGCGCGGCCCCAGATCGGGGAACGTGACCGGGAACGCGAGGGATGGGTCCTGGGTAGCGCCGGCCGTCGGAACTTCCTCGCCGGACGGCGGCACCATCGGGGAAAACGCCGTCGCGCGATGCGCGATCTGGGCGAGGAGGATCGCGAGCGATCCTCGCGTCACCGGATCCTCGAGATGAAAGTCACCGTCCGGGTAGGGCGCGATCCAGCCGCGATCGGCCGCGGCCCCGATCCATCGGCCGCCCCAAGCGTCCTGGAGCGCCGACCCGGCTCGAGCGGGAATGCCTCGCCAGGTCGGCCGTTCGGGATCGGCGCCCAGCTCCACCGCGAGCGCGACCCCTAGCTCTCCTCGGGAGATCGAGGGCCGCTCCGGGAGAAACGCGTACTCCGGGGGAATTCCGGCCGCCGCGTAACGGGTCGCGGCGAGCGGCCGCAACGCGGCGCGGGCCTCTGGATGCGCCGGGTCGATTTCGAGCGCGCTCGAAAAGCTGGCGGCGGCCTGCGCCCGCTCGCCCGCCTTCAGGTAGGCCACCCCGAGCCAGTAGTACGGCTCGGGGCTCCTCGGGTCGAGCGCGGCCGCGCGCTCGAATTCGGTCTTCGCGTCCTTGTATCGCAACGTGGCGGTGTAGTAGCGGCCGTAACCCAGACGCACCGACGCGTCCTGCGGCGCGAGGACGGCCGCGCGCTGAAGCGCCCGCCGCGCCACCTCGGGCTGCCCGGACGCGATCGCGGAATCCGAATACGCGATCAGCTCGCTCGGGCCGACCCTCGCCGCGAGGGCTTCGTCGGATGCGGGTTCGGGGCCGCCGGCGGCGCGCGTCCCCGCGCATCCGGCGGATAGGAGCCAGAGAGCCGCCGCGATCAGGTCGAATCGCCGTCTCACGCGCGCAGGAGCCTCCGCTCCTTGAAGCTGGTGTACGAGTCGCGCGCCACCACGACGTGATCCAGGAGCTCGATGCCGAGGAGCCGCCCCGCTTCCTGAATGCGCCGCGTGATCGCGAGATCCTCCTCGCTCGGCGTGGGATCCCCGGACGGATGATTGTGCGCCAGGATCAAGCCCGCCGCCGAGACCGCGATGGCGGGCACGAAGACCTCGCGCGGATGCACGATGCTCGCGTTCAAGCTCCCGATCGAAATGACCTCCCGGCGGAGAACCTGATTTCTCGAATTGAGGTAGAACCCGACGAAGTGCTCGCGGTGCGCGCGCCGGATGTCCCGGGTCAAGTCGTAGACGACATCCGGTCCGCGGACGAGAGGCGCCTGCTCGCCGTCGGGCCAGAGCCTCCGGCCGATCTCCGCGGCGGCGAGAATCTGCGCCGCCCGCGCGGGCCCCATCCCGCGGATCGCCACGAGCTCCTCCACCGCCACGTGGTGGATTCGACGCAGATCGATCGAGCGCACGACGCGCGCCGCGGTTTCAAGCACGCCCTCGCTCCCGCTCCCGCTTCCGAACAGTACGGCGACGAGGTCCGCGTCGCCGAGTACCCCCGCGCCGAGCTCGAGTAGACGCTCCCGAGGCCGTTCCGTTTCCTCCAGATCCTGGATGACAAGGCCTTCCTGCCGCTGCATGGATCCCTCCCGCTTGAGGAGCGGAACCGCAGCGTGGTGTCGCGCGAGGTACCTGAATGCTACCGGCAGGAAGCCGGCGACGGCAAGCGCGATCCGCGGCTCAGCCGAGCAGCGGGCGAATGTCGGGACGGGTGATCCGGATCGAGGCTCGAGACCTGAGTCGCGCCGTCCAGGCCTCGATCCGCTGGTCGATCATCTCGTGGAGGAGCGTGTCACGCCGCTTCGCGAATTCGGATTTCGGCAGAAAGATCAGGGAGTCGACCTCGGCGTAGAGCGTGGCGCCTGTTCCGCGAAGCGGCGGCAGGACGGCCCCGGCGCGGGAGGAAAAGACGCGGCTGAGGTAGGTCGAATCGCGGGCGATCGAGGGATCGCGCGTGAAGTCGGGAATCGGTCCCGAGCGGCTGAACTCCTTGCTCACGCGGAGCCCGCCGAACACGAGGAAGAGCGAATCGAGATCGGCACCCGCTTGGACCGCGGGCACGAATCGAGCGTTGAGCGAGTCGGCGATTCCCCGCCGGAGCTCCGCCTGAAAGTCGGTGACGACACGCTCCCTCACCGCGGCGAAGGGCGCCTCCTCGGGGGCCACGCCCGACACCCTGCGGGCGACGAGATACCCGTCGGGGATCGCAATGGGCTCGCGGGTGACTCCTCCGTCCGGGAGCGACCCGATCGACCTCTCGAGCGATGGCACGCGTCCGATGTCGCCGAGCGACTCGCCCGCCCCCAAGGGCGCGCTTCTCCGCGCGCCTCCGTCGGGAGCGGCGAGCGAGTCGAACGCCGCGCCCGGTCTGGATGCGGCCGCCGCGAAGGCCTCCGCTCGGGTGCGCGCCAGCGAGTCGGCGTCCGCGGCGCCGAGGATACCTCGGATCTCCGCCTGGCATTCGGGGAGTGGCCGCAATCGGTCCGGAGTTCGGGTCTCCACCGCCAGCACATGGAAGCCGTACTGCGTTTCGACCAGACCGCTCAGTTCCCCGAGGGGCAGCGTGAAGGCGGCGTCGCCGAACTCCTTCACCACCGTTCCGCGCGTGATCTCCCCGAGGTCCCCCCCTCTCGATGCCGAGCCCGGATCGTCCGAGACTTCTTTGGCCACGACGCCGAAGTCATCGCCTCCCAGGAGCCGTTTCCGGACCGCGGCCGCTTCCTGGCGGGCCGCGTCGCGCGCCGCGGGACCCTCGCTCGCGCGGAACGAGACGAGGATGTGGCGGACCCGAGCGCGGCTTGGCTGGGTGAATTCGAGGGGATGCGCACGGTAGTACGCCTCGATCGAGTCCTGGGACACGTCCACGCTGTCGGCGCTCGCCTTCCGGAAGAAGACGTAGTCGAAGATCCACCGCGGCGCCGTGAGGTACTCCTGTCGATGCGAAGCGAAGTATCCTTCCGCCTCGCGTTCCGCCGCCGCGCGTTTCGCCGCGACCGCCGCCGCCCTCGCCTCGGCTCGGACGGCCTCGAAGGGAGGCGTGAAGTCGAGGTCGACGCGATCCGCTCGGACGGCGAAAACCGAGTCGCGCGCGACGAAGGGGCCAAGAACCGCTCCGGCGCGGAGGCCATAGAGCGAATCGAGGAGCGCGCCTTCCACGAGCCGCGGCGCCTGCGGCGGCTCCCCCCGATAACTCTCGAACGAGGTCGCGGACCCGCGAATCCGCGCCGCGACGTTTGCCGCGGGCTCCCCGCGCTTGAGACGCGAGACCACGTCCTTCATGGTCTTCCGGGCCTGCTCGAGGCGCCGCTCGGCGAGCATGCGATGGGGCAATTCCGCCCGCACCGAGTCCGCCCATGCCCGCGCTGTGTCGGAGACTCCTGCCTTCTCGCGGAGGCGGCGGAGCGTTTTGTCCACGTCCTTCGCGCTCGGCGGGCGCCCCGCGTCGAAGCTGTCGAGCGCCCGGGCCACGATGCTCGAGCCCACG